>PVBE012645707.1_pt1 | contig 12440 bp, 7 predicted proteins | sample 1631181 | NCBI WGS metagenome assembly PVBE01 (sample SAMN08397723, study PRJNA350692) | Marine metagenome, whole genome shotgun sequencing project. | isolation source: water | place: Pacific Ocean | collected 2012-04 | reverse complement strand
AGTCGTCGTCGATGCCGTTGGCCGGGTCGTTGATCTCGGGCACGTGCGGGCTGACGTTGGGGTCGTCGTCGTTGCAGTCGCCGTCCAGCTCGGTCAGGCCGTCGCCGTCGTCGTCGTAGCACTCGGTGCCGTTGTCGATCACGGTGTCGCAGTCCTGGTCGACGCCGTCGCAGACCTCCGGCGCGCCGGGGTAGATGTCGGCATCGCCGTCGTCGCAGTCGCCTGCGGCTTCGTTGTAGCCGTCGCCGTCGTCGTCAGCGCAGTCCGTGTTCTCGTCCGTCAGCCCGTTGCAGTCGTCGTCGAAGCCGTTGCAGAGCTCGACCGCGGCGGGGTTGGCCTGGTCGTTGTTGTCGTTGCAGTCGTCGCCCAGGGGGCCGCCGGGGAAGCCGTCTCCGTCCAGGTCGTCGAGGTCGCTGCCGGTGCAGTCCTCGTCGATGCCGTTGTAGGGGATCTCGATGGCGTCGGGGTTGATCGCCGCGTCGTTGTCGTCGCAGTCGTCGCCGCCGAACGCCGCGTCGGAGAAGCCGTCGCCGTCCAGGTCGGTGCTGTCGATGCCGTCGCAGTCCTGGTCGATGCCGTCGTACGGGATCTCGGGCGCACCTGGGTAGATCGTCGGATCGAAGTCGTTGCAGTCGTCGCCGCCGACGACCGTGCTGTCGTAGCCGTCGCCGTCCACGTCGACCCAGTCGGAGCCGTCGCAGTCCTGATCGATGGAGTCGTACGGGATCTCGGGGGCGCCGGGGTAGGTCAGCGGGTTCAGGTCGTTGCAGTCGGGGCCACCGACGCAAGCGCAGTCGTAGCCGTCGCCGTCCAGATCCACCAGATCGGAGCCGTTGCAGTCCTGATCGATGGCGTCGTAGGGCACCTCGGGGGCGCCGGGGTAGATGGTCGGGTCGAGGTCGTTGCAGTCACCGCCGCAGGCCGAAACGCCGTCGAAGTCGAGGTCGCTGTCCTCGTCGATGTCGCCGTCGCAGTCGTTGTCGATGCCGTCGCACAGCTCGGGCGCGCCGGGGTAGATGAAGATGACCGTGTCGTCGCAGTCGGAGCACCACGCCCAGCCGTCGCCGTCGCCGTCGAGGCTCGGGTCCTCGTCGATGAGGCCGTTGCAGTCGTTGTCCAGCTCGTCGCAGATCTCGGGAGCACCCGGGTAGACGGTGTCGTTCTCGTCGTCGCAGTCCCCGTCGCAGTTCTCGAAGCCGTCCAGGTCGTTGTCGCCGCAGGGCACCTCGACCTCGAACTCGAACACGCCGGCCTCCCAGGCGAGGCAGTCGTAGTTGTTCGACGGCTCCGCAGTGGCCAGCTGCACCGAGGTCATGCCGACGGTGGTGTAGCTCATGACGTTGTAGGTATGGTCGTCCCACATGTTCCCGTCGCCCCACGAGCCGTCGCCGCCGATGTAGACGTCGCCGCTGTCGATCGTGGCGCTGCCGAAGCGGGTGCTGCCGTCCGCCGCGGCTTGGCCGTCACCGACGATGTAGTGGGCCCGGGACACGATCGGGGCGCTGTCGACGGAGAAGCCGGAGAAGGTGATGAGGTCGTAGGTGTTGTCCGACCGGATGTTCCCGTCGTAGATGGTGACGTGGCTCTCGTAGTCGGTGTTCGCGCCCTCGTAGATGACGACGAGCGAGGCGCCCTGGCCGTCCGTGTTGTTGCTGATCCACTGGATGCCGGAGACGGAGTAGGTGCCGTTGCCCGGGTCCGACAAGTACTCGGTGACGTCGGCGCGGTAGCTGCGGTTGTTGCCGCCGTAGCTGCCCCAGCAGGTGTTCGAGTGGGTTCCGATCTCCGTGCCCGTGACCGAGTAGCCGTTGAAGACGGCGGTGTTGTCGCCGCTGCCGCCGATGGTCATCCAGTACAGGATCGCCGTGTTGACGGCGGCGTTCGTGGGGATGCCGGCGATGGTGATGTAGCCCGTCGCGGGTCCGCCGCGGCGCTGGGCGAGTCCGACACCTTCAGTGACCACGCCGCCGCCTTCGACGATCGTGTTCAAGTGCAGACCGAGGGTCCCGTTTCCATCCGCGACCGCCGACGTGGGCAGGAGGAGCAGCGAGGCACAGAGCACAGCAATTCGGGCACAACTTGTCGTCATCGGGGATCTCCGGCCTCGAATCCTAGACGGCCCCCGCGTGCGCGTGAAGGGCTGAATGGGTGCAATAGGGTATCCCCCGGCCAATTCGGTCTAGGGTTCGGCCGTGCGCATCGCCCTGCTGCAGTGTGAGTTGGAGCACCGTCACCAGGCCCCCCACCTGGCCATGTGCCTGTTCGCACGGGACCTGCAAAACGCAGGACATGACGTCCACTGCGGGCTCGTCCACCCCTCCGCGTTGGATGCCGCGGGAGACGCCGCGAGCGGGGTCGATCTGCTCGTCTTGGACTCGATCTTCCCGTTCGCGATGGTCCGCCGGCTGAAGGAGCGAACCGGCGCGACGGTGGTGATCGGCGGACACAACGCGCTGCAGCACGCGCTCCGAGGCCCCGCGGATCTGGCGATCGTCGGGCCGGGACGCCAGGCGATGACGTCGCTGGCCTGGGGAGCCGACCCCGCCCTCATCCCCGGGCTCTGGTGGAAGGACCCCGAGGGCGTGCTGCAGGCGTCCCCGGCGGTGCCTGCGGCGCTCGAGTCCCAACTCCTGCCGTTCGATCCGTTCCTGGATTGGGACTACTACGGCCCCCCGCGGGCTCCCGGATCCAACCTTCGGGTGCCGTCGATCGTGGCCGACTCGGGGTGCGTCTGGAATCGGTCCGCAATCGGCGACGGCGGGCCCTACGCAGGGATCGCACCGCGGCTCCCCGACGTCCGCCTGGGGCCCGAGGCGACGAAGCAGATCCAATCGACGTTCATTGCCCGCGAGGGAGGCTGCACCTTCTGCGCGTTTCGCTACACCCCGCACGAACGCGGGGGGGCCGTCGAGGCGGTGCTCGCGCAGGCGGATGTCCTGATCGAGCGGGGCGCGCGGGGGCTGTCGTTGCAGACGGAGCACCCCCTCCCCATCACCGCGGCGGTGCTGGACGGACTGGCGGGACGGGGGCTGGACGAGCTCCACATCCGCACGATCCCCTGGCTGCTGAACCGGAACGTGGCGCTGCTGGATGAGGCCATCGCGGCGGCGGAGCGGACGGGCATCCGGTTGGTGCTCGCCCAGGTCGGGTTCGAAGCCTTCGACGACGCGACCCTCGGCATCTACCACAAGGGCCTGTCGGGCTCGGAGAATCGGGCGGCGGCGCGGCTGTTGGGGGAGCGCACGGCGGCCCACGACGGCTTCCTCGGGACCGCCGGCCACGGCCTGGTGCCGCTTCACCCCTGGTCCACGCCGGAGGGGCTGCGCACGACGCTGACGGCGTGCCGCGAGGACGCCCCCTGGCTGCTCCCCCAGCTGACCCCGGCCAGTCGGATCGAGCTGTACGACGAGTACTCACCGCTGTTCTGGAAGGCGCAGGACGACGGCCTCGTGCAACCCAACCCCGCGTCCTTCGGTTGGGATTGGACTTGGGCGGATCGCCGCACCGGCGAAGCGGTGGCGGCCTGGGGGGCGATCCTTGAAGCGGCCGTCGCCCCCGAAGCGACCACTGCGGCGGTGGTGCTCGATGGGGTGTTGCACGCCCTGGAGCATCAGTCGAACCCCCAAGATCGTCGGAAGCACTACCTCGACATGCGCGACCGCGCCCGACGCACTAGGTTGGATATTCAGGAGTGGAGAGAGCCATGACCCGGCTGTTGATCGCGCTGTTCGTCGCTGGCCTGCTGGCCGGATGCCCATCCGAACCGGAGGAGGAGCGGCCCCCGATCGTCGCCTTCGAGCCGGCCGTGGTGGAGCTCGGCCAATGGACCGTCACCACCGACGGGCTGCCTGAACCGGTCACGGTGCGGCTGGCCAACCGCGGCTTCGGCCGCGTCTCCGTCACCACCGTCGGCATCGCGGACGACAGGATCGTCACGACGCCGTCGGCGGAACTGCCCGCCGAGGTCGAGCCGGGCGCGTGGCTGACCATCACCGTCGCGTACGCCGCGAGCCCGACCGGCCCCGTGGACATCAAGACGACGCTGGACGCGACCGTCCGGGCGGTCGGCGACGCGTTCGACCAGTTCGCCGTGGCGTCCGCGGACGTGCGGGTGATCCTGCTGTGCGACGCCGACGGTGACGGCTACACCGGCGCCGGCTGCGCGGGGCCTGACTGCGACGACGAGGACGTCTTCCACAACCCCGCCTCCGAGGAACTCTGCAACGGGCTCGACGATGACTGCAACGGCGTCGCGGACGCCGACGGGGAGGAAGCCGACGACGACGGCGATGGGCACCTCAGCTGCGCCGAGTGCGACGACGGGGACCCCACCGTGAACCCCGACGCGACCGAGCTGTGCGATGGCGGCGACACGGACTGCAACCCCGCGACCTTCTTCGAGGACGGTGAGATCGACTACGACTCGGACGGCTTCCTCAGCTGCGAGGAGTGCGACGACGAGGACCACGACAACTCCCCCGACGGCACGGAGATCTGCGACGGCCAGGACAACGACTGCGACGGGGAGCTGTCGGACGCGGAGATCGATGGCGACGGCGACGGGCAGAGCGAGTGCGACGGCGACTGCGACGACGCCAACCCGGACCGCAACCCCTTCGCCCCGGAGACCGCGGGCGACGGGCTCGACAGCAACTGCAACGGCAACGACGACGACTAGCGGCGCTCAGCTCCGCGGCTTGGACCGGGGCTCTTCGGCCCGAATCTGGCGACGAAGGCGCCGCGCCTCCTCCGAGGGTCGCGAGTCCAGCTGCTCCCGCAGGACGCGGACCAGGGAGCCGTACTGGTCCATGGCGTCCACCCTGCGCCCGCCCTCCAGCAGGGTGCGGATCAGGCGGAGGTGGATGTCCTCCCGCAGGGGATCGACGGCGACGGCCCGACGCAGCAGGCTGACGTCGCCGCTGTTGCCGTCCAGCGCGCGGCGGTAGCGGTCCAGGCGGAGCAGCACATCGATGCAACGCTCGCGGAAGCGGCTCCGCGGATCAATGGTCCAGACCGCGTCCTCCACCCCTGCGAAGAGGTCACCGCGGTACAGGTCGAGCGCCGCCTGGAGGTGTGCCCTGGCCGCCCTCTCCGAATCGCCCTGGGCCTCCGCGGTGCGCGCCTTCGCGATGGCGTCTCGGAAGCGCCACAGATCGACGGAAGCGCCCGCCGGAAGCGCGAGGGAGTAGCGGTCGTTCTCGCAGACGAGCCAGCTGACCGCGCTCTTGTCCTTGTTCGGGCCCAGGGCCTTGCGGAGGGCATAGACCACGCCATGCAGGCGGTTCTTGGCCGCCTCGGGCTCGACTCCCGGCCAGAGCAGGCGGGCCAACTGCGAGCCCGCCACGGTCCGTCCGGGCTTGAGCACGAGGAGCTGGAGCAGCTCCACCGCCTTGCGGCGTGCAAACGCGGAGCGTGGGAGGGGCTCGCCGTCGAGGTGGACCTCGAAGCTGCCGAAGCAGCGGATCTCGACCGGCGGCTGCACCGCCGCCGGCGGCGGGCCGAGGGCGGGAGGGCGGGGGCCGCGCCAGGCTTCGATGAACCCCAGCGAGGGGGCGACATAGCGGGTCAGCGGCAGGGGCACGTGATCGGTGTAGGAGAGCCGGGCGATCCCCTGCAGCACGCCCCCCCGCTCCAGCGGCAGGCAGTACCGGACCTTCGCCGGTCCGCAGCGTTCCAGGCATGGCTCCGGCCAGTGGACCGAGTCGCCCTCGAGCACCGCCAGGCCCACCTCGCGGACCGGGGCGCAGTCGGCCAGGGACATGTCCCTGGAGCTCAACGCCAGCCCCCGCGGGCCGACCTCGGCGTTCGACGGCGGGCCGAGCCGGAGCAGGGCCACGTCCGCCGCGGTGAGGGTCCGGAGGCGCTCCCTCAGATCCCCTCGAACGTCCGCGTTCGGCCCGACCCAGGCGGCCGCCGAGGCGAGCAGGGCGCTGCCGACGATGCTCCCCAGGCCGGCCAGCACCCGGCCCACCCGCTCGAAGTCGACGTCGTCTCGCTTCCAGCCGAGGTTGAGCGTGCCGAGCACCCGCCCTGCGGCCCCGATGGGCATCGAGATGAAGGACTTGTACCCCGCCGCTTTCACGCCGGAGCGCAGGAACCGCTCGTCGTTGTCCAGGCAGCTGGTCTGCACCGCGGCGTTGGTCTGCACCGCCAGGCCGGGGTAGCCATCGGCCAGGCTGAACCGGCTGATCTCGGCAAAGGTGGCGGCGTCGCAGCCCCGGTGCAGCGTCAGGAGCAGCTCGAGCCCGTCGGGGCGGAGCAGGAAGCACTCCGCCGAGTCCGCACGGGTGGCGCGCCGCAGCATCTCAAGCACGTCGTCGAGGCTGTCGGCCAGCCTCTGCGGGTCGAGCATCAACGCGGCGCGGCCGATCAACGCTAGGTCGCGTTCGTTTCGGCCGATCCGCCGTCGCGCGACAACGGTTCCGTCCAACCGTTCCTGGCCCGGGGGCATGGCCAGGAGGTTGTTGTCTGCTCGTCCAGACTTCGACACGGGTGCGTAGTGGTGCTTTCGGCTGAGGTTCTGCGGGTGGACTTAGCAAGAACCACGCCCGGAATCAACGGCCCTCGCGTGGGCCGTCGGAAGGGTCTGTCAGCTGCTGGGGGACCGTACCCGGGCCTATTTGCACATCCGGAGTGTGCGATATGGCCCAGCCCGGCGAGCCTTCGATCGGCTCCGACCAGCTTACGCCTCCGTCGACAGTCCGTAGCGCTTGTCGATGCCGATGATGTGCCCGACGAGCCAGGTCTCCAGGAAGATCATGAAGCGGTCCAGCACGTCCGGATCGCCCGAGCCGGCCTCCTCCCGGAGCCCGTGGACCTGCGCCAGGAGCTGCTTGTGCGTCTCCTTGTGCTGGTCGAGGTCGGCGTACCCGATGGACTCCATGTAGACCTCTTCGGCGGCGAAGTGGACCCGCGTGTACTCGATGACACCGTCCATGACCGGCCAGATATCCTCGATGTGGCGACCGCGCTGGATGACCTCGTCCAGGTCGTTGATCAGCCCGATCAGGGTGCGGTGCTGGTCGTCCATGTCGGGCACGCCGACGCTGTACTTCTCCCCCCACTGCATCAGCGGCGCAAGCACGTCGCCGGGCAGGACCCGGGTCTGGTCGGCGTACTGCGACTCGAACCCGACCGGCGCCTGCGTCATCTTCGTCACGACCCGGTGCATCCACACCAGGCAGAACAGCGACAGCACGAACATGAACATCCAGCAGCTGGTCCAGATCCCGGTCCCCTCCAGCAGGTAGCCGAACAGGATCGGGCAGACGAAGCCGCCGAGGCCGCCGAGCACACCGACCATGCCGCCGACGACGCCGACTTCGTTGGGGAAGTAGTCGGGGATGTGCTTGTAGACCGCCGCCTTGCCGATGCCCCAGATGGCGCCGAGCAGGATCGCGAGGCCCGCGAACACCCACACGTTGGCCTGGAAGTAGATGCGGGTGACGCCGCGGGCGAGCAGCTGCTTCCGCTTCACGGCCTCGCCGACCTTCACCATCGGCTCGTGCCAGACGTCCTTGGACGGCAGGATGAGGGTCTCGTCGTCGCCCGTGATCAGGTTCGCGGGCCTCTTGTCGACGGGGTACGAGGTCTCGCCGACGACGATCGCGTCGGGGAGGATCTCCGAGACGACGCCGTCGCCGCGGGCGATCACGCCCTTGCCGGGGGAGACGACCTCCATCTTCGGCACGATCAGCAGGAGGCTGACCAGGACCGAGGTGCCCAGTACGCCGTACATCACCTTGCGAGCACCGAACTTGTCCGACGCCCACCCGCCGAGCGCGCGGATGACGCCCGAAGGGAAGCTGAACGCCGCCGCGAGGGCACCGGCGGTGACCAGGGTGAGGCCGTAGACGCTGACGAAGTACGGGACCAGCCACTGCGAGAAGGCGACGAAGCAGCCGAACACGAGGAAGTAGTACAGGCCGAAGCGCCAGACCCGCATCTGCTTGAGCGGCTTGAGCAGGCCGGCGAGGGTCTTGCTGGAGACCTCCGGCTTCTTGTTCTCCGTGAGCAGGAGGAACAGCACGGCCACCACGACCATCATCACCGCGTAGTAGACGGGGAGCTGGCGCCAGTTCTCGAGGTCGGCCCCGTCGTTGGTCAGCCGGTTCAGGAGGGTCGGAGCGAGGATGGTCGTGCCGGCGGCGCCGGCGTTGCCCGCCCCGAAGATGCCCAGGGCCGTGCCCTGGTTCTTCTGCGGGTACCAGACCGACGTGAACGCGATGCCGATGGCGAAGCTGGCGCCGCACATTCCGAACCCGAAGCTGCACAACGCGAAGGTGAAGAAGGAGTTCGCGTGGGACAGCAGGTACAGCGGGATCGCCGCCAGGAACAGCAGCGACGCGAAGACCGGCTTGCCGCCATAGCGGTCCGTCAGGATGCCGGCGGGCAGCCGGAAGATCGCGCCGGTCAACACCGGGATGCCGAGCAGCCAGCCGATCTCGACCGGACCCCAGTCGAACACCTGGTTGCTCGCCAGGAACGTCACGAGGACGCCGTTGAGCATCCAGCAAGCGAAGCAGACCGTGAACGCGAACGTGTTCACCGTCAGGATTCGATGGGAAGTAGCGGTGGCCTCCTTCAGCATCTTGGTGTGTCTCCAGGGACGCCTCGCCCGATCAGCAGCTGCGGGCGGAGCCCTTTCTCACGTAGAACCACCAGTTCACGACCAGGCAGGTGGCGTAGTAGCCGGCGAAGCCGTACAGCGCGTACTCCGGCGTTCCGTTCTTGATCTGCTGGCCGAAGATCTTGGGGATGAGGTACGCCCCGTAGGCGGCGACCGCGGCCGTCCAGCCGAGCACGGGACCGCGCAGGTCCTTGTCGAACAGCACGCCGATCATGCGGAAGGTCGAGCCGTTGCCGATCCCGGTCATCGCGAAGAGGATGATGAAGAGGATCAAGAAGGGCATGAAGTACTGGGTCGGGTCCTCGGACCGGGCGGCCGCCGCGGTGAACCAGCCCGCGCCGATCGTCGCCGCGACCATCACGATCGTGCTCCAGTGGGTGACCTTCGATCCGCTGTCGATCTTGTCGCTGAGCCAGCCGCCGACGGGCCGGATCAGCGCGCCCACGCCCGCGCCGATCCAGATGTAGGCCGCCGACTTCATCCCGGTCGGGTCGCCGGCGTGCTCGCCCACCCGGATGACGCCGAAGACGTCGTCGATCAGCTTGGGGAAGGCGTTGGCGTAGCCGATGAAGGAGCCGAACGTCATGACGTACAGGTAGGTCATGATCCAGTTGTCCCGCTCGCTGAAGATCGCGAACTGGCCCTGGAGGTTCTTCTTTGTTTCCGCGGGGGTGAGGTACCTCAACAACGCCAGCGTCGTGACGATCGCCACGATGGCCACGAGGAACGTCTTCAGGAGCACCGGGAAGCCGCCCCAGGGGATGATCAACAGCACGATCGCGAGCGCCGCGCCGGCGAAGCCGAGCGTGGTCATCCAGAGGTGCTTGCCCACCGCCACCGGGGTCGGCCCGCAGTGGTGGAAGGGCATGTTGTCCATGAACAGGAACGCGAGGATCGTGCAGGTGATGATGATCGGCACCCACACCAGGCCCGCGTTCTGGACCCACATCTGGGCGGCCGCCCCATCGGCGGCGTAGCTGTACGGGTCGCCGCCCATCGCTCCGAACATCCCGAACGTGATCGCCCACGGGATCAGGAACTGCATGGCGCTGACGCCGAGGTTGCCCAGCCCCGCGTTCAGCCCGAGGGCCAGGCCCTGCATCTTCTTGGGGAAGAAGAAGCTGATGTTGGACATCGACGACGAGAAGGCGCCGCCTCCGGTGCCGGACAGCGCCGCGAGGATGATGAAGACGTAGTAGGGCGTGTCGGGGTTCTGCAGCGCGATCCCGGCGCCCAGGGCGGGCAGGATCAGCAGCAGCGTGGTCATGAACTTCACGTTCCGACCGCCGACGATCGAGATCATGAACGAGTTGACGATTCGGAGGGTGGCGCCGGACAGCCCCGCCACCGCCGGCAGCAGGAACAGGAGCCCTCGGTAGCCGCCGTCGTCGTACGGCTGCCCGTCGTTCATGAAGGTGAAGTTGAAGAGCTCGCCGTCGGTCCCGAAGTGGAGCTTCTGGATGTACTTGGCGACCATGCCCCAGTAGATCCAGACCGCGAACCCCAGGAACAGTTGGGGGATCGACACCCACAGGTTCCGGTTGGCGACCTTCTTGCCCTCGGACTCCCAGAACTGTTCGTCCTCGGGTTCCCAACGGGTCAGGCGGCTGGCGGGGTTCGGACGATCGGTCATCGGTCTGCCTTCATCGCTTCAGCAGCGAGGTGGAGCGTCGATCTCGTCGACCTCGGATGTCTGGATCAGTTGTTCTTGGGCCGCGTCGGGCTCCAGGGGGTCTTCGGATCCCGGATCCGATCCTTGTTCCAGTTCCACATCACCTGCTGGTAGGGCCGGGAGATGTAGTGCAGCGGCGCCACGAAGATGTGCACGAGGCGCGTGAACGGGACCATGAAGAGGATCAGGAACGCGCCGAAGATGTGCAGCTTGATGACCACCGGCAGGGCGAACACCGCGGCGGTCTCGGGGCTGAGCTTGAACAGCGACCACAGGTACGGCGAGAGGTCGGCGGCGAACCACGAGGACCCCCACCGGAAGCCGAGGGCGACCCAGCAGCCCAGGACGACCTGGGCGAGCAGGAGCAGCTCGATGGCGATGTCCATCCTGGTGGTCACGGCCTTGATCCGCTCGTTCGTCAGGCGACGATGGAGCAGGCCCACGAGGCCGACCAGGATGCTCATCCCGAAGGTGACCGCGGTGACCTCGAGGATGATCAGCCGGACCGGCTGACCGTTCCAGGCGAGGATCGCCGCCGGCACGAGGAACGCCAGCAGGTGTCCGCCGAGCACGATGAGCAGTCCGATGTGGAACGGCATCACGCCCCAGAAGAGCTTCTTGCCCTCCAGGAACTGGGACGACAGCGAGCTGACCTTGAAGCCCGTCTGGCGGTACCGGATGGCGGTGCCGATGACGAACGTGATCATCGCCACGTAGGGGAACGCGACGAACATGAAGGTGTTCAGGGTGTTCATGTCAGCTTCCCGATTCCGTAGATCCGTTGTTGGGGCTGGGGCGGGGGGACGGCCGTCGACGGCTTGTGTCCCGCGCCCTTCTCTTCGATGTCGAGCTCACGCCCGATCGACGCGAGGAAGGGGCTGGTCTCCTCGGGCCGGCCCGAGGGGCCGATGCCGAAGTCGTGTCGCACGATGTGCAGCAGCGTGACCAACGCGTTGCGGTAGACGAGGGCTCGGTCCTGCGACGTCGCGATCAGCGTCTTGTTGTACTTCTGGTAGACGGCGTTCCGAGCTTCGGTCTGCTGCTCGCCGAACTCCCGCACCATCTCTTCGAGCGCCGGGTGGAAGATCATCTCGACGAACTCGACCACGATCTCCTCGTCCTTCCAGCGCGCCAACAGGCGCAGGACGTTGGGCAGGTGGTCGGCCAGCTCGCTGCCGCAGTCGATGCCCGCGGCGCGGTGCTCGCGCCGCAGGTTGACCAGCACTTCGGCGCGCTTGTAGTCGTCGCCGAAGGCGATGTAGCCGATGTCCAGCGTCGTGACGGCCTGCACCTGGAACGACCGGGTGAACAGCTCCTGCGCCTCGTCCAGCTCGGCGTCGGTCAGGATCGGCCCCCCGTCGCCGGGGAGCAGGTCAGCGAAGGCCTTCAGGGCCGGCTCGGCGTGCTCGTACCGACTCTCGACGTGGGCACGCGCCTCCGCAACCCGCGCCGGAAGGTCCGGTCCGGGGTAGTCGAAGAGCGCCGCGAGGAGCTCGTAGTGGTCCATCGGGATCATGCTCAGCTCCCCCGCTCGGCGGAGCCGTCCTTGAACCCGAAGCCGGTGTTCCCCTTCACGTCGCCGGTGAACTCGAGCATCTCGATCGCCTGCTCGCGGTGGGCGGCGGGCACAACGAACCGGTCGTCGAACTTGGCCAGCGAGGTCAGGTAGTAGATGTCGTCTGCCAGCTCCGCCGTCAGGCCGACGTCGGCCAGGGTCTTGTCGGCCTTGGCGTCGGTGATGTCGCCGACGGTAACGCGGCGGCGGTGGATGCGCACGGCCATCAGCTTCTTGAGCCGATCGATGACCATGGCCTCGTCGCCGTTGCTGAAGAGGCTCGCGAGGTACTTCATCGGCATCCGGGCCTGCTCGATGGTGCCCCAGAGCTCTTCGGTGCTCGTGTCGTACAGCCAGTTGTCCGGCCAGTACTTCGCGATGTCGTGCATCTTCTCGGACTGCGCCGTGTTGTCGACGTCCTTGACCGAGGCCATCACCGGCAGCATCGGCGGCACGTAGAAGAGCATCGGGAGCGTGCGGAACTCCGGGTGCAGCGGCAGCGCCAGACCCCACGTCTTGATGAACTTGTACGTCGGCGAGTACTGCGCGGCGTGGATCGTCGAGTCCGCGATGCCGTTGGCCTT
>PVBE011545228.1_pt1 | contig 12441 bp, 10 predicted proteins | sample 1631181 | NCBI WGS metagenome assembly PVBE01 (sample SAMN08397723, study PRJNA350692) | Marine metagenome, whole genome shotgun sequencing project. | isolation source: water | place: Pacific Ocean | collected 2012-04 | reverse complement strand
CGATGCCGCAAACCGCACCGCAGCCGATGCCGCAGCCGATGCCACAGCCGCAACCGATACCGCAGCCGCCCCGGCTGATGCTGGTGCCCACCCCCCTGCCGGTGGCCGACGACGAGCCCGAGGCGCTTTTGGACACGCAGCCGCGACCCGTGCACCGCCCCCGGCCCGCGCTGACCCCGGTGCCCACGCCGGCACCGTCCCCTTCGCCTTCGCCCTCACCGCAGCTGTCGGCCCTGGCCACGGACCAGCGCCCCCTCGCCGACACGGCGCCCCAGCTGCTGGCCATCAACCACCATGAGCCCGGCGAGCCCGAGCTGTTTTCGGCGCACCCGGAGCCGCCGGTGGAGGCACCCGCGCCAACGGCGCTGGCGCCGGTGCAGCCGGTGGAGATCCCCCTGGCGCCCGTGATGCAGCCGCCGCCCGTGATGCAGCCGCCGCCCGTGATGCAGCCGCCCGTGATGCAGCCGCCCGTGATGCAGCCGCCCGTGATGCAGCCGCCCGCGCCGCAGCCCCCCGCGCACCCCCTGGACTTCGCGGCCCGCCCCCAGGACGACCCCGGCCTGCCCTGGTCCCAGCGCTCCCCCGGCGAGGCCCGCGTCCTGCGCGGCGCGCCGCCCACCATGCAAGTGGAGCCCCTGGAGTGGACCGACTCGGACCTCTACCTCGCCCCGCGCCCCAGCCGGCGGCGGCGCCAGGCCGCCCTGGCCACCGTGCTCGGGCTGCTGGGCACCCTGGCCGTGGTGGGCGCTGTCTTCTTCCTCATGCCCACGCTGCCCACCGAGGGCACCATCGAGGTCCAGTCCGTGCCCTCCGGCGCCACGGTGAAGCTGGACGGCGAGGTGGCCGGCACCACCCCCACGGTGCTGCGGGTCAAGGACCTCAAGCGGGAGTACGAGCTGGTGCTGACCCTGGAGGGCCACGCCCCCTGGAGCGACGACGTCCAGCTGTCGGTCAACGAGCCCCGGGTGGGCGTGGTGGCCAGCATGTCTCCCCGACAAAAGCCCAGGGCCGAAGACCTGCAGTAGCGCTACAGCGCCAGAGACTGCACCACGTACCGCGGCCAGATCTGTTGCGCCTCGCAGTCCGCCAGCGACGAGAGCCCCGTGGTCACCAGGGCCGAGGGCAGGTCCATGCGGTTGGCGCCCAGCACGTCGGTGCCGAGCTGGTCCCCCACCATGATCACGTCGCGGGTGCCGGCCCGCCGCAGCGCCTCCTCGAAGATGGGCGCGTTGGGCTTGCCCAGGTGGGTGAAGCGTAGGTCGTCGCGGGCGGGGAAGCGCACCTTCATCGCGGCCTCCATCATCAGCGCCATGCCGCCGGCGGTGAAGCCGAACTCCCAGCCGCTCTTGGGGTAGATGACGTCCGGGTTGGGGGCCAGCAGGTGCACCGGCAGCCCCCGGTCCAGCCGCCAGAGCAGCCGGCTGAGGCAGCGATCCATGCCCTCGACGAAGTCGAAGCCGAGCTCATCGCAGAGCACCAGCACCGGGGCGTCATCCCCGGGCGCCACCAGCCGCCCGCCGGCCAGCTGCACCAGCTGGCAGGAGTCCTCGGGGCCGAGCACGGCGCAGTCTGCTCCCACCAGGTCGTGCTCGGCGAAGTGCCGCGTCAGCAGCGAGCCCGAGGAGATGATCTGGTCCCCCGGCACCTCCAACCCCATCTCGGCCAGGCGCAGGCCCGTGGTCTCGGGCAGCCGCGCCGCGTCGTTGGTCACGATGAAGTATCGCGCGCCCGCGCGGTTGAGGTGGTCCACGAAGGCCGCCGCGTGGGGCAGCGCACCCTCGTGGTGGATCAGCACGCCGTAGGCGTCCAGCAGCAGCACCTCGAAGCGCCGCGCCAGCTCTCTGGCGGAGATGGTCTCTGGGTGATTCATCGGCACAAGGTAGACCGCCACGGACGCCGGGGCAAACTCGAATTCGGCGTAACTACCGGGACCCGAGGTGCTATACTTTCCAGCGCCCGTGAGCCGCGGCGGCGGCTCAAATAACCTTTTGGAGGACCGGCCATGACCTCGCCCCAGGACCCGCAGGTGCGCGTGAGCATCTCGGACGGCGCGGGGTTTCTGGAGCTGAACCGACCGGCGCGGGCCAACGCCTACGACACCCCCACCCTCGAGGCCCTGGAGCAGGGCCTGGCGCGCCTGGCCGCGGCCGACGAGGTGCGCGTGGCGGTGCTGGCGTCCGGCACGCCGGGCAAGTTCTGCGGCGGCGCCGACCTGTCCGAGCTGCGCCGTCGCGGGGCCACCGACGCCCTGGAGCTGTACAGCCTGAAGGTCTTCGACGCCCTGGCCGACTTCCCCCGGCCCACCCTGGCCGTCATCGACGGGCCAGCCTTCGGCGGCGGCCTGGAGCTGGCCCTGGCCTGCGACCTGCGCCTGGCCTCGGACCGCGCCAGCTTCGCTTTGCCCGAGACCACCCTGGGCATCCTCCCCGCCGCCGGCGCCACCTTCCGCCTGCCCCGGGCCGTGGGCCAGGACCGCGCCCGGCAGATGATCCTCTTCGGCCGCCAGCTGGACGCCGCCGAGGCCCTGGACTGGGGTCTGGTCACCGAGGTGGTGCCCACCGAGGATCTGACCGCCCGGGTACGACACTGGGTGGAGGCCGCCAGCCTGCTGAACCCGCTGGCCCAGCGCCTGGCCAAGGAGGCCCTGGCCGCCGCCGACCACCCGGACCGCGGCCGCCAGCGGGTGCGCACCGCCCAGGCGGCGCTCTACGCCCGCCAGGACAAGGACAAGGAGAACGAGTCGTGACCGCCATGGACCGCACCGGCCCGCGCATCATCTCGGTGGGCACCTCCAACCCGCCCACCACCTACACCCAGCAGGACCTGCTGGAGCTGTTCGAGTGCGACAACCGCACCGTGCAGCGATTCTTCACCAACAGCCACATCCGCAAGCGCCACCTGGTGCTGCCCGACCCTGGCCCCGACGGCACGGTGCCCAAGGAGGACGGCACCGTGCTGCTGGCCAAGCACAAGCAGACCGCCCGTGAGATGGGCGCCATGGCCATCGAGCGCTGCCTGGAGGGCACGCCCTATTCCGTGGCGGACGTCGACCTGCTGACCACGGTGACCTCCACCGGCTTCCTCTGCCCCAGCCTGTCGACCTACATCATCGAGGACATGGGTTTTTCCCCCAGCACCCACCGCTTCGACATCGTGGGCATGGGCTGCAACGCCGGCATGAACGGCACCCTGGCCACGTCGCAGTGGGCCTCGGCCAACCCGGGGCGCCCGGCGCTGCTGCTCTGCTGCGAGGTCTGCTCGGCGGCCTACGTCTTCGACATGACCATCCGCACCGGCGTGGTCAACTCTCTGTTCGGCGACGGCATGGCCGCGGTGCTCTTTTTGCGGGACGAGGCCCTCGAGGCCACCGCCGGCCCCATGCTGCTGGACTTCGAGTCCCTGGTCGTGCCCGAGATCAAGGACGAGATGCGCTTCGACTTCGAGGAGGGGCTGTTTTCGTTTTTCCTCGGCTGGGAGATTCCGTACCTGCTGGGCGAGACGTTCCCCATCCCGGTGAACAACCTGCTGGAGCGCAACGGCCTCAAGCGGCGGGACATCAAGCACTGGATCCTGCACTCGGGGGGCAAGAAGGTGGTGGACTCGTTCAAGTACGCCATCGGCGTCACCGAATACGACGTGCGCCACACCCGCTCCATCCTGCGCGACTACGGCAACCTCTCGTCGGCCTCCTTCCTCTTCTCCTACCAGGAGCTGACCCGGGAGGGGCTGGTGGAGGACGGCGACCTCGGCATGATCGTGGCCATGGGGCCGGGCGTGTCCATCGAGACGGCGCTGCTCAGATGGTAAGAACCAACCACAGAGACCACGGAGACAGATGAACATGGATCTTTCGACCATCCTCCTGCAGAGCGAAGGCGGCGTGACCACCATCACCCTCAACCGGCCGGAGCAGCAGAACGCCATCAACGGCCTCATGGTCAAGGAGCTGGAGAAGACCTGCTACCAGCTGGAGGACGAGTCCGACGACGCCGCCCTCGTCGTGCGCGGCAGCGGCGACGCCTTCTCCGCCGGCATCGATCTTTTGGACTGGCCCCCGGACGCCAAGCCGGACGTGCGCGGCTTCGCCCGCTGGGAGCGCGCCTGCCGTACCCTGGAGCGGCTGCCCAAGGTCACCGTGGCCGCCATCGACGGTCAGTGCGCCGGCGGCGGCCTGCAGCTGGCGCTGACCTGCGACGTGCGCGTGGCCACGGACCGCTCGGTGTTCTTCCTCCACGAGGTGCGCGACGGTTTCTTGCCCGGCATGGGCACCTTCCGTCTGGCCAAGTTCATCGGCCTGGGGCGGGCCCGTCGCATGGCGCTCACCGGCCGCCGGGTGGACGCCGCCGAGGCCTTGAGCATGGGCCTGATCGACCACCTCTGCGCCACCGGCGAGCTGGAGGACGCCACGGCCGCCGCCCTGGAGGAGTTCGGCGATATCCACACCGAGGCCCTCAAGCAGACCCGCCGCCTGTTCGACGAGTCCTTCGAGATGGCCTACGAGGAGTTCATCGGTTGCTTCCTCGCGGCCCAGCACATCGCCATTCAAAAGGACGAGTTCAAGGCCACCATCAAGCGGGCCCACGATGAGGGCAAGCCCCGCGGGGAATAGCCGGGCGCATCGCCAGCGATGAATAAACCGCAGAGAGCGCAGAGAGCGCAGAGTTTGCCAGGGGGGGGCGCGCGTTCTCAGCGGGCTCTGCGGTTAAACGCGGGGAGCCGAGGGTGACGCCGAAGCTCTCCCCCTTCGAGGTGGACCCCGAGATCCTGTCGCGCATCCGCCCCATGGAGCGGCAGGACCTGGGCCACGTCTGTCGCCTGCACGCGGCCGCCATGGGCCGCAGCCTCTGGGCCCGGCTGGGGCGGGGTTTTCTGCGCCAGGTCTACGCCGGCCTGGTGAGCCACCCCGATTTTTTGGGCTACATCTACGTCGAGCGGGGCCGGCCGCGGGGGTTCATCGCGGGCACGGCCGACGGCCCGCGCATGATGGGGCAGGTGGCCCGGCAGCGGGCAGGGCGGCTGGCCCTGGCCACGGCGGCGGGCCTGCTGCGGGACCCCGGCGCCCTGCGGCCCCTGCTGGAGACCGCCCGCTACTTTTCGCGCAGCGGCGTGCCCGGGGCCGAGCAGATCCTGGCCGAGTCGATGTTCTGCACCTTCGAGCCGAACCTGCGGGGCAAGCGCGTTTCGGGGCTGATCAACAAGGTGCTCTTCGACGAGCTGCTGGACCGCGGGCAGCGGTACGTCAAGATCACCACCGAGGTCAACAACGAGGGGGCCGTGCGCCAGCTGACCTCCTGGGGCTTCGAGCGGCTGGGGACCTTTCACTTCTACGGCAAGGAGATGCTCACCTGGCGGCTGGACCTGCCGGCCTGCGAGCGGGTGACCGGGCGCACAGAATCTGAAGGGCGCCGGTGAGAATATACCGTCATCTCCTTTCGTTTATTTGATGATGGCCTGGCGCACGCCCATACGATTGCTCACGTCGCTGCTCTGCGGCGCCCTGCTCTGGCCGGCCGCGGCCCGGGCGGGCGGCGCCGTGGTGGGCCGCCCCGCGCCGCTGTTTCGGCTCAAGACCTTCACCGGCAAGACGGTGACCACCTACAGCCTGCGAGGCAAGCCCGCGGTGCTGGTGGTGGGCCGCTCGCGCAAGGCGGCGCCCCCCTGCAAGGACTGGATGCTCAAGGTCTACAAGGTCCTGGGCGACAAGAAGATCCACCTCTACCAGGTCATCGTGCTGGACAACCCCTGGTATCTCCCGCGCGGGCTGGTGCGCGGCAAGGTCAAGGGCTTCGTGCCCAAGGGCCACCTGCACCGGGTGCTGCTGGAGTGGAAGATCGCCTTCGCTCGCATCTTCGGCATCCCGAAGCACAACCTGCCCACGATCTTCGTGTTGGACCGCAAGGGTGTGGTACGCCTGCGACACAAGGGCAAGCTGAGCAAGGCCGCCTGGGCCAAGACGAAGAAGGTGTTGGCCGCCCTCAAGTGAGCCCGGTTACAATGGGGACCAGCCACCAGGAGCAGCCATGACCAAGCCCGCGTTCCTCGCTGTCGTCGCCCTGCTCGGGTTGCCCGCCTGCATGGAGGAGGCCGCGGTCAAGATCGTGGCGCCGGCCGCCGGGGCCACCCTGGCCGGGGGCAAGGCGGTGACGGTCAGGGTGGAGTCCGACGCCGACGAGGTGGTCATCGGCGGCAAGGCGGTGAGCGGATCGGGGACGTTTTCGGCCGCGGCGCCCGCTGCCGACGGCCTCGGCTTCGTCACCGCCGAGATCCCCGGCGACGAGCTCATCGCCGTGCGCTCCTGGCATCAGGGCACCCTGCGCGATCCGGCCGGCTGGCACCGAGACAACCTCACCATAACCCTGGGCCAGCGGGCGCTGTCCACGGGCGCCGTGTCGGTGGCCAGCGTCATCGCCGAGCTGCTCCAGGGCGAGGAGCTGGCCCCCTTCATCAAGAACCCGCTGACGGTGAACATCGTGCTGGTGCCGGCCACGATCAACGTCAAGTCGGTCAGGGCGCCCAAGGTGGTGGTGGCCATCAAGCACGACGCCAAGGGGCTGCACTTCCTCGCCCTGCTGTCCAACGTCAAGGTCCAGTACACCGCCTCCGCGGTGGCGGTCTTCAGCTCGTCGGGCATCGCCACCTACAAGGAGATCCAGGTCACCGGCGACGTGAGCCTGGCCCCGGGCAAGGTGGTGCTGTCCAGGGTCAGCACCAAGGCCTCGGCCCCCACGATCCAGGACACCGGCGGCCTGCCCGTGGGCGGGGTGCAGGCGCTCACCGGCCTGTTCAACGTGGACGTGACCAAGGCCATCGCCGACGCCGCGGCCCGGGCGGCCCAGTCGGTGTTTCTGCACCTGCTGAGAGAGATCCGGCCCACGGTGGGGCTGGCCTTTTCGCGGCCCATCACCCAGGACACCGCCCTGGACAAGGTGGCGCTCAAGGCGCCCACCATCGAGCTGCTCTACAAGCTGCGCATCCGGGCGGCCAAACCGTCCGTGGCGCGGGCCGATCAGAAGGTGCTCCATCGCTCTTTCTCTCCGTCCGCTCCGCCCGCTAGCGGCGGCGTCGGCGCCCACTGCGGCGGCGGCATGGTCAACCAGTTCGGCTTCGCCGTGTGGGACGCCGGCAACCTGCAGCAGATCGCGTTTACCAGGTCGCAGCTGGAGCAGGCTGGCATGGAGTCGCTCAGCTTCCCCTACTCTCAGCTGAACCGGGCCACCATCGGCCTGCTGCTGCCGCCGCTGCTGGAGTGGGGCGCCGACGGCCCGCGCCTGGACATCGGCGGCGTGCAGGCCGACATCGAGATCTCGGGAGCCGAAGACGTCAAGGCCTGGACCGCGGCCAGCGTGCCGGTGAAGCTGGTGAAGGTCGCCGGAAAAAAGGCCAGCGGCCTGCGCCTGCAGCAGGACAAGACGCGCAAGGTCACCATGCGCAAGGTCGGCTTCGACAGGATGTCAGACCTGGCCGACCAGCAGGAGGTGCTGCGCATCCTCCAAACGGCGGTGCCCGGCGTGGTCAACACTGTCTTCGGCGGCCTGCCCACCGTGGAGATCCCCACGCTGCAGATGAAGCGCCTCGACGGCAAGCCCGGCCCGATCCTGGCGCCGGCGCTCAGGACGGTGAGGGTCAAAAAGGACCACTGGCAGCTGGAACTGGAGCTGCAGAAAAAGTAGGGACTGTCCCCCTACAGCTCCTCCAGCCGCTTGACCACCTCGGGGTCCTTGAAGGTGAACCCCAGCGTGCAGACGTCGCCCTCGGCGGCCAGCACCTTGGCGTGCAGCGCGCCCGGGGCGGGGGCGCCGTCCGGGTCGAGCAGCGTGATCTTGAGGTTGGTGCGCTCGGCCAGGGGTCCCTGCAGCCGCGCCCGCGCCGACTCGGTGCCCAGCTCCAGCGGGTGCCCGAGGAAGGCATCGCCGCCGAAGCGCTTGGCCTGCTCCACCTGGTAGTGGAAGGGGGCCTCGGCCTGCAGCGGCCGCAGCTGTTCGGCCCGCGACGCCAGAGACAGCGAGTAGGGTCCGCCCATGCCGTCCACCTCGTGCAGCGTGATCACCCGGGGCACCCCCTTGGGGCTGACCTCGAAGCTGCCCTTGATCGAGGCCACGTCCCTGACCTCGTCCAGGGTCTCCTCGGAGATGAGCACCTGGCCGCCGAGGGTGTACGACTCGATGCGCGCGGCCAGGTTCACCGGCGCCCCCACCACGGCATACTTGGAGCGCTTGCGCGAGCCGATGTTGCCCACCACCACCTCGCCGGTGTGGATGCCGAGGCCCATCTGCACGTCCGGCAGGCCGTGCTCGGCGTTCCAGCGGTTGACCGGCTCCATGGCAAGCTGCATGTCCAGGGCGCAGGCCACGGCCCGGGCGGTGTCGTCCTCCCGTTTGACCGGCGCGCCGAAGATGGTGAGGATGGCGTCGCCGATGAACTCGTCGATGGTGCCCTGGTGCCGCGTGATGACGTCGGTCATCACCGACAGGTAGTTGTTCATCAGCGTCACCACCTGCTCCGGCTTCAGCCGCTCGGAGATGGTGGAGAATCCGCGCAGGTCGGACATCAGCACCGTCACCTTGCGCTTCTCGCCGCCGAGGTGCAGCCCCTCGGGCGTGGCCAGCAAGTTGTCGACGATCTCGTCCGAGAGGTACCGGCCGAAGGTCTTGCGGATAAAGACGTTGCGCAGCTCGAGCTGGCCGGCCAGCTTACGGACCTCGTCGGCGCCCTCCTTGAGCGACAGCTGCGTACGCACACGGGCCAGCACCACGGCCAGATCGATGGGCTTGGTGACGTAGTCGTTGGCCCCCATCTCGAAGGCGCGCACCATGTCGTCGCTGCCGTCCAGGGCGGTGACCATGATCACCGGCAGCTCGTCGACGGTGAAGCGTTTGCGGATGCTCTCCAGCACCTCGAGGCCGCTGATCTGCGGCATCATCACGTCCAGCAGCACCAGGTCGTAGGGGGCGCCCGCGGCGGTGGCGGCGGCCCCCTCGTCCAGCACCAGGCGCAGCGCCTCGGCGCCGCCGCTGGCCGTGGCCACGTCGTAGCCCTGCTTGATCAGCCGGCGGGCCAGCATGTCTCGGTTGGCCTCGGCGTCGTCCACCACCAGCAGCGAGCCGTGCACCTCGACCGCGGGCGCGGGCGCCGTCTCCTCGCTCTGTGCCTGCTGCCGCGAGGCCTCCTCGGTGGGGACCTGCGGCGTCTCCGCCGTCGGCGTGTCAGTCTCGATGGCGCCGTCGGCGTCGAAGATGGTGTTGATCGATTCGAGCATGTTGCGGGCGGCGGTCTGGATCTTGTTCACGTCGCCGATCAGCTCGTGCTCCTCCATGTCCTCCAGCTCCTCCTCCAGCAGCTCGCTGTAGCCGATGATCTGGTTGAGGGAGGTGCGCAGCTCGTGGCGCATGTTGCGGATGGCCGAAAACACGCCCGTCTTGATGCGGTTCATCGACGCGCGCGGCGCGGGGCCGTTGTGGCGGGAGCTGGTCATGTCAGTCCACCCTCTTGAGGGAGATGATGTCGGCGTGGGCGTCGATGGAGAACATCTCCATGCCCCGGAATACCTCGTCCAGCTCCGTCTCGCTGATGTCGAAGGAGGCCAGCAGGCTGTCGCGGATGGTGGACCAGGGCCCGGCGCGCAGGTCGTCCTCCAGGGTGGTGCCCGAGAAGTTGAGGTAGCTGAGCACCGCCATGGCCAGCTCCCCCTCGCGCACCTGCGAGCCCAGGGCCGAGGCCTGGCCGTCCCGGTCGCGGAAGCGCTCGGCCAGCACACGGATCAGGCGCCCGAGGAAGAAGCCGGTGCCCATGGCCTCCTGCAGCTGATCCCGCGAGACCACCAGCACGGTGACCCGGTCCACGGCCGTGACCCTGGCCGTGCGCGGCAGGTCGGTGAGCACCGCCGTTTCGCCGAAGACGTCTCCTGGACCGAGCTCCGCCAACACCTCTTCGGCTCCGTGCCGCTGCTTGGACACGCGGCAGCGCCCCTCGGTGATGACGTAGGCCTCGTCGCCCGCCTCGCCCTCAACGACGATGGCGTCGCCCGGCGCGTAGACGCGGCTGAGGAACTGCCAGCCGCACTGCAGGAAGGTCTCCACTTCGTGACGCAGGTCGGCCACAGACTGGAACCGGTCCTCGCGGCGCCGGGAAATGGCCTTCATCGCGATGCGGCACAGCTCCTGGGGCAGGCCCACGTCCAGCACCTCCTGGGGCCAGCGCGCGTCGCCGGTCACCGTCTTCTCCAGGGTCTCCTTCACCGAGATCCCGGCGAAGGGCAGCTGGTGGGTCAGGATGCCGTAGAGCATGGACCCCAAAGAGAAGACGTCCGACCGCTCGTCCAGGTCGTGGATTCGACCCAGGGCCTGCTCCGGCGACATGAAGCCGGGGGATCCCACCACGCGCCCCTCCTCCTCCTCCTCCCAGGGGTAGCACTGCGCCTCGCCGGCGTCCGCGGCCACGGGCACCTCTTCGCGGCTTGCCATCAGCCGGGCGATGCCCCAGTCCATGAGGTAGACCTCACCGTACTCCCCCACCATGACGTTCTCCGGCTTGAGGTCCCGGTGCAGCACGCCGCGGCTGTGGGCGAAGGAGACCGCGTCGCAGACCTTGAGGAAGATCTGCAGCAGCTCATACAGCTCGGCGGGGGTGCGAAAGAGACAGTCCTGGCTGTCCAGCAGCTCGGAGAGGTTCTTCCCCCGCACCAGCTTCATGGTGTAATAGAGGTCGCCGTGCTCGTTGGCGCCCAGCTCGTAGACCGGCACGATGTTCGGGTGGTCCAACTGGGCCAGGATCTGGGCCTCGGCGATGAGCCGCCCCATGTCCAGGTTGGCGTGGTCGTCCACCTCCTCCACGCGCTTGACCGCCACCGTGCGCCGCAGGTTGGCGTCCCGCGCCGTGTGGATCGTGGCCATGCCTCCCTGGGCCAGGTCCTTGAAGGTCAGCAGCCGGCGGGAGAGCTCCATGCGCGGGTGTGTCGGCCTCACCGCCACCGGGCCGTCGAGGGTGACCTGCTCGGCCGGGGCGCCGCCCTGCAGTACCTCGGCCGCGGCCTCGACGAAGGACGAAAACGCCGCCTCCATCTCCCGGGTATTCCCCACGGGGACCTTGGCGCTGTCCTTGTCTGGTTTGTCACTCATCGCTGCACACGATCCATGGACTTTCAAATTACCCTAGCCGGTTTTAGAATGCCACCCGCTGTTACAGAGCCAACACACGGAGGAAGAGATGAGACGATTGGTTGTTGCGGTGGCCGCGGTCGCCATGTTCGCTGGCGGGTGCGTGTCACAGTCCAAGTACGAGGCGCTGGAGACTACCCTGAAGAAGGCCAAGGCCGATCACGCCGCCGAGCTGGAGAAGAAGGCCGCGGAGATGAAGGCGGCCGAGGACAAGTGCAAGGCGGAGCTGGTCAAAAAGGAGGCCAAGATCGCCGAGCTGGACAAGAAGGCAAAGTACCTGGAGGGGGAGCTGGCCGCGGCCAAAAAGAGCGGCGAGGAGCAGGTCGGCAAGCTCACGGCCGAGCTGACCAGGGTGGTCAAGGACCGCAGCCGCCTGCGGGCCTCGGCGGCCAAGCTGAAGCGTGCGCTGACCGAGATGGCCAGGCGCAAGGCCGAGGCCGACCGCCGGGTCAAGCAGTTCCTCGACCTGCTGGCGCGCTTCAAGAAGCTGATCGACGCGGGCAAGCTCAAGGTCAAGATCGCCGATGGCCGCATGGTGCTGGCGCTGCCCACCGACGTGCTCTTCGCCTCGGGCAAGGCCAAGCTGTCCGACGCGGGCAAGGCGGCGGTCACCGAGGTCACCGCGGTGTTGGTGACCCTGCACAAGCGGCGCTTCCAGGTGGAGGGCCACACGGACAACGTGCCGATCAAGACGCCGCGTTACCCGTCCAACTGGGAGCTGTCCGCGGCCCGCGCCCTGGGCGTGGTCAAGACGATGTTGGAGGCCAACATGACCGGCGCGTTGGTTTCAGCCGCCGGCTTCGGCGAGTTCCGCCCCGTGGCGACCAACGACACCCCCGAGGGCCGGGGCGCCAACCGCCGCATCGAGATCGTGCTGGTGCCCGACCTGTCCAGCCTGCCGGGGTTCTCCGAGCTGAAGAAGGCCATGGACGGCAAGAAGTAGGGGGCAGTGCCTTTGGAGTTGCGTCGGTCCCCTCGCGCACCCTCCCCCCTGGGCCCCCAAAGGGCCCACCCGCCGATGCTCTCCGACGCAACTCCCCCACCCACCGCCACCAGATACCTGGGGGTGCTCCCGCGTTGAATCGGCCGCGGGCACGCTGGCACTGGATCTCCCGGGATCACCGGCGGCAGCTATGGCGTCTGGCGAGGTTATCGGCTGGAAGTAGGAAAAAGTTGCTTGAAAGAGGCTTCTTTTTTTCAAATTCCCGTCCCGACGGGACACATCTCGGCCGGACGATTCATCCGCGGCAGTTGTGACCCACCTGGAGCTCCAAAACGGGACACATCT
>PVBE010687560.1_pt1 | contig 12443 bp, 23 predicted proteins | sample 1631181 | NCBI WGS metagenome assembly PVBE01 (sample SAMN08397723, study PRJNA350692) | Marine metagenome, whole genome shotgun sequencing project. | isolation source: water | place: Pacific Ocean | collected 2012-04 | reverse complement strand
TGTTACAATAAATATCATTACAAGGCCAGCACTTGGAATTCCTGCTGCTCCAAGAGAAAAGGCGGAGCCAAAAAAGGCGGAGCCAAGAGAAAAGGCGGAGCCAAAAAAGGCGGAGCCAAGAGAAAAGGCGGAGCCAAAAAAGGCGGCGGCAAGAAAAAAGGCGGAGCAAAAAAACGTAAAAGGTAATTTTGCTATCTGATAAAGATAACCGCTATTTCTATTTTTTTAAATACTTGAAAGAAGAATATACATGTATTTCTAAATTCGAATTTAGAAACATTCATACATTTATGTCGTAACCCTGTTCAAAAATAACTGTAGCAAAGAATCCTTCTAGAATAATACCAATAACTACCATAATAATTCCTACATAAAGACATTTTTTTGCTTTTGGTAAATCATCTTTTCTCAAAGCAAAATAAGCACATACACCACCAATTATACCACCAAGTAGTGGAGCCAAATACCACCAATTACTACGTTTTTTTTCTGGCAAAAAAGGCATTCACTCAGGTGAGTTTTTCATACTAATTACTATTTGCAAGTTTCTTTCTAGTTTGATTAATTTCAATCTCAACAGTTTCTAATGGTTCATCTACAACATTACGTTTAATTGCAAACATCTTTGGTTTTTCAAAATCATCAGTACAATCTGGACATGCATAAACCAAAATTCTATGTTCATTTGGGGCCTTTGGGTTTGAAAGACGTGGATAATATACTAACCTGGCACCACAGTCAACACAATATCTATTTGCACGTCTAGTTCTGACCATCATAAACCTCCTGCAACATACCTTATGCGATCTGTTATTAGATCTGGATTGTCTATTAAGGTCAACAATTTTGTCTACATGTATCTTGAGTTTATATTTCTAAATTCGAATTTAGAAATATAAAAGACGCCGCCCGTCAGACTTGAACTGACGACCAACGGATTAACAGTCCGACGCTCTACCACGCTGAGCTAGGGCGGCATGGTTTTTACCTTTAGAAGAAGCGATTTAATCTTTACGACTCGTGTAAAAAATGGAAAATTGTAAAAAATTAGACCATATTCAGTTTATTTACGATATTGGTAGTTTAGTTTAGATAATACCTGATATTAGAGATTTTATCAAAAATGTCAAGTAGTTATAAAAATTCCTCAACAAACATATCCAAAGAAAAGGAAAAACAGGAAAATCTTGGAAAAGCTATGTCTATAATTGGCATTTCTATCTTAATTGTTATCACTCTATTAAAAATAATTTAAAGATTTAACTATTAAACTTGGAAAAAAATTCCATTATTTCATCATTAAATTTTTCAACCACTTCAACAATTTCTATATGTTCATCCGATGTGGGTTCTCTTTTATGAAATATCTGAAATGCACTTAATGCAGAACCAATCATTTCCCCAACAAAAAATCCACATAAAAAATCACCAGTGTTTTTGCATTTCCACACATCACCTATTCTAGGAGATGCTCCAGCATTTTTGTAAAGCTTTAATGTTTTTTCTACGAGTTCAATTGTTTGTTTTTTAAATTCTTCAGCAAGCACCATATTTTATCGTAATTTATTAATCCAGATTTTTATTTTTCAATGCCAACTACTTTAGAATACTTGTATATTCCATCAAGAAAAACACGATGATCTTTATTTTTTACTCTTGAATTTAATTCAATTTCTGCAGCAGTTTGTGTTACATCAGTAAGTACATGACCAGTTATTATAACATCATCACCTTTTGGAGTTACTTTTGTGTTATTCCATATTTTAGAAATTCTATGTGCTCTTTCACCTTGAAAATTTTCTATCAGTACTTTTTTTCCTTCCACTTTTACAGTAATTGGAAAATGAGAATAAACAATTTTCATTTTTATCGTATAACCATTTACAACACCATCACAAAGAGTTTGGATTAATGATTTAGATGTATTAAGTATAGCATAATATTTTTTTCTTCCACCAAGTGCCTTCAAGATTATTTTATCATTGTTTATTTGTATATCAACAGGAATTTTTTTAAAATTTTTATGTGTTTTACCTAATGGCCCTTCCACATGTAGCATATGGCCAGTCAATCTAACTTTTACATTTTCAGGGATTACAACCCCAACTTCCATTTTTTCTGTTTGTTTAGTAGACATATCCAATCAAAAATCCTCCAATACCTTTGTTAGCAGCCTCATGATGTGACATAACACCCTGATTTGTTGTAATAATTAACATACCTCTATCATATGAAGGGAGAAATTTTTGCTCCCATTGATTATATTCATCTTTTTTAACTTTGAATCTTGGAGTTACTGCACCACATTTTGTAATTTTTGCTAAAAGCTGTATTTTGAATTTTCCACCTCTTTTATCATCAATTTCTTCAAATTCACCGATATACCCTTCATTCTTCAATGTTTTAAGCACCTGTAACGCAATTTTTGATGTTGGTAAAATCACACATTGTTCTTTTCTTCGATCTTCAGTATTGTATAATGTTGTAAATAAATTTGCTAAAATATTAATCGCTGGCATGTTATTCACCTAATTATTTTTCCTAAATCCCAATGAAGTAGCAACTTCTCTAAAACAACGTCTACATATAGATAAATCATATTTTTGAATAACAGCTGTATAATCTCCACATCGTTTACACCAACGTGAGCCTCTTCCAAACCTATGCTGTGTTCTTCCAGTTGATTCATAGGATCTATCTTTTACCATTATAGGATTGTCACCCCAAAATTTTCTTTCATAAAGTCAATTGCATTTTGTTTTGAAATTTTATGATTTTTACCAATGTTGCTTTTATGTTTACTTCTTAATCTTACACTGTATCCAGGTCTAGTAAGTGATACAGATACACTTAGACCTAAAATACCAATCTTAGGGTTATATTTCACACCTGGTATGTCAATATGTTCAGTAATTCCAAATGAAAAGTTTCCTTCATTATCAAAAGATCTTTCCTTAATTTGATTATCTTTACCCTCTAGTAATTTTTTTAATAATGTTATTGCATTTTCTTTTCTAACAGTCACAGCAACACCAATGGGTTCTCCTTTTCTTACTCCCCAATCTCTTTGAGATTTTTTTGCATTTCGTGGATTTGGTTTTTCTCCACTGATCTCTTGTAATGCAGCCCTAGCTATTTCAATAGGATCGCCTGATTTTCCGACACCCATATTTAGTACCACTTTGTTTAACGAAATTTTTTGCATTGTATTTATTGTTTGTTGAGACATATTATTACCTAACTTTTATCACCGGTTTTTCTTTTCCAATAACCATTACTAGTTCAGCAGGAATTTCAATTTTTTTATCATTTATAATAAGGTTAATTATTTTTGGTAAACTAAATGTACCCTCCTTAATTTTATCAACACGTCCAATTTGTCCTACATTAATCCCTCTTGTTACTATTACCATACATTCATTTTCTAATTTTAATACTTCCAAAATTTTCTGTTCAGGTATTTGTAATAAACACGAATCATCAACATTCACTTTAGTGTCAGTGATCAACGTTCTACCATCATGGAAACCTAATTGTATTTTTCCTGATTTAATAGTTGTTTTACTTGTCACTTTTACTATTTTTTTAGATTTTTCATTAGTGTCAATTATAATTGGAGTTAATACTCGTTTGTTCTGTGGTACTAATCTATAGATATCTGAACTACCTTCAAATTCTACAACATCCATTAGTCCAATAGAGTGGTGTAAAGATTTTCGTGTAACACCATCTACATTTACTTGACCATTATAGATAGTAGCTTTTGCTTCCTTTAAGGTTGAAACTTTTTTTATTGTATCACGTAATAAAACGGCAGTTGGAATAGATCTATCCTTTTTATGAGGTCCTGGCCTAACAGTAATTACAAATCTTTTGTTTTTTCTTTCTATACCCCAAAATGATGGTGCCATTTGTCTTTTTAATTTTTTACTACCAGCAATACCACCCATTATTTTTCATCCTCCTTTTTATTACTAGATTTTGTTTTAGTCTTAGCTTCTGTAGGTTTAGTCTTAGCTTCTGTAGGTTTAGTCTTAGCTTCTGTAGGTTTAGTCTTAGCTTCTAGTATTTTTGTGCGCCACTTATCATCTGTTTTGAGTGATGTGATAAGTAGATTAGAAGTGTGAATTAAAATATCAACTTTATCACCTTTTATTTTTTCTTTTTTGATTCCTTCAATCGCAACCCTATTTCCATCAAGTGAAATTTTAGTTATTTTTCCATTAATTCCCTTATATTCACCACGAGTTACTTTTACAACATCTCCATCAAGAATTCTGATATGTCGACGTCCATATTTCTGTCGAAGTTGTTTTGATAGTGATGCACCTAATTGTTTATTTCGTACTTGGTTAGTTGCACGATAAATTTGCTGATTTCTAACTTTACCTGGTTTCATATCATATCACCACTGATGCCAAGTTAGCAATACGTGGCCATTTTTCTGCTGCTTCTGCAGAGACAGGTCCCTTAATGTCAGTTCCTTTTACTTCACCTTCAGGCGTGATCAAAACAGCTGCATTATCTTCAAATGATACTCTAACTCCATTCAATCTTCTAATTGCATATTTTTGTCTAATAATAACTGCACCATAAACCTGTTTTCTTAATTCTGCAGGACCTTTCTTTACAACAACATTACAGAAATCACCAACAGCTGCAGATGGCAGCCTTGACACTCTAGTTTTATATTTATGAACATTTACTATTTCCAATATTTTTGCACCTGTATTATCTGCACAGACAATTTGTGCACCAACTGGAATAACTCTAGTGACATAAGGCCTAAATTCAACTACACCTTTTGATGCTTTACTACGTGCACCACCCATTATTTTTTAACCTCCACTACCACAAACGAAACAGATTTTGCAAGAGGTCTACATTCAGCTGCCATAACACGATCGCCATCATTGACATCTAAATTTGAAGGTACATGCGCATGTATTCTATTTTTACTTCTACCATATCTTTTAAATTTTTCAAAATAAATTGGAGCTTCTTTTTCAAGTATCACAGTATTTTTTGCCATAGATTTGATAACTATACCCTCAAAGATTTTACCACGTATAGATAATGAACCATTAAATGGATTTTTGTTATCACCATCATCTGCTTTCTTTTTTGGGTTTTTAATCGGTAAACCAATATTTCGTGTCATTTTTTCATCCCTATCCTATCTTCTGGTTTTTTAGAAATCATTCTCCCATTTAATGAAATTTTTACCCCATTTAATTGGAATTCCCATTGATTTTGCTGTTTTGGAAATTTTTTCAGACCGTTTGTTGTAGATAAAGTAAAAGTTGATTTAGTTTCATCAATAATACGCCCTTTAATATTATTGAGTTGAGGGTTTGTTGATTTTATAATTTTTGTTTGCATACCAATCATCTCATGAAATTTTAAATTTTCTAAAGTAATCATTCTTTATTCAACTCGTTAATTCTAGTAAGCATTCTGGCAATATTTTTTCGTACCGGTTTAAGTTTACCACTTTCTTTTCGTAATGTGCCTTTGCTCGATTCAACACGTAATTTTGAAAGTTCAGAACGCATCTCCTCTAACTTATCACGCAAATCTTTTTCATTTAACTCTCTTATTGTTTTTGAACCCAATTTAACCATTATTTAAATTCCGCCTCCTCTTCTTCTAATGTTTCTTTCATTTTTTTGATTTTTTCTTCTTCAATTACTATTTCTTCTGATTCAGACTTTGCATCAGATTCTACATCAGCCTTTGCATCAGATTCTACATCAGCCTTTGCATCAGATTCTACATCAGCCTTTGCATCAGATTCTACATCAGCCTTTGCATCAGACTTCCTCTTTGAAATTTTTTCATTTAATTCAAATTCAGGGATGATTTTCTCCTTTTGTGCAATTCTGATTCTAATACCAATTAATCCCATTGGTGTTTCGACATGTGCAATATCTTCTTCGACAACTATCTCTGCATGATGACCAGCTCTTGGTAGAATTCCTAATGAATGCTTTTCGAATGCAGATCGATCACCACGTAATTTACCTGAAATTGTAATTTGTACACCCATAGCCCCACTTTCCATAATTTGTTGTAATGTCCACATAGTTACCCTTCTAAATGCTGTTCCACGTTGAATATGAGATGCCATTCTATTACACATAACATTTGGGGACAATTCCGGTTTTTTTATCTCTTCAACTGCAATTTGTGGATTTTTTAATTGAAAATCTGTTTCTAATCTACTTGTTAATTCCTTAATACCAGTTCCTTTTCTACCTATAACAATTCCAGGTTTAGTAACATATAGAGTTATTCTGGTACCAGTAGGTGTTTTAGCAACTTCAACTTTTGAAAATCCAGCTTCTTTAATTTCCTTTCTCAGAAAATCATTTAGAAGCATCAAATTATAATTATCTTTTATGAGAGTTTTAACCTGTGTCATTTTTATTTCTCCTGTGCAACTAGTTCAACATGTGTTAACACATTATTTTTTGCTGTTGCTCTACCTTGTGCACGTGGAATAAACCGTTTTACTAATCTGCCTTTATGCACAGTCGCATTAATTATTTTTAATCTATCTAAATCCATTCCTTTGTATTCTGCATTCGATTCTAAATTATCTAACAATTTCAAAATTTCAGTCGCCGCTTTTTGTGGGTATCTACCTGACATTGTACCAGGATCTGATTTATGACCAACTTGATTTTTGTAGCGTTTGAAAGGAATACTTCGTTCCAATTTGATTACACTAAGTAAATAGTCACGAGATTTTTCAATTGATAATCCTTTAATTGATATTCCTATTTCACGTGCATGCTTATGAGAAATTCCTTTTTCCCTGATTGCTGCACGAACATGTTTAGTTTTATCAAAATCTTGAAATGCATATGAAAATCTACCCATATTTCTCACTTTAGTGGAACATACAAACTTGATCTTGATGAACCAACTCCTGGTGCACCATGGCTTACACGTTTATTTGTGATAACATATTCGCCAAGATAATGGCCAACCATTTGTGTGGTTATGTTAACAGGCATGAATTCTTTTCCTGAAAAAACGTTTACAGTAACTCCTACCATGTATGGTAGAATAATAAGATCACGAATATGTGTTTTAATTGATGTGGATGTTTTATCTGTTTTTGCAGTTTTAATATCTTTGATTAATTTTCTTTTATTATCATTAATTCCTCTAGTTAAAGATCTTCTAGCTCTAGCAGGAAATACAGCAAGTAGTTTTTCTAATGATAACCCATTCAACTCTTTTTCTGACAATCCATTATATGCAAATTCTTTAACCAATCAATATCACCATTCTTGTTGTTTTAATTTTTGAACCATATTAGAGCATTCCTATTTTAGTTGCTAGATCTCTAGCTTTATCAACAGTTTCAAATTGCACAAAGGCCTTTTTACCATATAATGTTCTTGCTGTATTTATGCTGGTGGCTTTTTCATGATAAAGTGTTTCAATTGCTTCCGATATCATGATTTTTGTAGATTTGTTTGTTACTATGAAACAAATTTTTGCATCATTTTCAACCAATTCAAATGTTTTTTCAGTGATGTATGGATTAAGAATTATCTTATTCGCTGTTTCTGTTTTCAATTCATACTCACCATTAATTCTAAATGAGGGGATTTTATCTCACCAATTTCTTTTAATGCAGTAGTTGAATAAACGGTTAATCTAATTGGGTCTGCACCTGGGGCTAAATCTAGAACGCTTAAATTTTTTGTTGTTTGAACATCAACACCAGGAATCCCTTTACATGCTTTTGATAATTTTTCTGCTTTTGAAACAACAAACAAAACACTTTTTCCAATTTTTGTTCCTCTACCTCTTAGTAGGGATTTACCGGTACGTGGTTTTCGTGATTTTAGCCGCTCAATATCTTGGATCAAATTTAAAGAGCGTAAAATTTTAACCATTTCATTAGTTTTCAATACTGATTCAATTTTATCTGAAACAATCATTGGGAAATTAGATATATTTTTAGTTTTATGGCCTCTAGACTCAATAATCTCCTTTGATTTTGTTGCTGCAATTGCAGAACATAATGCAAGTTTATTTTCTTTTTGGTTTAATTTTTTAAAAATTACTTTTTTTACAGTAGGTGGATGTGCTTGTCTACCGCCTCTTACAGATGCTACGCCACCAGCTTCACCTTGACGACCGCCTCCACCACCACGCATTTTTGCAATTCTTGATCTTCCTTGACCCGTAGGTGGGTCATTTGATCTTGCAACTACATCCATACCAGCAGTTGGGTGTCTTCCTTGTGGTTGGAATTTATGAGAATTTAGATTTGTAAATGCTTTATGAATTAAATCTTTTCTAAATTCAGTTGAAAATATAAGTGGTAAATCTACATCTCCATCTTTTTTTCCATCTGTTGTAAGTATTGGAACTTTCATCAAACAACAACTTCCAATATGTTTGGTTTGATTATCTTTGCTGGAGTATTTCGTATTTGTGTTCTTAGTTTTACTAGCCGTTTATATGTACCAGGAACAGATCCACGTAATATTATAAAGTCACCCTTAACATTTCCAAAATGCTTAAACCCACCATCTGGATTAATTTTAAATTCAGCATCATTTGTATTACTCATTATCATAATTCTTTTATCATATTCTATTCTTTGATGGAATCCACGTTGTCCGGCTCTTGGAACAGTATACATAACATATTGGGGAGATATTGGACCAAGGGAACCAACTTCTCTTACACTTTTTCTTGATTTATGTTGTTTTTTCTTTACTCCCCATCGTGTGATAGGTCCTTCCCAGCCTTTACCCTTAGTAATTGCTGCAGTATCAACAGTTGTTCCAGCTTCAAAAATCTGATCAATTTTTACTTCTTTTCCTAAAAGTTCTTTTACATACAGAAATTGTTTTTCTATGTCCCCGCCTCTTATTGCAGCTTCAAAAATATACGGCTTTTTTTGTTCAATACCAGCATTTTGTGGTGTAATAGCAACAATTGCATATACTTCTTTTACATTACGTAATGACATCCCAGCATCATTTTCAATATTCTTGTTTGTTTTTAATTTAAAAAACCGAGAAACTTGTTTAGGTAAATTATCTGCATACACATCGAATTTTACATGTTTACCAGTTTGACTTTTTGAATAACATCTTATACCAAGTATAACTATAGGTGGTGTTACAATCACTGTACCTAAACTAACAAGTTGTTTGCCATGATTAGGTGTTTTTTCACGATCATCAATACTGACAATTTGTACACATCCAGCCTTAAATCCGGCATGTGCGAGCAATTTTGGTTCATCAGATTCAATATTAGGCCATTTTCTGATCCTAGATTCCATACTTTTAGCTCTACCTCTAGGAAGATATGCTAAACTGCCTCTACGTGGTTGACTATGTTTTCTATGTCCCATGGATTAACAAAAAAATTTGTTATCCCCATTATATACCTACTAAAATTTTACAAGGAAAATGAATTTTTGGTGTAATCTACATCGGAAAAATATCAGTTAGAGATGAAAACATTGTAAAAAGTCCTAACCCAATACCCAGAAGGCCAATAATCATTGCTAATATCAAAAAACTCTTTTTTATCATCTACAAGTAGATCAATTCTTTTTTTATTAAGTATTGTTAGACTCGATAAAATTTAATATTGACAATGTTCCTAATAGTGCTTCTTCAAAACGTACAGTTTCTGTAGCTTGGTTTGGGAAAAAATTTAACACGTGAGAGTTTTGAATTTTTTTAATGTTATAACCAAGGATCTGATGAACACCCTTTTCCGGTGAACCAAACACCACAAGTACTTGTTTTTCAGCATTGACATATTGTTTTATTTCTATTTTTGTAGGGATTTTTCCTTTTCTTGAAGTAAGAATAATTTTTCCACCCCATTCATTCAAAATAGAAATTAAACTTGCTCTTTCCTTTACTTTATATCCCCAATATTTTTTGATTTCTTCTTTTATTATCTCTTTGACTGTAAGTTTTGGATTTGTTGTTTTTATTTGTATAATCACTCTTACACCATGTTTTGCTTTTCCAAAATATGGAATAAGATGATTCACACCTATATCTAAAAATTTTCCTCCCTTATAGTGAATGATTAACCCTTCACGTATATCTCCAACTTTAATCATTTTTAGATCTGATGACACTAAATGACTAGGAATTTTTAACGGCGTCATAACACCTGCATATTTTAACGCGTCCATTTTTGGGAAAAGTTTTTTTCGAAAAAATTGCGGAGTTTCTAAATATTTTAAAAGTGTTGAAAGAAGTGTAGAATCATTTCTGTGCCCATCTCCTTCTCTATAGATAAAAATTTCCCTAATCCTGAATATCGCACATGTACGTGCTATTATAGAAATCTTTTTTGTTTTATCAATTTTAGTTGCTTCATCAACTAATAATGAATCAGGTATAGCAATTGATAAATTCATTATCCAGTTATATTATTATAAAATCACAGTTATTTTTTTGGCTCTATTGCATATTTTTCCTTTGAAATTTGTGCAATTTTAGCAATTTCCTCGCCTGATAATATCTTAAAATGTTTTGTATCATTTATTATTTGAGACATTTTAACATGGTTAGAATCTTCAGTATTTTCAGCAACTTGATTTATACCTGCTATCGCTAAAATTTTTGCATCATCAACAGTGATATCATGTTTATACTCTTTTCGTAAAAATTCTGTAACTTTGTCAGAATTAGATCCAATCGCAACTGCATTATAGGGAATATATGTTCCACTTGGATCAGTTAAAAATAATGAGGATCCTTGTTGATCAATTCCACCAATAATTAATGCCACACCAAATGGCCGTACACCTGCATATTGTGTATAATGTTGAGCTTGATCAGCTAAATGTTTTGCAACAGTTTCAACATCTACAGGTTCATCATACACTAATTTGTTACTTTGTGAGAAAAACCTAGCATCATCCACTTGGTTTCTAGCATCTGGAATATACCCCGCTGCAGCTATTCCTATATGATGATCTACTTGAAATAATTTTTGTGGTGATTCGTCAATTTGTAATTTTCTAGGTCGTTCTTCAGCTGCTATGATAATACCATCCTTTGTTTTAATTCCAATTGCTAATGTACCTCTTTTTACAGTTTCAATAGCATATTCAACTTGATATAATCGACCGTCAGGTGAAAAAACTGTAATTGCTCTATCATAACCTTGCTGTGCTGGCATCAAATTAATTCATCTCAATGAAAGTTTAATTTAAGTCTAGTTGATGGTTTAGTACCATAATTCATATGTAATTTAGGATCTTATACTGTATGAAACACCTACAAAAAATCATTGTTATTGCAATAGGAGTGTTCATTTCTGGATTTTTTATTTCAACCGTGCATAACATAATTTGTAATGGTTTTTTTACGATTATATGTTAATTTACGCTTGTATTTTTCTTTTGATTGTGAATTCTAATTAATCTCATTTTTATTAAATAATAATAATCATTCATGAATATGGAAGAATTTGATATTAAATTGAAATTATCTGAAGCACCCACTGTCACTCAAACTAAAAAATTAAAAAATTATTTTAAGGACATGCCTGTAGATGAAATAATTTCTGGATTAAAATTTGCAAATAGTCGTTGGATAGCCAAAGATGCGGGTGTGTTGAATGTAGGCAGAAAAAGCATATTGAAAAAAGAAATTCATTCAGTCACTCCTGAACAGGCTCAATGGAGATTGAAGAACTGGAAAATGATGATCGCGAATTATCGTAGACGTGGTTATAGTTACCCAACCATTTCTAGAATTAAAAATAACCTTCGTCAGATCAGTAAAAAAACTAAATCATGAATTTTTTTTCTTTAGCAATTTGTGTAAATATTGCTGGTGGTTCAGGCATTTTAGATATTGTTTCACCTTCAATAACAGCGTGTGCCTCTTCTAATATTGCTGTGGTATCTTGATCCAGATGATCATTTGATATAATTGATTCTGGATCAAATGTTGATGTTGTCATTACATCATTTAACACTCCAGTTAAATCTTGTAATGAAGAACTAACTCCTGGCATTAGACTAGAAATTGATGGTGCTAATCCCTTTATGAGTGACATACATGGACTTAACGTCACTACCACGTCACCCAACTCAGAAACTGTATTTAGTCTGAGCTGTATTTGCTCCATTGACAATTTTGCATTTCCTATCATTGTTTTTATTTTTCTTAACTCTCCTAATTCTATTGCATATGATCTAGCCTTTGAGTCATCTCTTGCTTGCTTTGCGTCAACAATTTTTTTAAAAATACGATCATGATTATCCTGTAATTTTTTATATGTGCCTTCTAATTTAGAAATCTGAATTTGTAATGCTGATTGTGCGTTAGATATTTTATTTTTTAATGCCGATTCTGGTTTGACGACTTTATCTAGAACTTTTTGTGACAAACTTAAACCATTTTTAATATCATTCCAATTTT
>PVBE011441918.1_pt1 | contig 12445 bp, 13 predicted proteins | sample 1631181 | NCBI WGS metagenome assembly PVBE01 (sample SAMN08397723, study PRJNA350692) | Marine metagenome, whole genome shotgun sequencing project. | isolation source: water | place: Pacific Ocean | collected 2012-04 | reverse complement strand
GCTGTGGCGTGACCAATCCCCCGGCTGGCGCCGGTGACAATTGCGGTTTTTCTTCCCTTTTTCATGCTTAAGCTTTAGGCCAAAATGACGTAAGTTTCCAGTAGATAGATTATATTGGTTGTATGGGTTATGTGCTCACGCTTCGAGATTAACAATACGTTTGAAAATGTTGTCCTGAGATTTGATATCTCAGCCAATGCCGCCTTTATACCTGAGTTTGCACCGATTGCGGAAGTGCGGCCAACCAACAAAGTGCCGATTATTACCAATGATCGGCAGATTTTGCCACTTCGCTGGGGGCTCAAAGTCGACTGGGACAACAAACCAATTATCAATGCACGGGCTGAAACCCTGGCGGAAAAGCGGACCTTTCAGCCGTTATTGGAAAATCGCTGTCTGGTACCGGCGACCGCCTATTTCGAATGGCGCAAGGACGAAAAGCTCAAAATAAAGACCCGCATTCAATCAAACAATGGAGAACTGGTGGCTTTTGCCGGGCTCATTGATGACGATACGTTCACTATCATTACCTGCCAGCCCAGTCCGAGCATTGCCTATATTCATGGACGGATGCCGGTAATCCTCGACCCTGCGTCAGAGGCGGTGTGGCTATCAGCCGACAACGCCTATGAAGATGTCGCCAAATTGCTGACACCGTATCCGGATGAAAGACTCGAAACTGAGGAAATCGCCAACCTGCCGACAAAAGAAAAAAAGCAGGGTGATTTGTTTGGTTAACATTGTTATAAAGTGTACTTAGTACACTTTATAACATTAGTGCGCGGCCAGTACCGGGATTTTAGCTTCGGTGATAATGTGGCGGGTAACGCCACCGAGAATAATTTGAATCAACCGGCTATGGGTGTAGGCACCGGTGACCAGCAAATCTGCATTCATCTGTTCACATTGCGCCAAGATCGTCGCGCCCACCGTTTCAGTCCCAAGGCTCACACCGAGGGTAATCGCCGAAACGCCATGCCAGGCGAGATTTCTCAGCAACTCCTCTCCGCTGATACGATTGAGTGCTTTCTCGGTTTCAATCGTCAGAACCGTGATCGCCTCCGCGTCTTTAAGAAACGGCAGCGCCGCCGCAACGGCAGCTGCAGCTTCCGAAGTGCCATTCCAGGCAACCAATATACGCCTACCCATTTCAGTTGGCATTTCCGGCGGCACAATGAGAACCGGCTTACCCGTTTCAAATATAGCGGCATGAAGGGTCATCAAGGAGGGGCGTTCAGTATCAGATTTAGGCCGCGCCATAATCGTTAAATCCGAAATGCGGCCACCACGCGACACAATCTCGTCTTCCCGGCCAATTTTCTGGACCCAATGAACGGAGGGAGAATTAATATCTTCGGACCCGGCCGGACGCTCCCTAACAGTCAGGCCATTATCAGCGACAAATTTTTCAAATTTTTGATGCGCCAAATTTGATCGTTCATCAGCATCGCGACCAGCAAGATCAATCATCTCTTCAATCATGGCACCGGACATACCTTCACCCAGCAACGGTACGGCTTCTTTCGAATCCGCCTGAACATGAAGTATATTTAAATGACTATTGGAGATTTTGGCTACCTGATAGGCACAAGCCAATGCGCGATCATCCGCCTCAGTGCCGTCGAGTGGTACCAGTATCGATTTATATGACATATCATTCCTTCGAAATCAGCGCCAATGAACGTGACTTTCGGTCAACCTGTTCTAAACAGTCAGTTTTGCCTGTCCTTATATATACCTAATTATAATATAAGTATTTTTTGGTTACGACCAAAATATTAGAAAAACCTTTACGAAATAATACCTATTCCTGAATATCGTCCCGGCGCTCATCAACACCTTCAGGGTCTTGATGGATCAATACTTCGGTGTTGGGAAAGGCCGCTTCGACCATATACATAACTTCATCAGCGATATCGTGCGCCTCAGCAAGCGAGATTTCTTTATCCATTTCGACATGAAATTGAATAAAAGACGTCGCGCCAGAAGACCGCGTCCGCATATCATGAACACTAAGAACTTTCGCATGACTTTCGGCGATTTCCTTGATGCGCCACCGGTCTTCATCGGTAAATTCCTTATCCATCAGTACACCCATCGACTGCATGGCGATCTTGTAAGCACCGATCGACATGTAAGCGACAATTAAAATTGCGAATATTGGATCGGCTATATACCACTGCAAATTGCTAGCGAGTACGAGGGAAACAATGACCGCGACATTGACCAAAATGTCAGCACGATAGTGGAGCGAGTCGGCACTAATCGCGACCGAGCCGGTTTGCTTGACGACATAACTTTGAAAACCCACCAGCAGCAGAGTCATAACAATCGCAATAATCATAATAATGATACCGGTTTCACTGTTGGAAATTTCGCGTGGTTGGATAAAGCGATCGATTGATTCGAGCAATAGAAAAGCGCCTGAACCCACAATAAATGCGGCTTGAGCCAAGCCGGCTAGTGCTTCAGCTTTACCGTGACCAAAGCGATGATCCCGGTCGGCCGGTTGGAGCGCATGGCGGACCGCGATCAAATTCACCACGGACGCGCCAACATCCAACAGAGAATCTACTAAGGAAGATAATAAACTGACGGATTCAGTGGCGAACCACGCGCCGGTTTTGATGACAATAAGAACGGTCGCGACTGAAACCGAGGCATAGGTCGCAAACCGCATCAAACTTGCAGTTTTGGATGGCTCTATCAGTTCTTCCGTATCGTTCAAGGTTCCTACCCCACCTAGGTCGTCAATTATGGATATAGCCGCTCGGTCTGCCAACCCTGATCCGTTCGGGTATATACGAAACGATCATGCAGACGAAATTTTTTTTCAGCCCAGAACTCCACTCTTTCGTGTTTAACCCGGTAGCCTTCCCAAAATTCCGGGCGCGGCACTTTGCCGATATGAAATTTTGTCGTATATTTAGCGATCCGCTTTTCCAACTCGAAGCGACTTTCAAGCGGGCGTGACTGCTTCGATGCCCAGGCACCGATTTGGCTGCCGCGCGCCCGGCTTTTGAAATAAGCATCAGCTTCTTCATTGCTAATTTTCTCGACCGGCCCATCGACGCGGACCTCTCGTCTCATCGATTTCCAGTAAAAGCACAATGATGCCCGCGGATTTATCGCCAATTCTTCACCTTTGTGACTTTCTGAATTGGTATAAAAAACAAAGCCGCGTTCATCGACACCTTTTAGCAGAAGCATCCGAACCGAGGGTTTCCCGTCAGCATTAGCCGTGGCGACAGCGACGGCGTTGGGGTTAACCGGCTCTTTTTCTTCCGCCAATTTCAGCCATTTATTAAAAAGAGCGACGGGTTCATCACTGCCGAACGTTATATTTTCGTTATCTGCAAACTCGTTAGCCAAGTTAATTTATTCCTATTTGTTAGTAAATTTGCCATAATGTTGACGAATATCACAGGTAAACACGTTTTATTCTGTTAACCTGTAAGAATCAATCAATCTGGCAATCAAGTTATTGGAAACAATTAGATAAAATCTGGATCATAAAACGATGAAAGCTTCTAAATTTGTACTTGTGTTAAGCTTAGCTGCCTTTCTGGCGGCCTGTGCTGAAAATCAAACCGGACAGAAACAAACTCTCGGTACCATAATTGGCGCTGGATTAGGAGCCCTCGCCGGCTCACAAGTTGGCAGCGGCAAGGGCAAGTTAGCGGCAGTCGCCATTGGTGCCCTAGGAGGTGCTTTTGTCGGAGGTCAGCTTGGTAAAACCCTCGATGATGTTGACCGGATGAAAGCTAGTGAGACCCAGCAGGCGGTTCTGGAAAAAAACAAAGATGGACAGTCATCGACCTGGAACAACCCCAACACGGGTCATTCTGGCAGGGTAACGCCAATCAGAACCCAGCAAGCGTCTTCAGGCGAGTATTGCCGCGAATATGAGCACGAAATTACCGTTGATGGCCGTAAAGAAATCGTCAAAGGCACCGCCTGCCGGCAAAACGATGGCTCCTGGCGGGTGATTAACTAGCCCTATCCGGCTTTTAAGCATTCTAACAATTGAATGTACAAAAGCCGCTAGTTTAGGTATGTCTCTGCCGAGATGGTTAATCGGTATGTGAGATGACTGATATTCAAAGATGTTCTGAACTGCTGCTACCGGCAGGTTCGCTGGAAAAGCTGAAAATCGCCGTGCTCTATGGCGCGGATGCAGTTTATCTCGGCACGCCCGATCTGTCGCTCCGCACTAAGTCTGAATTCACGCTGGAAGAAGTCGTTGAGGGCGTCGAGTTCGCCCATAAATATGGCAAACGCGTCTATCTCACTCTCAATCTGTTTTCCCACAACAAGGATATCGACAAACTGCCCGACTATGTCGATACGGTACGCAAAGTTCAACCTGATGGCCTGATTGTCGCCGATCCTGGCGTTTTCATGTTCGTCAAGGAACGGGCACCCGAATTGGATCTCCACGTATCTACCCAAGCCAATGTCTGTTCCTGGCAATCGGTCAAATTCTGGCAGGATCAAGGCGCCAGCCTGTGCGTGCTTGGCCGCGAAGTGTCTTTTAATGAGCTCACCGAAATTAGAGAAAAATGCCCGAACATTAAGCTGGAAGCTTTTATCCATGGCGCTATGTGCATGACCTATTCCGGGCGCTGTCTATTATCCAACTTCATGGCTGAGCGCGGCGCCAACCAAGGGGCCTGCGCCAATAGCTGCCGCTGGAAATACAAGGTTCATATGCGGCTTAAAGACGGCTCTAGCAAAGAACTGCCGCTGACCGAAGAAAATTTGGAGCTGTTTGAGTTTCTGCTCGAAGAGGAAATACGCCCCGGCGAATTTATGCCAATCGAAGAAGATGACCGTGGTTCTTATATCCTTAATTCCAAAGATCTCTGCATCATGCCGAAATTGGATGATCTTTTAAGGATCGGTGTCGACTCGCTCAAAGTCGAAGGCCGTGGCAAAAGCATCTATTACGTCGCCCTCGTCGCCCGCGCTTACCGTATGGCCATCGATGATTGGTACAATGATCCAGAAAACTGGTCAGCCGAAGACTATATGGATGAGTTGCTGACCATTCCCAATCGCGGCTACACCTATGCTTTTCATGAAGGCCGCTTGACCAATCATTCGCATGGTTATGAAAATACGGCGACGCTTGGGGCTTGGGAATATGCTGGCATAGTGCAATCAGTTGGAGACGATGCATTCATCATCGAGGGCAAAAACAAACTTGAAGCCAGTGATGTGCTGGAATTTGTGCCGCCGAACGACCGCGACACTATCCTGCTTAGGCTTTATGAATTTGAGCACGCCAACACCGGCGAGATTAGAAGCGTCATCAATGGTGGCCATGATCCCTACTTCCGCGTGCCGTTTGCAGTGTTCGACCAAGAAGACCTAACGACTCTCAAGGACCGCATCCCGCCGATGACAGTGCTGCGCAAAGAACGCTCGCTAACTGAAGTGCAATGGGACCGCATAAAACTTGATGCTGAAACACACGCGATTGAAGCGGGCAAAGGATCGGTGCAAGCTTATACCAACAAACGCGATAGGCTGCGGGAGTCGCAGGCCCTCCGGGATACATCTCTAAAAGAGAAAACACCGCGCATCGGCATGGAAGGCTGCTGCGGCAAAGGCTGCAATGGCTGCCTGATGTTCTGGCACGATCCATCTTATGCCCGGGCGCGCGAGTTGCTGGCTGAGAAAAAACAGGGCGAGTTGTTTGATCAAAATATGAAAGACAAACCAGCCGATAAAATTAGCGCTTAGAACTTCAATTTGCGAATCTGAAATCTTTTGTTAAAAAATGTGATAAGATACAACTGAATACTTGGTCATTTTGCATTGCTATTTAGCTTAAGAAACCGCATAAATTCCCCATAAATAATAGTCTTAGCAAAGCTTTAAATCTTTTTGTCGATCATCAACTTAGTTTTAATTATGGTGCGGCAAAATCGGCGGGGTTACCGATAGACTTCCGGTATGGTGATAAATAACGAGGGACCAATGAGTAATTCAGCAGGCCTGATGGCGGGCAAAAAGGGATTGATTATGGGCGTCGCCAATAATCGCTCAATCGCCTGGCAGATCGCCCAAGCAACTTCCGACCAAGGTGCTGACCTAGCCTTCACTTTTCAAGGTGAAGCTTTGCAGAAGCGAGTAGTACCACTTGCCGAATCCGTGGGCTCGGAAATCGTGCTGACCTGTGATGTTACCGATGACAGTAGCATTGATGCAGTCTTTGCGAAGATTAAGAAAAAATGGGGCAAGCTCGACTTTGTCCTCCATGGTATCGCCTTTTCTGATAAGGATGAGCTGACCGGAAAATATCTCGATACCTCGGCGGACAATTTTGCCCTGACGATGCAGATCTCGTGTTATTCCTTCACCGCCATTTGCCAGCGCGCGCAAGAACTCATGACCGATGGTGGAGCGCTTTTAACACTGACCTACGCCGGCTCCGAACGCGTCATGCCGCACTATAATGTCATGGGTGTCGCCAAGGCAGCGCTTGAAGCCAGTGTGCGCTATCTTGCCGAAGACCTCGGCAGCCAGAACATTCGGGTGAATTCTCTCTCGGCCGGTCCGATGAAAACCTTGGCTGCTTCCGGCATTGGCGATTTCCGCTATATCCTCAAGTGGAACGAATATAACTCGCCGCTCCGCCGCAATGTGTCCAATGAGGATGTTGGCGGCTCGGGCATGTATCTCCTCAGTGATTTATCGTCCGGCGTTACCGGTGAAACCCATCACGTCGATTGCGGCTATAACATTGTCGGTATGAAAGCCGTCGATGCGCCTGACATCACCGTCAATAACGGTGAGTCTTAAGGCGAGTATGTCTGATGTCGGGAAATAGCTTTGGCCACCTATTTCAGTTCACGACATTTGGTGAAAGCCATGGCCCTGCCATCGGCTGTGTGGTAGACGGCACGCCTCCTAATATCGACCTCAACGAAAATGATATCCAAATCTGGTTGGATAAGCGCCGGCCGGGACAATCGCGCCATACTACCCAACGTAAAGAGGCCGATAAGGTGCGTATTCTGTCGGGCGTATTCGAGGGTAAAACCACCGGCACGCCCATCGGTTTGTTGATTGAGAACACCGATCAGCGCTCGAAGGACTACGAAGACATCAAAGATCTCTATCGTCCAGGCCATGCTGATTACACCTACGATCAAAAATACGGCATTCGCGATTATCGCGGCAGCGGTCGGGCGAGCGCACGGGAAACCGCCTGCCGGGTTGCCGCCGGTGCGATTGCCAGGAAAGTACTTGGCGAAGCCATCGACGTCCGGGGCGCGCTGGTGCAAATGGGCCCCCATAAAATTGATCGTAATAAATGGGATTGGGCCGAAATTGACAATAATCCGTTCTGGTGCCCGGATGCTGATATGGCCAAAGAATGGGATATCTATCTCGATGACATCCGCAAAGCAGGCTCTTCCATCGGCGCGGTCATAGAAATTGTCGCTCGCGGCGTGCCTGTCGGGCTCGGTAATCCGATCTATGATAAAATGGATGCCAACATTGCCAAAGGTTTGATGAGTATTAACGCCGCCAAGGGCGTTGAAATTGGCGCTGGTTTTGGTGCGGCTGAACTGAGCGGTGAAGAAAATGCCGATGAAATGCGCATGCTGGATGACCGACCGAGCTTTCTCTCGAACAATGCCGGTGGTATTTTAGGCGGCATCTCAACCGGTCAGGATATTATCACGCGTTTTGCCGTAAAACCAACAAGCTCAATCACAACACCACGCCAGACCATCACTACCAGCGGTAAGAACGCCGAAGTTTCAACCAAGGGCCGTCATGATCCCTGTGTCGGCATTCGAGGTGTTCCGGTGGGTGAAGCCATGATCTCCTGTGTACTCGCCGATCACTTGTTGCGCCATAAGGCCCAGTGCAGATAATTTACATGCCGCAACCAGATCACATCGTTAAAATCCCCCTGCCCGAATTGGACAGCCTCGACGAAGACACCAAGAAATACTTTACCATTTGCGAAGAAAAGCTGGGCATGGTGCCGAATGTGCTCCGCGCCTATACGGGTAATATTGAAAAGTTCCGCAATTTTACGGCTTTCTACAACAAGCTTATGCTTGACGAAGAAGACTGCAATCTCACTAAACTTGAACGCGAGATGATCGCCGTTGTCGTGTCTTCCGCCAACCGCTGTTATTATTGTTTGGTTGCGCACGGACAGGCAGTACGTCAATTGTCCGGCGATCCTCAATTGGGTGAATTGATGGTGATGAATTACCGCGTTGCCGAACTTGATGAACGCACCCACACGATGCTGGATTTTGCCTGGAAGCTGACAAAAAGCCCGCACGATATTGGTGATGTTGATCGCGATGGTTTGCGTGATGTTGGCTTTGTCGAACAGGATATTTTCGACATCTGCGATACCACTGCATTTTTCAATTATACCAACCGCATGGCGCATGGTTTGGACATGATGCCGAATGCCGATTATCACGAAATGAATCGATAGTATTTTGGTGACAGTTTACTTAGATTAGAATTAATCCCCTATTTTCCAGATAGGTTGTCATATTGCTAATTTTTTTGGCTAATTATGGTATAAGAATCAATGTAATATACAAATTAGAACGGACGCGCTCCGTATCACCCAGCGGGTGAAAGCGAACATTACTCGGCGCCAAACTTGAGGATTCGCCAATAATTTGTTTAGAAGGGTCTGTAGTGGTCATAAAGACATTAACTCGTTATAATTTGCCGAAGAATTATCTTGAGAATTATACGCTCTTCTTTCTTAAATTTCTACAAATCTCCCACTAATAAAATCGGGAACATCTACCCAACATTGAAGAACAGTAACACGACAGTAGATTAGAACAGTTATAAGAAATAGCATGAACCAATTGGCAAATAAATATGACTTTCGGGTGCCGCGTTATACGAGTTACCCAACGGCTCCGCATTTTCATGATGGCATCAACAGTGAGACCACCTCTCAATGGTTACCCGAGCTTGATCCTGCTGACCCGTTGTCGCTTTATTTTCATATTCCGTTCTGTGATTCTATGTGCTGGTTCTGCGGCTGTTATACCAAAATCGTTAATCGTTATGATCCCATCGCCGCTTATCTGGAAACTTTGCTGCAAGAAGTAGATTTGGTTGCTGAAAAACTACCCAGCCGTTTCAAAGCCCAACACCTGCATTGGGGCGGTGGCAGCCCGACCATGCTAACGCCATCTGATTGGCAGTGCCTCATTGATCGCTTGCGCCAACGTTTTGACATTGCTGAAGCTGCTGAAATTGCAGTTGAGCTTGATCCACGCGATGCTACCGAAGACTATATCAAAGGTATTGCCGAAGCTGGCGTCAATCGGGCGAGCATCGGGGTCCAGGATTTTCATCCTGAAGTTCAAGAAGCGATTAATCGTATCCAACCTTTCGAAGTCACCAAACAGGTGATTGATTGGTTGCGCCAATACGGCATTAATTCGATCAACATGGATTTGATGTACGGCTTACCTCATCAAACCGTCGCCCGGGTCGCTGATCAGGTCGATAAGGCTGTCTCACTTGAGCCGCAACGGATTGCACTTTTTGGTTATGCCCATGTGCCGTGGATGAAAGAACACCAAAAAATGATCTCAGAAGCTGATTTGCCGGACGCCGATGCAAGGTGGGAACAGGCAGAAGCAGCTTCAGACCGTCTGGTCGAACTCGGTTATGTACGGATCGGCTTTGATCACTTCGCCCGCCCCGATGACAGTTTGGTGATCGCATTAAAAAGCGGTACATTGCAACGAAATTTTCAAGGCTATACGGCTGATAAAGCGGCGACACTTATTGGCTTCGGTGCGTCCGCGATTAGCTCGTTGCCACAGGGTTATTTACAAAATCATCTGCCGATGAAAACCCACAAAACGGCTATTGAGCAGTTGCAAATACCGACCGCCCGGGGCATCGCGATCGCCCAGGACGATTTGCTGCGCCGCAAAATCATCGAGCATTTGATGTGTGATATGAGTGTTAATTTGACCGATGTCTGCGCTGAATTTGACACCAAACCAGAAAATTTGAAAGCTGAGATCGACCGCTTGGCGCCCTATATTGAAGACGGTATTTGTGTTTACGATAATTTTAAAATTTCGGTTAACGAAGAAGCGCGGCCCTTTGTCCGGTTGATCGCCGCTGCCTTCGACCGCTATTTAAACGATGCCGGCAATAGCGAAACCAAACGCCACTCACGCGCCGTCTAAATTCGGTAATAAGCGCGTTCTAATTTCATCAGCAATTTGACTGGCTGCATCCAATTTTATCGGTGAGGACACAGCCGAAACCTCAGCCTCCAGGTCCAACAATTGGGCATATTTTTTTTCACACAGCTCTTCGACCAGACGGCGATGCTTATTGCCTAAGAACCCCTCCGGCGCAAAAATATGAACCGGCTTGCCCGACGCGCAGACTTCCGAACACATTGAAGTGGAGTCGCCAGTAACAATTAGCTGGTCGGCTAAGGCGATAATTCCCAGGTAGGGGTTTTTGTTAGCTGGGTCCTCCGGCGACCAGCGATAAACAAAAGCCGGCTCAATATCGGCACCGGCCAGCCCGGACAGTACGGCATCCAAGGCGTTGCCTGTACGCGGACTTGAAGTCACGAACAGGCTGCCATCAAGTTTTTTCACAAGATCTCCGGATTGCCGGCCAAGCTCCTGGGCTATTTCAGCAGAAAACGGCCGCCGCCCGGTTGCCCCGCCGAGCACTAGCCCGATCAGAGGTTTTTTAAAATCGGAGAATTTAGTGTGCCAGTGCACGCGCGCTTCTGAAAGACTGCCATTTTCAATGCCGTGTGGCGCGCCGGTGGTCCGTATAATATTTGGGTTACTATTGAGCACACTATCATGATTAGGCACCGCAACTAAATCAAAATCACGGATTATAGATTCGCCTGGGTTCATTATTTGCACCAAGCTGCAATCATCCAGGCTTTGCTTTTTGATATACCGGGCAACGGACCCGGCCCGGCGTCCCGCTGCAATCACCAAATCGGGCCAGGGCGTCTTGATCTCCGACTTCGAAGACTCGGTCAAACCCCGCAAAGAAGCGCCAATTAAGAGATTGGGCAATTCGGCAAAATGGGTCCAATGACGCTTTTTCTCTTCAAACGGCAGGTCGAGTAATTTGGCAACCGCCAGTGTCTGATTGCCGGTACCCGGACGTTCGTCGATGAGGGCCCAAACAACGGGCTGTATATTAAGGTTGATCATTCATTTTATTTTTTTTGGCATAATCACATTGCGGTATTTTGTTACGTAATGAAATAATAAAATTATTGGATATTAAGCAACACAATACCCACTTTAATAATACTGTTATACCATAATGCTTTGAGAATCATATTGGGATTATAGACTAAATATCGACAAGCAAAGCTTTATTCACAGCAGGTCAATTGGTTCATCACAAACGCTTCGACTATCGGGGTGTTATTATTGATGTCGATGCGGTGTTTCACGGCACCGACGATTGGTACACCCAGATGGCTTTTTCTAAACCGCAGAAAGACAATCCCTAGTACCATGTATTAGTCGACGAAAGTGATCTCAGAACCTATGTCGACCAGCGCAATCTCGAACTCGAAGAAACCGGTGAACCCGTTCGTCACTCTGACGTTTGAATGCATTTCAGTGGCGTGACCGACGAGGGGCACACGATCCGCCGCCGGGACAACTAGGCCCTACTAATCCAATTCTAAAACTTCGATGAGTGGCTTGAGCTGTTCGGCGTATAGCTGCCAGCGGCCAATTGAGTGGGTATAAATGGGCTCCCGCACTTGGGTGCTGGACGCGGTCTTAACAGCGCCTTTACTTTCATAGAATTTCAAACAGTTTTCATCCCAGTCTAAACCAATATACTCAATTATCCGCTTGGCTTGATTCGCAAAATCCGTCACTAAATTTTCATAATCCAGGGTAAACGCAGGCACCGGCAGATAATTTTCCCAATGTGCCATCAGGCTTTGGTATTGGTTAAAATAGTTGCCGATCGAGAGAAGATCATTGGTCCACGGCACTGGGTCAGTAAAGTTCTGGCTGTAGCAGGAATACCCGACATCGCGCAGATCGCGACGGCAATGGATGATTTTTGCGTGGGGAAATAGGCAGGTGATCAGTCCAAGGTGAATAAAGTTGAAGGGGTTCTTATCGACAATGCGCGCCGCCGGCCCAATAAGCGACTGCAAATAGGATAGGTATCCTTCCGCCATTTTATTTATTTCAGTCGATTCTAAACCGGTCAGGCAGTCAGGATAGGTTTCATTGTTGCGCCTCAGTTCATTGATAATTTTTTCTATTTCAAGCAGTTCACCGGCACCCTCTGCTTCAGCATGGTGGCAATAATCCGCTCAGCCAAAGTTGTTCCTGTCCGCGGCAGACCGATGACAAATATCGGCACTTCAGATGGGTGCCCAGCATCCTTGGTCTGG
>PVBE011615369.1_pt1 | contig 12447 bp, 11 predicted proteins | sample 1631181 | NCBI WGS metagenome assembly PVBE01 (sample SAMN08397723, study PRJNA350692) | Marine metagenome, whole genome shotgun sequencing project. | isolation source: water | place: Pacific Ocean | collected 2012-04 | reverse complement strand
CTTTTGTTTATTTTTTTCTTTTTTTCTTTATTCAAAAAAAATACTCAATTTATCTATAAAAACATTGTTCGCTGCACTTGCTGAACTTAAAGTGCCTACAATAGAAAAAACAAAGCCCAAACCCACCATCTCAAAAAGAGTGGCAATAAGAGTTTAATTTCTTGATAAATTAAGATAAATACTTAAATTAATTTATATGCCCTCATAGCTCAATTTGTAGAACAACTGATTTGTAATTAGTAGCTGCCCCAAATCTTCCTTCAAACTTAACATAAATCGCCATAGAAAGATTCAAAAAAGATAAATTATTTCTCGTTCCTACCTCGTTCCTAACACCCAATGTAAAAGAGTCCATAAATCCAGCAAATAGAACAGTCGCAATTCCCTTCGGGAATTGCTCCTGGTATTTAAGTTTGTGTTGTTAAATCTAAACTGCAAGTTCAGGAAAAAACAATGACTCTACTGCTAGGGTAAAATATGTTAATTAAAGCTATAAAATAAGTTACAAAATCTGTGTTGTTGATTTTCTGCCAAATTTTAACGATAAGATTATTTTAATTAGTAAGATGTTAGTTATAAGAAATTTTTTTTTAATACTATACGTCCTATGAACACTGAAGAAAAAATGAAAAAAATACTAATTCTAAAAAAGGCAATTTTAAAAAATATTGTCGATGCCGCATATTATGCTGGCGCAAGTAGTGCGCACATAGGAGGGGCACTATCAGCTGTGGATATAGTCTCAACTTTGTTTTCTGAATTTATTAAAATAAATCCCGAAAATATTGAAAAGATAGACAGAGACTATTTCATTTTAAGCAAAGGTCATGCTTGTTTGGTTTACTATGCTGCATTGGTTGAGATGGGTTTTTTTTCAAGGGATGAACTAAAATCTTTTGAAAAGACAGATAGTTTTTTATTAGGACATCCAGTTTTAGACAAAAAACATGGAATCGATTTTTCGACTGGAAGCCTTGGAATGGGTTTGTCGATAGGAGTTGGTCTTGCTTTATCGTTGAAGAAAAGAAAAGTTAATAATAAAATTTATGTGCTTATAGGAGACGGTGAATGTAATGAAGGATCTATTTGGGAGTCTGTTATGTCCGCTTCTCATTTTAATTTAGATAATCTAAATATAATTATTGATAAAAATAATCTTCAGCAAACAGGAAAAAATAGTGAAATCATGAATCTAGGAGATTTGAAAGCTAAATTATCCAGTTTTGGATGTGAAACATATTCTGTAAATGGACACAGTATAAAAGAATTATTTGAAATTTTTTCTATTCAAAACAAAACAAATAAAACTAAAGCGATTGTAGCAAATACTACAAAAGGTAAGGGCTTGTCTTTTGCGGAAAATAATAATAAATTTCATCACACTGTATTAACAAAATCTCTTTATGATAAAGCGCTAGAGGAAATAAAAAATTACTCAAGTGATTCTAGATAAATCTAAAACAAAATTATATTCAAGTGTAGGTTCCAGAGCATCTTTTGGTTTAGCGTGCTTAGAGCTCGTTAAAGAAAATAAAAATTTAATGGTACTTACATCCGACGTTTCAACTTCCGCTGGTTTGGACAGATTTAAATCAAAACATACTGAAAATTATATTGACGTAGGGATTGCGGAACAAAATTTGATTGGTGTGGCAACCGGATTGTCAACATGTGGTTATAATGTTTTTACGACTACATTTGCTCCTTTTCAAACTATGCGTTGTCTTGAGCAAATAAAAGTAAATATAGGTTATATGAAAAAAAAAATTACAATGGTTGGTTTAGCAAGCGGTGTAGTATTAGGCACTTTAGGATTTACGCATTGTTGTATCGAAGATATATCTTTAATGAGAACAATTCCAGGAATGACAGTATTATCTCCTGCTGACTGTGGCGAAGTGGTAAAATCTACATTTGCGGCTGCAAGACATGATGGGCCCGTTTATATTAGACTTACAGGTTCATCAAATAATCCCATTATTTATAGTGATGATTATAAATTTGAAATTGGCAAATCCATTAGGATTCGAGAAGGTGATGATATCTCGATTTTTGCGACCGGCTCAATGGTTTATAATTCTATCAAAGCTTCTGAGATTTTAAAAAAACATAATTTGGAAGCTGCTGTAATTAACGTTCATACAATTAAACCAATCGATAAAGAAACTATCAACAAATATTCCAAAAAAAAAAAATTGATTGTAACTGTAGAAGAACATTCTGCTGTTGGAGGATTAGGTAGTGCGGTTTCCGAAACTAATGCTTCATTAGAAAATACAGCAAGACAATTATTTATATCGCTTCCAGACAAATATTTGTGTGGGGGAGAATATCTAGATTTATTGAAAAAATGCAATTTAAATTCAGAAGGTATAGCGCAATCAATCATAAAAAATCTAAATGTAAAGGGCTAATTCATGATAATAGAAAAATTAATAAAGTCCTTTCCATATAATTTACCCAGAGAAAAGAAGACCGCATACTTTGTAAAAGGCATGAAAGAATTAACTAACTTTCATAAAAAAAAGTGTAAAGAATATGCCAAAATATTAAATTTATTTAATTCTAGTAGACTTAATGTAATGAATTTATCAGATTATCCTTTTCTACCAACAAAAATTTTTAAAAAATTTGATTTAAAAAGTACTTCAAAAAATAAAATAATAAAAAAGTTAGTTTCTTCAGGCACTACAGGTCAAAAGCCTTCAAAAATTTATTTAGATAAAGAAAATGCGAATAATCAAATGAAGGTTCTAAATAAAATTATATCTACAATATTAGGAAACCAAAGATTGCCAATGCTCATTATCGATCGGAATCCGATAATAAAAGATAGATCAACATTAAATGCCAGGGCGGCTGCAATTTATGGTTTCTCAATTTTTGGAAAAAATCATACTTACCTTCTAAACAGTAAAGGAAAAATTGATTATAATTTATTAAACGACTTTCTGATAAAATTTGGTAAACAAAAATTTTTTATTTTTGGATTTACAAATATGGTATTGGAAAATTTAGTTAATAATTTTTCATCCAAACTAATAAAATCAGATTTCGAAAATGGAATCTTACTTCATGGGGGAGGATGGAAAAAATTAGAAAAATTAAAAATTAGTAATAGGCTTTTTAAGAAAAAATTATTTAAAAAAATAAAATTAAAAAATATTTATAATTATTATGGATTGGTAGAACAAACAGGTTCAATATTTATTGAATGTAAAAAGTGTGAAAATTTTGTAACATCAATTTTTTCAGATATTTTAATTAGAGATGAGAAATTTAAATTAGTGAAAAATGGTCAAAGAGGTTTAATACAACTTTTATCACTGTTACCTACTAGTTATCCTGGGCACAACATTTTAACTGAAGATATAGGAGAAATAACTGGTGAAGATAATTGCAAATGCGGATTAAAAGGAAAATATTTTTTAGTACATGGAAGAGCGAAAAATTCAGAAGTGAGAGGTTGTAGCAATATTTAAATTATGGAAAATATAATAAAGTTTTTAAAAAATGAAAAAATTATAGTAAAACCTTGCGCTCCTTTTGGAAATCTAGAGATAAATTTTTTAGATGATCTTTCAAAAATGTTGATGTCCAACAATCATGCTAAAAGTTTTCCTGATATTATTTCCTTTGCTTTTTGGTGCAGAAAAAAAAATATAATAAACCTAAAAAATAAATTAAAAACAAATGAAATACGTATTGGTCTAGGATGTATTTTTCATATTACACCGTCAAATGTTCCTTTAAATTTTGCTTACTCTTTTGTTTTTGGTTTGCTGACAGGAAATTCTAATATTGTTAAATTGCCTTCAGAAAATTTTTCGCAAACTAAAATAGTTTGTAATATGATATCAAAAATTTTTAAAAGAAAAAAATTTGAAATTATTGGAAAGAAAAATTATTTTTTTAAATACGATTCAGATGAAACAGAAATAACAAAAAATTTATCTTTAAAAATTGATGGAAGAATGGTTTGGGGAGGAGATAAAACTATTGAAATGGTTAAAAATTTTAAAACAAAACCACGTACAAAAGATATTTTTTTCTCGGATAGATATTCTTTTTGTATAATCAAATCAGAGGAAATTATTTCTTCTGGAATCCCCCGTTTGCAAGATTACACAAATAAATTTTATAACGACACCTATTTTATGGACCAAAATGCCTGCTCATCTCCACACTTGATCATTTGGTATGGTTCAACAAAAAAAAATAGATTAGCAAAAAACAAATTTTGGCCTGAATTGCTGAAAATAGTCAAGAGAAAATATTCTTTAGAGCACTCAAATGTAATAGATAAATATACAAGTCTTTGCGAAGACGCTATTGAACATAATTTTGATGATGATTTTTATAATTATGAAAATTTAATTTATAGATTAAAAATTAAAAAGTTAAATAATCATTTAGATCAACTAAATAATAAATTTGGATATTTTTATGAGTTTGAGTGTAATAATTTAAAAAAAATTAAGTATTACATTACACAAAAATTTCAAACTTTAGCTTATTTAGGCATGAATAAAAAAAAACTAGTAGATTTTGTTACAAAGAATAGTTTAGCGGGAATTGACCGCATAGTACCTATTGGATCTTCACATAATATTGGATTTACATGGGATGGATATAATATTGACAAACAACTTACACGAGTGATTGAAGTAAATTAATAAATTATGAAATTGGATTTAAAAGGAATACACGAGTATCAGCAAAACCGAAATCCATATCTTCTAATAGATTATGTCGATGAAGTTATTCCTGGAAAAACAGCAAATGGATTTAAAGATTTAAAGGATGATTGGTTTTTTAAAGTACACTGGCCATCAGATCCAAACATGCCTGGAATGCTTCAAGTTGAAGCTATGATCCAAATGGCTGCTCTTACAATTCTTACGATGCCAAATAACAAAGGGAAAGTTGTATATTTAGTGTCTGCAAACAAATTATTTTTTAAAAAAAAAATTATTCCTGGTGATCGTTTATATCTCAAAACCCAACTTCACTCTTGGAAAAGAGGTATCGCTACTTGCAGCGGAAAAGGAACGGTTAATGAAGAATTGGTTTGTTCAGCAGAATTCACTTTGGTTTTACCAGACAAGATTAAAGATTATACTGTGAAAAGTTAAGTGAATCTTTTTGTATTTAAATATATAACGCATTATCGATAACAAAATTTATGCCAATAGCTTCTTCTTTATTGAATAAACCTCGTTTAGTCGAAAAACTAAGGAAGTTTTACAATTATGTTAAAAAAAATGACGATAGAATAGGAAGAAAAACAAGAGGTATAGATTTAAATTTCAATAATGCATGCAATCTTAGATGTAAATACTGTTTCACCAATTCACCAAAAGGAGATCATGTAAAAGAATATTTGGATCTGGGTGCTATAAAAAAACTTGCTGACGATGCTGATGAGCTGGAATATTTTGAATTCGATTTACAGGGTGGAGAATTACTTCTACAACCGGACAAATTATTCTCAGTTTTGGATGCGATAAAGCCAGAAAGATTTTATTTATATTTAACAACAAACGGTTATCACCTAGATAAAAAGATGGCTGAAAAACTAGCAAAGTATAAAGTAAGCAGAGTTTCGGTAAGCATTGATAGTATGGACGAAAAAATACACGATGAAATAAGAGGCAAAAAAGAATCGTGGAAAAGAGCAATAGAAGGACTCAAACACGTCAAAAACGCTGGTATGGATCCATATTTAAATATTACCGTTGGTCATTACAACGCTAATACTGATCACTTTAAACAACTTTTAGATTATTCAAAGGACAATAAATACAAAACACTTTTAAATGTTGCTGTCCCATCTGGCATGTGGCAAAAAATGACAGATATAATTTGTGATGAAAAAGATCGCGAATACTTAAGAAAAATTAGAAAAGAATATAAAAACTTGGTTAGAAATATCTGGAATCCTTTTGATAAAAATCATGAAAAAATATTAGGTTGCACAACAGTAAATAGATTGTATATAACTCCCCTTGGAGATGTATTGGTCTGTCCATATGTTCATATAAAAATAGGAAACATATTCGAAAGTTCACTCAAGGAGATAGTTGATTACGGTTTTAGTATAAAATATTTTAGAAATCATAGTGATTTATGTTTAGCTGGTGAAGATAAAGAATTTATAAATAAATTTATGACGAAAAGTGGACAAACAATATTTAAACCATCCCATGCTAAAGATATTTTTTCAAAAGATGATTTTATAAAATAAGTTAACCAATATAATGTATATGAAGAATTATTTGCTAAAAGGAAAGACAGCGGTTGTTACTGGGTGTAACAGAGGTATTGGAAAGTCAATTTTTGAAAAGTTTGTTGAAAACGGAGCAAATTGTATAGCATGTGTTCGTAAATCAGATGCCAAATTTGAAGATTATTGTAAAAGTCTATCATCAAAAAATAACGTAAAAATTGATGTTGTTAGTTTTGATTTATCCAACAGCGGTGAGGTTTTAGAAGGGGTTAAGAAAATTTTTAACATTAATAAAAAGATCGATATTTTAGTAAATAATGCAGGAATATTGTTTAACTCTCTTTTTCAGATGACAAGCGAAAAAAAACTTAAGGAGATTTTTCAAATAAACTTTTTTTCGCATATCATGCTTACTCAGCTTATATCCAGAGAAATGGTAAAAAATAAAACTGGTAGTATTATTTTTATTTCATCTACTTCAGCTGAAAGAAATGATTTTGGAAGATTTGCTTATTCTAGTACTAAAGCCGCAATATCATCTGCTGCTCGAGTTTTGGCAAAAGAATTGGGTAGCTATAATATAAGAGTAAATGCTATTTGCCCTGGAATAACTGAAACTGATATGATACGATTAAATACAAGAGAAGATTTTTTGAAAGAGGAAGTTAATAAGATTTCATTGAAACGTATTGCCAAACCAAATGAAATAGCAAAAGTAGCTGTTTTTCTAGCCTCTAATTTATCTTCTTATATAAGTGGACAAAATATTGTAGTAGATGGCGGAGTATAGTAATTAATATATTTTAAGCAAAGAAATTAAATTAAAGTGAGAAAAATTAAGCCATTCAATAAGTTTTTAGTGGGTCATAAAGTAGATTTAATAATTTTAGATAAGAATGTTGTTAAAAATACTGATTGGTACACATGGCTTAATGATCAAAGAAATACTAAATTCATGGCAACGGGAAAATTTCCAAACACAATAGAGAAACAATTAAAGTACTTGGAAACAGAAATAATATCAGAAAAAAAACTTTTATCTATTAGCAATATGAAATCAGGAGAGACATTTACAGATAAAAAAATACAACTAGGTATTGTCGTCAAAAAAACAAACATGTTAGTAGGTATGATAGCTGTTTCTAACTTTAGACATTTTTCTAGAACCTGCGTTATTTCTCTTATAATGGACTTAAAAAAAAATGTAAAAAATCGTCTAAAAATTTTTAAAGAGTCTCAAGATTTAATGATCGAACACATTTTTTTTAGAATGAATTTTAGAAAAATATATGCAGGAGCTATATCTGAAAAATTATCTGTTTTAAGTGAAAAATTATGGGGATTTAAAAGAGAAGGTGTTTTTAAAAAACATCAATTTGCAAATGGTAAATACCTTGATGCATATATGCTTGGATTGTTTAGAGAAGATTGGGAAAAAAAAATAAAAATCGCTAGTAAAAATTCAAAATTATAAAACATGGACCGCATGAATAACTTGAAAATTTTATTTATCAATTGCAGAGAGTAGCAATATAGATATGGATAATGTAAAAAAATACGATCAGGCTTTTGTAGAAACTTTTTCAATAAAAAAAAAATTATTAAATAATTTAGAGTATAATAAAATAGAACAATGGGATTCTATTGGACATATGACATTAATTTCTAATTTGGAAGATAAATTTAAAATAACTTTTGAAACTGATGATGTTGTTGATTTTAGTTCATATAAGACGGGTAAAGAAATTCTTAAAAAATATAATATTAATATATAGCTAATTATTTAGATTAATTCTTTTTAAAATAAACTAACTAACCATATTTGCTAAATCATTATATGAAATTTTACCATTATCATTTAGTGGGAATTTTTTCAGAACTAAAACGCTATAAGTATTTTTGGGTAAATCAATAATACTTTCCATTTTTGACATTTTTTTAGATAAAAAAATGTATATTTTTTCATTAATACCTATACATGCTACCGTTGAATCTTTAGAACTTAATTTTTCCTCAAGATAATCTAGATTTACTCGATATCCGTAAATCTTTACAAATCTATTCTTTCTTCCCGTAATATAAAAATTTCCATCTTTGTTTTTGATTCCTATATCGCCAGTTTTAAGTTCTAATTTATTATCAAAGGAATTTAAATCTTCATAACTTTTAGCGTATCCACCAAAAATGTTCTTGCCTTTATAAATTAACTCACCTTCTATATTTTGATCCTTAATGATCAAATCGCTATCGCTTCTCAAAATTATTTGACCTTCTGGAATTGCTTTTCCTATCGGAATATTATTTTTATCTAAATCTTCTTTTGTAACTTTGTGATAAGAAATTCTTGGACTTGCTTCAGTTTGTCCATACATTAAAAAAAAAGAAATATCATTTTGCAAACAGTTGTTGGCAATATTTTGAAAAGTTTTTTTTTCAACTTTACCACCAGCAAGAGTTAAAAATTTTAATTTTTTTCCTAAAATCTTTTCGAAACCAACTTTATCTAATATATCGTAAAAAAAAGGAACGCCATTGATATTGGAAGGAGCAGAATTAGAATAAAATTTCCAAAATTTATTGTCAACTAGACTATAATTATTTGGAGCTATACTTCCTCCGCAAGCTAAATGCGTATTAATTACTGAAAAACCATAAGAATAGCTCATGGGCATTGTGGTGATAGAACGATCTGAAGATTTTAAATTCAAGTAAGAAATTATAGATTGCGTGTTTGCATGTATATTTCTATAAGATAATTTAACAAATTTGGGTTCTGCTAAACTTCCAGATGTACCAATCAATATCATTAATTGATCATTTATTTTATAAGATAAATTTTTTTTTGCTTTTAATAAATTAAAACCTTTAAATGAATATATTAAATTAAATAAATTGTTTGGCAGTTTTTTTTGGCTTGATATTGAACAGAAAATAAAATGTGGTGCAAATTTATCTATTATAAATTTTAAATCCTTATTTCTGATTCGAGAATCTAAGAGTATCAATGGATTGTTCCCCCTTAATAATGAAATGTATCCACATATACATTCGACACTATTTTCTGTAATTAAAATAGTGAGAGATCTTCTTCTTATTTTTTTCTGAAATTCTTCAGAAATATCTACTATATCCCGATAAAAAATCTGATTAGTTTGATCTAAAAACAACGCTACGTTATTTCTAAATCCTTCTATTTCATCATAAAACATTGATTTTAATAAAATAAATTAGCTATAAGTTTAATACAATGATTCTAAAACACTAGCATAAAATAAAGAGAAAAGATTCAAAAAAAACAAGATTAATTTTTGATACAGGTCAATTCTTGTTTTTCTTTTTTAATTTCTGGTTGGTGAGATTGAAATGGACTACGGCTTAGACTGCAGATATGTCATAAGCAAGCTACAAATTACCCAAATGCAGCGAGCTGAAAGGGGTTTAAATTCTTGATAAATTAAGATAAATAACTAAATTAATTTATATGCCCTCATAGCTCAATTGGTAGAGCAACTGATTTGTAATCAGTAGGTTCGCGGTTCGAGTCCGTGTGGGGGCACCAGTAATACCAGTGTTTATTTATCTTTCTCAAATATTATGAAGTAGAACATGATGGAACGAAGAACATACAGAACACGTACATTGAACATAGTGTAGTGGATGTGTAGTGGATGAAGAAAGTATACGGTGGACGCGTTCACCGTAAGTCTAAGACAAACCCAGAACCACGATCCCTAAAAGTTTTTTCACAATAGAATCTTATCTAAATATTCTAGGATTTTATAGGAAAAACTAAAAGCAAACACAAAAATAAAAAAATTTAATTCAATTGGCACCTTTATCATCAGCCGCTTCGCAATTAATTCTACATCGTCCGTAATAATCTTCCATATCACAATCTGAACTTCCACAAGGAAGGATAGGAGCATTTTCACCATCCTTTATATATTCTTTTACTTCTTGAGTTGATAAAGTGGCGCTTTCTATTAGTTTATAAATTTCTGGATCTGACATGGCGTTCATTATTTTTGCTATATCAGGATTGTTTGTAATTGTACTCAAATCCATTTGTCTCACAGCATCAGTTGCCTGTGAAGCAATTTCTGCAATTTGAGCTTGGTCAATCATGTCTAATGATGCAAGAGTAATAAATTCTGCTACCGCTTCTGCTGTAATATTTTTATCCTTAACCATTTGTTCCATTTTTTCAACAATATCAATTCTTCCTGACGATGTAGCTTGTTTCAAAACACCTTCTACTGGTTTCAACTCATTTTTTGATTTTGCCGCTGTAGAAATTTTAGGACATTTTTCTTCTGGACAAATTATTACATCTTTATCTTCATGTTGTTCTGGTATGTCATATTTTTCTGCTTCTATAGTAATTAAGATAATGCTATAAGATAATTTTTTCGCTAAATATTGTGATTCAATACTTTTTTTTGGTAAATTCATTATTATTTTTGCTGTTCTTTCAAAAATTTTTGGATCTACATAGTCACCTCCGCCCAGTTCATCTTCGCCTGTTGTTGTGTAAGTTGCTACACTTAAAACACGAACTCTTCCAACATCTACATGTTCTTTTATACGCATTGTTAATTGAAAAATGTTATAAGGATTAGGTGATATTATAACCGATATAATAGTTAAAGGAGTACGAATCTTTTTATATTTTTCTGTAACACTTTCTGCTAAAGACTTTGCTTGTTCAGCCTTTTTCTCTGGGAAGAATTGATTAAAAAGCAGTTCATTTGTTTCTGTTTCAAAATCACTATCTAAAAGTTTATTTTTACTAGCTTGAGCAAAAATTAACACCTCTTTATCGGATATTTTGGAAGAAAAATTTGTTGTTTCATGTTTTTTTTTAATTTCATCTTCAATTTTTATTAATAATTCATCTGCTTCTCTCCTAACCTCTACAGCATTTATTATTTCAACTTTTTTTTGTATTTTTTCTGAGCTTATCCCGTTCGCTTTCATGTGTAATGCTACTAAATAAGCTTCCTCTCTTAAATTATTTATATTGATTGTTTTCCAACCATTAATTTCTTTCTGAATTTCTTCGTCGCTTGCTCCTCCTATTTTCATATACTTAACAATCCATTTATCTTGCCTATTTATACTATCTATTTTAACCAACTTAATTGCATCAACTTCTTTCTTTATTTCAGTCTCACTATACCCAAGCCCGCTCATATATTTTTTGATGAAGTTTATTTGTTCATAAAAGAAATGAATTTGTTTAATTCCTGTGGTAAATTTTGTAGGAAGCAAATCTACTTTGTCAAAGTCTGCTAAGTTTAAATTTGTTTCAACTGAAGAGCTAACTTTTATTGCTTTTGAAATATTTTCAAAACTTAAAGTTTCAACTCCTAAATTTTTTAAATTTCTAACAATTTGAAAAGGGTTAAGTCCTTTTTTGTGAATTTTGGCCATACCTTGAACCAAGGTTGTTAAATCTTTATTCTTTTTGGATTGTATATTACCAGTTATTTTCGCCAATTTCACGAAGGCATCGTCTCCTAAAGTACTAATATCTATATTCGACATATCATTGTAATTACTCTGAGGAGCTAATTTAACGATATCTGAAATTGATTGATCAACAAAACTTAAAGTCATTGAAGCCCCCTCAATATCTTTTCTGTCAAAACTCTGGTCAACAAACTTTATGGCTGTTTCAATTTCCCTAACGGATTCATCAATAATTTTGGTTTCATGTAAATTATTTACAGATAAAGAATTAAATTCTTTCTTGATATCATTTGTATCTTCAACAAAATCTTTAAATTTATCATCTAAATTTTTATCACCAAACTTCCAGCGTTTTTTAGCTATTTTTTCGTAAAATTCTTCCCTCTTCTTTATTCTAATTTCTGAGCGAAGGGTATTAACAACTTCTTTGTATTTGGTTAACAACTCTATACGTTTTGCAATACCTTCATCTATATTTCGTTTTTTTATCTCTGATTGTTCAAGAAAATCACCCATTAACCAAAAACTCTCCATAGCTTCTTCGGTTCTCATGTTTAAATCCATTCCTAAAGCGGACCTCATTTTTTTTCTCGCTACATTCAATTTCATTAAAGAAATAATTGAATATTTATATTTTTTTTTCCCACTTTTACAGTAAACAGCTTGGCTGATACTGAAAGTGAAGTAAAAAAACAGCAAGAAAAATCTGTTAAATTAAAGGAATTACAAAAACAAATAGAAAAACT
>PVBE010988502.1_pt1 | contig 12448 bp, 9 predicted proteins | sample 1631181 | NCBI WGS metagenome assembly PVBE01 (sample SAMN08397723, study PRJNA350692) | Marine metagenome, whole genome shotgun sequencing project. | isolation source: water | place: Pacific Ocean | collected 2012-04 | reverse complement strand
TCACGGTTGCCTTGGCGATAACGATTTTGTGACTGTGGGGGTTGAAGCGCCAGCTGCCCGGCGTCAGCACCTGCTGCTTGACGCCCTTGACGTAGGCCTTGTTGGTCAGGAAGCTGCTGCCGGCGAGTGCCTTGCCCGACTGTGAAGTGACGACGCCGATCGGCACCTGTTCCAACTGGGGACCGTACTTGTTGACCGGTTGCGTGGCCGCTATTTTTGCGGGGCGGCTGCGGCGAAAGATGCCGCGGCGCGGAGCGCCCGGCACCCTTCCTCCTTCGGGCAGCAGCGTTTGGATCTTCTGGGCGGTCGACGTCTTGAACCAGATCGGATTGAGGAAGTAATAGCCTTCGCCATAGACCTGCTCCTGAATGCCCTTGTAACCCTTGTCCAGGAGTCCGGATGGGATGACTCGGTATTCGTTCGAGTTGGGGTTTGTCGTTCCCAGTTCGCGGGTGACGACCATCGTCTGGCCCAACGGCACCTGGACCCGCCAGAAAAACCAGAACCAGGACAACAGGAGCAGGGCGCTGATGAGCAGGGTGGTGCCGAGTGCGGAGGATAATTTGCCGAGCCTGCTGGTCTTCTGCATGTCAGACATCTACTTGCCTCCCTTGATCGTGGCCCCGCGGAATATCTCCTGGAACATCTTGGCGAACTCTCCCTCGGTGTTACCGAGGATGTACTGGATCGATGGAGCCAGCTTGCGCAGCAACTCGTATCGAGCCAGGCTGCTGCCACCACCAAAAGCCTCTTTTGAAACGAGGAAGCCGGCGGCCTCTGCCAGGTTTTTCTGGCGAATGACCGTCGCGGCCGCCTCGGCGCGCTTGATCTGGGACTTGACGTCATACTCAGCGGAAATCTTGTCCTGTTGTGCGACCTGCTGTTTCTGTCGGGCCTCGATCTTACCGACTTCCACCTCCTCCCCGGCCTTCGTCTCGAGCGACTCCATTTCGGCTGCAATCTCCTTCAACCGTTTCTCGCGATCTTGCAGGACCCGAGTCTCTTCGAACGAGATGCGCTTCTTTTCCTTCTCGATCTCGCCAATCAGCGCCTTCAATTCCTCCTTCAGTTTGTAGCGCTTTTGAATGATCGTGGCGATTTCATGGGGTGGTTTGATGTCGGTGATGCGGGCTGCCTCGATCTCGATGTGGTACTTCTTGCAGTTCTCGGACAGCTCCTTGCTGAACTCGTTCTGGAACTTGGTGCGTGTGAGGCCTCCGATGAACTCGGCGGCGGGATACTCGGATCCCTTGATTCGGCTCCAGGAACGTGCCTCCGGCAGGATCAGCTTTTCCTCGATCGCCTTCTCTGCGGTCGAGGTGGTGTCGATGAACTTGACATATGCCATTGCCGCCTCGCGGGGATTGATCCGCCAGCGGACTTCGCCGCTGAGCGTGATGTCGAACCCGTCCTTCGAGGGGAAGTGGATCTCGTCCTGGTCGGTCATCTTGAGTAGCTTGGACCGCACGTCGACCGGAATGATCTTCTCGGCAAACGGGTTGACGTAGTAGGTTCCGGGCGACTTGGTCTCCTCGTGGACGCCGCGCATGTCCAGCCCGTTTTTCTCTGACTTGGAGATCACGTAGAGGTTCTGGGTGAAGGTCGCCTTCCCGTGCAGCTGCACTCGCACGCCGACATGGCCGGGCGGAACGATGACTGCGGGCCGGATCAGCACGGTCTCGGCCCGAGTGTTGAGCAAGTATCGGCCGGGTTTCAATGGCTCGCGGATGATGCCCTTGAACTGGTCGTCTTTCGAGGCCAGGGTTTGGCCAGCCGGTAATTCTTTGCCGTGCAGGCGGACCTTGATGCCCACCTGGCCCTCCTTGATGACGACCTGCTTGATCCGGAACGAGTCGTAGAGGATCGGCAGGAGGAAATGGATGCCTTCACCTAGCGGGTCGGGTTGGACCCCGCGCTGCCCCGCCTTTACGACGATTGCGCCATCCAAACCACCCGGCTGCCATGCTGGAATTGGGCCCCATCTATTGATGACGACCAGACCTTCACCGACCTGAACCACGTTGATCGACATCAGAATCTGGAGCAAGATCAGGACGACGAAAAAGCCAGCGAGGTAGAGCCACCAGCTTCGCCGAAGCTTGGAGCCGAGCTTTTTGAAGCCTTCTGCTTTCATACGTCAGTCCTCCTGGAAAGTCCGATCACCCCGGGTATTGAATAAATTCAATTGTACTCTTGAGGTGGGGTATCGCCACCGGGTAGGGCACAAAAGCCTGATGGTAACTTTGCGGACTGATACAATGGGGCCAGACACCTGTAACGTAAGAACCCGGTTATCGTCACTGGGGGCTGGGTGACTCGAGTCCAGTGAACGCGGGAATGTGGAAGAACATGATTGTGACGCAAGGTCGAACCTGGCGATGCTTCGCAGGATGTGGGCAGATCTGATGGCCGCCACAAGCGGGTATTGCAGCAGCAGTTTGGTCGCCTCGGCGTGCGTGTGTCGTCTGCGCCGTGGGTCGATCAGCTAGAGGAGATTTGCACGGATCGCGGGGTGCTCTGGGAGAAGCACCTCACATTGATCGGGCAGGTTCGAGAGCACTTCCAGCAGGTGCTCGATCCACTGCCCGCTGATGCCGAACGAGCCGCGCTGATCGCACGTCTCGACGGCACCCAGATTCCCGAGGCGTTTTATCTCGTCCACGCATTGCACCGGTCGCTCGCAGTTCCCGGAGACGTCTGTGAACTGGGGGTGGCGGGCGGGGCGACCTCGGCGCTGATCGCTCACGAGCTGCTCACCACCGACCGGCAGCTCTGGCTGTTCGACTCGTTCGAGGGGCTGTCCGCGCCGACGGCAGAGGACGAACTGATCGATGACGTCAACGATCTCGGTTCGATGGACGCGTACCAAGGTGTGTTTGCCTATCCCGAGACGGCGGTGCGCTCGCGTGTGGCCGAGGTTGGTTTTCCCGAACAGCGAACGCGGGTCGTCCCGGGGTTCGTCGAACAAAGCCTGGGCGAGGGACGTGATTTACCAGAGCAGGTCTGCTTCGCTTACGTCGATATGGACTTAGACCAACCAATCCAGGTCGCCCTCGATTTTCTGCACGACCGTATGCCGCAGGGTGCGCAGATCATGGTCGACGACCATGGTTTCTTTTCGGCCGGCGCCCAGAAGGCCGTCGATGCTTTCGTCGAGCAGCACGCCGGAGCATGGGTCCTCGAACTGCCGGAGGTGATGCCGGTGCCCTTCTGTATTCTCTCCAGGAGTCAGTGAGCCCCCGGGCAGGGCCCAGGAACCTCGTTGTGTCGGGAGGGAGTCTCCCTGGCGGTCTTCAGGTGACCAGGGCCTTGCGCACGATCCGAAACTTGCCGTCCTCTGTGGGTTGGCGCAGTCCCGGCTCGACGATCTGTACGGTGGCCTCAGACGGCGGGGGAGAGTCATGGCCGATGTACCGATGAATCGCGAGTCGGTAGGGCACCTGCTCGCCAGGCTGGCCGAAGGGCTCGACGCCCAGCTCGGTCATCAACTCGTCCAGCGCTTCCCGCATTCGCGAGAACAGATGTTTCTGGTCCGGGTCGACAGCGGGTAGTGCGATCGTCAGTTCGGCCCACACCCGGTGGATGGGTCCCAGCATGCGCTCCACTCGCTTCTCGCTCTCGCGGCGGAACCGCTCCGACATTTCGACCGCTGCCTCCTCGCGAGCCATCCGGCTGGCCCGCTCGGCGTAGGCTTCCAGTGCTCGGATTGCGGTCTCCGAGACGCCCAGCTGGGCCAGGATCGAGCGGCCGATGTGATCCAGGATCCAGGTGCCCTGGGCCAGACGGTTGAGTACCATGTTCTGAGCCGGGGCTCGCCAGTTGGGGCTGGCCAGCAGTTGGGCCGCGGTGTTGCACGAGGCCGTGCTGCGGTCCTCCGCCTGCGAGACCAGCCAGGGCAACAGCTTCTCCTCCCAGCCACGATTGCCCGCCTCTTCCTGAACCCAGGCTGCGACCGCGGGGCGAACCTCGCGGCAGACGTGGATGGCGTTCAGAACTGCCATTCGCCAGCTGTCGAGCGTGGGCGAGAAGCCCAGGCTGCCTAGCTTTTCCAGGAGCTTGGGGGGCGACTTGCGGTTGATCGCTCGCTGTAACAGCTCGGTGAACCACTTGCCGGGCTCCAGCGCCTTGGTCTTCTCGAGTGCTCGAGTATCAGCCTGGTCCAGCAGCTTGGCGTAGCGGACCTCCTTGATTCTCTGGATCCGCAGTCGGGTCAGGTTCTCCACGTCTTCCGGATAGTGCTCCTGGAAGTGTTTGGTGAAGCGGTCGAGCAGGCGGGCGTCGTAGAGGCCGAGCGCCAGGCCGACGCCGGCTCGACGATGCAGCTGGTTGACGGTCAGGGCGGTCGGCGATCCGAGCATCGCTTCGAGGATCGGGCTGTGCAGTCGGGCGGCTGTTCGCAGTACGCGGGCCAGCAGATCGACTCGCCCGTCCCGCACGACCTGGCGCATATAGCGCCGGATGACCTTTGTCGAGGTGACCTCCTCCTCGAGGATTTGGCGGATCGCCTCCTCCAGCTCTCGGTCACTTTGGCTGCGCGCGGTCAACAACATCGTCCCCAGTATATCCTCAGCCGGGACGAGCACCACTGCCACGACGCGGAAGCCCCCTCTCTCGGCCCGTCAAGGTACCTGAGTCGAGGGGGGGGCGATCAGCCACAGCAAGAACGTGAACAGGATCGCGCCGATCCCCAGGATCGGCACCAGCAGCGCCCAGATCAGGTAGAGCAGCAGATATGTGATCCCGAGCAGGATCGAATGGGTTGACAGTGCCTGCATGTCGGCTGATGTGCCCGAGATGAACCCCATGTGGTGCGAGAGGCCACCGATCCAGGCGATGCCGTATAAAGAGGCCAGCATCAGGCCGTAGACCAGCATGCCTCTGGGCGAGATGCGATGGCGGGGATGCTCACTGCTCATTGTGATTTCTGGGGGAAAGACATTTCTTGGTCGAGGTGACACGGTGACGAGCCGTAGGGCGGCTTGTAGGCCAGGGTGACGCGGACACCGTCATTTGCCGAGCACCTTGCGCCAGAGCGGTCCCTGCACCAGCGCGTAGAGCAGCACGGCGTCACCCACCTGGTTGCCGGCCTGGTAGCGCAGTTGCCCATCCGTCTCGCTGGGGAAGCCAGCAAACTCCAGCGCTGTCAGCAGCCCGTACAGGTAATCGTCGTCCCCGAAAGCGCTCGCGCCGAGAAAGGCCAACCCACTGGCTCCTGCGTTGGCGCCGACGATCGGAACGGTCGGGCCGGAGTCGATGTCTACCCGCCCTTTCGCCGAGAGCGGCCACTCGCGGGCGAAGGAGAAGCCGCAGATCGTGCCGGCCAGTTCTTTTTTGGCGCGCCGGTACTGGTCATCGGCGAACACTGGATCGATCAGCTGCAGGCAGTGGGCGGCCATGAAGATCGAAGATCCCTCGGGCCCATCGAGGTGATCGCCAGCCAAGGTGAAGCTCGAGATCAGCAGACCTGTTTTCGGGTCGACAAGTCGTTTCTTCGCGATGGCCAGCCAGCCGTCGAACAAGGCCTGATGGCTGCGTCCATCGAGGGTGTCCGAGATCTTGATCGCCGCCAGCGCCGCACTGTTGCAGAACATCCAGCACTCGTCCGGGTAACTCTCGGCGAGGAGGAGAGGACTTTCGGCCATCTGTGCGGCAATGATGTCGACCCGTCTGGCGAGCTTTTTTCGATACCCCGGCCTGTCAGACACCAGTTGGCGGGCACCCAGTATCAGCGCGATTTCACCGTCGACGAAAACGCTTCGTTTGTGTTTGTTGCCAAAGGACCGGTTACGGGCGTATCCCATCAGAAAGAACAGCTGTCCCTTTTCCTGCTCGAGACGCAAGGTCTCATCGATGATCCGGTCGATGACCTTCAAGTAGCGTGTCTGTTGTGACGGCTCGTCGAGCGCCATGTTGGCCAGGGCTAGCACCAGATAAGTCCGCCCCATGAAATCCCACTCGGCGTTGCTGGCTCGCATGCGCTGGATCGCCTGGGTCCGCAGCGCCGGATCTTCCCAGAGTTCGAGCTGGTGGTTTGCCACTGCCCGCGCCTGGAGTGGAATCGCGTTCGGCGAGGGGCGAAACAGGAAGTGCACACTGGGAATCCAGATTGTGGTGGCCAGCAGCAGGGCGAGCAGTCCTAGAGCCAGCCGCCTCCCGCGTGAGGCGGCGCTGCCCTCGAAGGCCTGCCTCAGTTGCGAGCTGGTGCGTTGGTCGGTGCGGGTCATGATCCGAGTGCGCGGCCCCCAATGTCGTCAGCCCAAACGAGAGCTGGATCCCCGCCAGCTCCAGCAGAGCGCCCCTCTCGCCAGTCCATTTGCTCGTCGCTCAAGGTGCCGCTCAGTCTATCAACCTGCACGAGTCTCGCTAAGCCGCTTCTGCTGGCGTAGCCGCCGTCAGCGCGTGCTTCCCGTCCTTCCACCGCAGGCGGATCCGGAGAGGTATTGGGACTGAATCTCGATCAACTTGTTTGCCAGGTGAGTCGTGGAAGTTGCCGCTTTGGTGCTGTAGAATCTACGCCTCGGTCGACTGACCGGTTGACCTTTTCGAGTCTTGCCCTGTTCGAGTTGGTGCGAGATTTGAGGGCTGGCACGTCCGGAGGGCCTGGAAAGGCCGCCAGTTCCGCGAGAGGGTGTTCCGTGTGCAGCATGAGAATTGGGTCCCGTAGCTCAGCTGGATAGAGCGCTGGCCTCCGGAGCCAGAGGTCGTAGGTTCGAATCCTACCGGGTCCGCCACTCACCTTTTTCCGACGCAACGCCTTGCGTCAGCCCGCCTTGCGTCAGCCCGCCTTTCGTCGTAGATCCCGCTGGGGGGCGAGTGTGTCGGTAAATGTGTCGCCGTGCGGTCCGCTCAGGAGAGGCCGATCAGTATCCCGGCCAGCAGCCCCAGTCCGGCCAGAACGCCGAGGATCAGCAGCAGGTACTTGATCAGCGAGTAGGGCGCGTTGCCGGTCACGCAGGTCTCGTCCTGGCCCGAGATCACCGCGCGGTACAGTCGCTCCCGGTAGCGGTAGGCCAGCACGTACGCGGGGAACGACAGGCGCCTTGTGACCAGGCCGCGCAGAATTACCGCGACGTGCACGTTGCGGTTGCTGCTGCCGGGCACATGCTGGTTCGCGACGCGCTGCGCGGCGATCCCCTCGATCGAGCGGACGATCCGTTGCCGGGCCTGGGAGCGCTGCAGGTCGAACTGTTCCAGTGTCGCCTGCGGCAGAGGCGCCGGCTCGGGCTGAGACTGGTCCAGGTTGTACGAGGGAGTCAGCTGATAGACCTCGTCATCGGACAGCCCGCGCGAGGCGGAGACCAGGATGTTGTCGAAGGTCATCTCGGCCTGGCCTGCGTGTGGGGCCCAGGCGGAGCGCCGGTTGCCGGCGTCGGAGTCGGCTGTCCAGCTGATCAGCGCCTGCGCGTCGAAGACCCAGGCGACCCACCACAGCGGCTTGATGCTCTCCAGGCGCGCCGCTGAGCGCAGGTCGTTTGGCCGAAACCAGCCCAGCGTTTCGATCCAGCGCGCGAGCGCCGCGCGGGCCCGAGAGCGATCCACGGTGAAGCTGAGATAGCCCTCGGACTGCTCCATCGGATCTTCGATCCGCTCCTGGGCGTAGGTTGCGTCGCAGAAACTGCAGCGGGTCGCGCTGAGTTGAGGATCGTAGGCCACCGCGGCCCCACAGCCGGTGCAGCGCAGGATCAGTACCTCCAGTTTCTCGCGGGTGGCGGTGCCCGCCGGTGCGGCCTGGCCACAGATCGCGCAGCGCAGATCACCCACCTCCAGCGGCGTTTCGCAGCGCGTGCAGTCGGCCGGCGCGCTCAAAACCCGGACCCGGGACCTGGCGACTCGGAGAGCAGGAAGATCAGGCCTCCGAGCAGTAGCAGTCCGAGCAGCACCGCGACGGAGATCTTCAGCGGCGAGAGCGGTACACGGCCGGCGATCTCCCCGCTCTGCCCGTTGACCAGGATCGAGATCGGCTGCTTGTCTGGGTCGTAGCGGATGGCGAAGGAGTAGATCGGTAGCAGTAGCTGGTCGATCACCTCATCCCGCAGCCGCGTGGTGTAGGTCAGGCCCGAGTGGGAGTCACCAGGCATGAATGCGCCCAGCATGTGGCCGACCTGCTCCACGCTCTCTTCGCGCGCCAGTTCCAGGCAGTCGTCCAGGCTCATCGAGGGGTTTTCAGCCGGCCAGCCGGAGATGATCGCTGAATTGTAGCGGCGCAGCGCGCGCAGATCGAACGGCTCGATCGCCTCCAGCGAAGCGTTGTCGATGCCTCGTGACGCGGTGACCAGCACGTCCAGCACATAGCAGTCGTGCTCTCCGTGCAGCTCGCGCCACTCGGTCTTGGTCACCTGGCGGGTCCGGGTGACTGTCTTGCCGTTGGCGTCGGTCGTGGTGTAGGTCTCTGTGACGGTGTAGTTCTCGCCGATGCTCGCCTGGTACTGGTTGCGAGCGATCGCACCGTAGAGATAGGCCGGCAGATAGACCGCCTGCGTGTCGTCCACGGCCGAGCGCTTGAAGTCGGAGCGGGCGAACAGTCCGCTCGAACTGATCCACCGCTCGACCAGCTGGACCGCGCGCTCCTGGGCCACGACGAACTCGATGATGAAGCTCGGTGCGGGCTGATCGACGCTCGGGGGACTCTCGATGATAGAGGGCGAAGCGCAGTACGGGCAGCGGGCCGTGCGCATTCGCGTCGAGACCCGCAGGCTGGCCCCGCAAGACTCGCACGAGAGCTCGAACAGACCTGGATTATTCAGGTGATGCCCAGTTCCAGCAGGCCGTTGCCCGCATCGCGCAGCCGGTCCTGGGCGACCAGCAGGTTCCAGACTTCCTGGGGATACTGCTCCGGTGGCTTGATCCCCTGAATGGCGGACATTCCGCCCTTGCTCAGCGGACTGTGGGTGCTGGAGCTCATGTCGTCGAGCCGCAGGATTTTCAGCCGCTTGCGATAGGCCTTGAGTGCGCGCTTGAGCAGACCCTTGTCCCAGCCCGAGAGCGGCAGCGAGCCCGCATCCCAGGCGTCCAGCAGTGTCCGGACGTCTTTCAGGCTGCGGTCCAGCACGGGCAAGGCGATCTCCTCGATCTCGTCGGCCCCCGCCGCTTCGAGGACCTCCTCTAGCTGATGCCAGATCGTTTCGGCGGCTTCCTCTCCGGGTGTGGCCGCGAGCATCTCGGCCAGGTCCCGCATGCGGCCGCACAGCAGTCTGTTCTCCATGGACGCCATGGGGAAATTATAACGAAGATCTGTCCCGTGAGCGCCAGGTAAGATGGTCGTCTCCGTCTTGTTCTGCGGGCCTGGTGGAGATTCGCGTTCTCGCAGTACGAGTCCCTTGAGCTGGCGGCTTCTCAAATGACTCACCAACCTGAAGGAACTCAGCTTGCACGCCACCCACATCACTGACGCGGGTCTGGCGCATCTCCAGTGCCTGTCTGCGTCAACCTGCACGTGGACGCGCGTGAGTTGTCAGGAGCGGCGCCTAGATCATCCCCTCTTCCTTCATCCAGCTGCGCAGCTTGTGGATCAGGACAATGCCCCCGATGATCAGGATCATCACGATGGCGAACAGGGCGAAGGTCCAGTACGCGTCCGTTCTGGAGACCTGCGTCCCTGGCTCTCGGCTCGAGGGCCGTCCGTCTACGGCGAGGATGACCTGTGGCATGTCGGTATTGACTCTTCTGGCGAAATGGATGTCAAGCCTGGTACTATGAACGAATGAGCCTCCCGATCGCGTTCGAAGAGCCGCTCTGGCTGTTGCTGCTGATCCCGGTTTTGCCCGGTCTGTATTATTTCTATCGCACCAGCTACTCGCCACTGTCACGGTTCCGCGAGCTCTCGACCCTGACCCTGCGTGTCACGGTTCTCGTGCTGCTGATCCTGGCGTTGGCCGGTACGCGACTGGTGCGGGAAGTGGATGAGTTGTGTGTGCTGTTCGTGGTCGACTGGTCCGACAGCATGACCGATCGCGGACGTAAGAAGGCGCTCTCGTTCGTCAATCAGTCGCTCAAGCAGATGACTGACCGAGATCGAGCCGCCGTGGTCGTTTTTGCCAAGGAGGCCTACGTCGAGGAGGCCCCGAGTCGTCATCTGAGGCCGCTGCGGCAGATCCATACCGAGTTGCGCAGCAAGACCAATTTCACCGATATCGCGGGTGCGCTCCGTCTGGCGCTGTCCTCCTTGCCGGAGGACGCGCAGAAACGAATCGTGTTGATCAGCGATGGCAACGAAAACCTGGGGGATGCGGCGGCCCAGGCGATCCTCTCCCGAACTCGCGGAGCCGAGATCGTCACGGTGCCGATCAACAACAGGCCCGAGAAAGAAGTGCTGATCGAGTCCTTCGACCTGCCGGCATTCGTGCGCAAGAACGAGCCATTCACGGCGCAAGTGCGGCTGCGAGCCTATCAGGCGGGAAAGGGGAGTCTCGACGTTTACCGCAATGGGGTGTTTCTCAAGAAGATCTCCGTCAGCTACCAGCCCGGTGTGCGAACCATCAGCCTGGATCAGCGTCTGGAGGAGGAGGCCCCGTTCGTGACCTACGAGGTGTCGCTGGTGGACGTTGTCGGTGAAGACACGATTGCCGAGAACAACAGTGCGCAGGGCTACACCAAGGTGGTGGGGCTCTCGCGGGTGCTGCTGGTCGAGGGCCACCGACGGGGCCCCGGTGGCGAAGACCGGGCGGAGTATCTGCGTGCGGCATTGCGGGAGGGGGGGATCGACGTGGCTGTGCGCGGGGTGGGTGGTGTCCCGGCCACCAGAGCCGAGCTCAACCGTTATGATGCACTGATTCTCTCCGACGTACCGGCGATGCCGGCCCGTTACCAGCAGGAACTGATCCGAGACTACGTCAAGATCTATGGCGGTGGTCTGGTGATGATCGGTGGCAAGGACAGCTTTGGCATGGGCGGGTACTGGAAGACACCGGTCGAGGAGGCGCTGCCGGTTCATATGGATGTCCGCAAGAAGCGCTTCGCGGCCAGCGTTGCGATCGCGATCGTGATCGACAGTTCTGGCAGCATGGGGATGAGGGTGCGGGGCAAGACCAAGTTGCAGCTGGCGTGCGAGGGCGCGATCGCGACGCTCGATCTGCTCTCACAGTCCGATCAGCTGGAGGTGATCCTCTGCGATACCCAGGTGACCAAGCTGATGAAGATGCAGCCTGTCGGGAGCGAGGCGAACAAGGATCAGCTCAAGCATCTGATTCGTCAGGCGCGTCCGGGTGGTGGGGGAATCTACACCAGGACAGGGCTGAAGCCGGCCTACCGCAGCCTGCGGGACCTGAATGCGATGATCAAGCACGTGATCTTGTTTGCCGACGGTAGCGACACGGAGGAAAAGGATGGCGTGCAGCGAATGGTCGAGACCTACTACACGCGAGACAAGATCACCCTCTCGTCAATCTCTCTGGGGCAGGGGGCGGACGTCCCTTATCTGAAGAAGTTCGCCCACGCAGGCGGTGGACATTTCTATCTGGTGACCGATGCCAGTCACCTGCCGCGTATCTTTACCAAGGACACGATGCTGGTCTCCAAGAGCGCGGTCGTGGAGGGGAAGATACCGCCGCTGGTTGCCTCTCGCGCGCCGATGATCGAGGGTATCTCCTGGCGCACCGCTCCCGACCTGCTGGGGTACGTGGTGACGACCGCGCGAAAGCGTGCCGAGGTGTTGCTGGTCGCCAAGAACAAGGATAGTCGGGGTGATGAGCAGACCGACCCGATCCTGGCCCGTTGGCGTTATGGTCAGGGTAAGGCGCTGGCCTTCACCAGCGACGCCAAGAATCGCTGGGCTCGGCACTGGGTTGGCTGGACCGGTTTCAAGAAGTTCTGGGCGCAGTCGATCCGGTGGACGATGCGTAAGGAGCAGTTCAGCGATTTCGTCAAGCGGATGGTGATCGCCGGTTACGAGGGGCGCATCGAACTCGACGCCGAGGATCAGGAGGGCAAGATCTATACCAGCCTCGACCTGGAGGCCCTGGTGCAGAAGCCGAAAGGCGGCGACCCAATCCGCGTCCGGCTCAAGCAGGTCGGTGCGGGCAAGTACGTGGGGAACTTCAAGGCGTTTCAAGACGGCACCTACATCGCTACCATCCGGATGAACCGTGAGAGCAAGGACCCGGCATTGCTAGGGGTCATTGGCGGCGTTCGGTCTTACGCCGACGAGTACCGGAAGCTCGAGCCGGATCAGTTCCGACTGGGCCGGCTGGTCCAGCTGTCGGGTGGGCGGCTGGCAACCTCCGCCGATCGGATTTTCGAGCATAAGAAGGAGGAGATTCGGTCGGCGCGCGACATCTGGAAGATCTTGCTGGGCATCGGCTTGTTGCTGTTTTTTCTGGATATCCTGGCTCGGCGATTGGTCTTCCCGGACCAGCTGCGCAAGTATGCCGACAAGGTGGTGGTGGCGGGGCGTGCGATCCCTGCGGTGGCGGCTGGTGGGGGTGGGTCATCGAGCCAGACCGTCATCGGTGAT
>PVBE010666786.1_pt1 | contig 12449 bp, 15 predicted proteins | sample 1631181 | NCBI WGS metagenome assembly PVBE01 (sample SAMN08397723, study PRJNA350692) | Marine metagenome, whole genome shotgun sequencing project. | isolation source: water | place: Pacific Ocean | collected 2012-04 | reverse complement strand
GTCAGTGTCTATCAGCGCACCCGCAACCCGGTCTTCGATCGCTTTATGCTAAGAGCCCGCCAACGTTTTGGCGCACGACTGTTCGAACGCAAAAGTGATCTCAAGCAAATGATCCGCGCGATCCGCGAGGGCAACCCGTGTTATTACCTGCCAGATCAGGATCCCGGCCCGCGCCGGGCTGTTTTTGCGCCTTTTTTTGGCGTTCCAACCGCCACTTGGCCAGTGCTAGGACGCCTTGCCAAAATGGGCGGTGCGACGGTATTACCCTGTGCGACTTACCTTCTACCCAAGGGTGAGGGATTCGAGCTGATCTTCGATGCGCCGCTTGAATCATTCCCCACGGGAGATGCGCTGGCAGATGCCAAGCGGATGAATCTGGCCATTGAGGCATGCATCCAGCGCTCACCGCTGCAGTACTTCTGGGTTCACAAACGCTTCAAAACACGCCCGCCGGGTGCGCCTGACCCCTACGATTAAAACTTAAGGCTAATCTCAATCGGGTTCTTGTAATCGACTTCGTCCCGGCTCTTGAAAAAGCACTCAGTGCACAGTTTTAGCGACTGGATTTAGTTACGGCCTCTTGAAGCTGCGCGACCTCAACCCGGAGCGCCCTTATCTCCCGGGTCAACTCGCCCGGCTCAGCGTCGGCAACTATGGAAGTCGCCGGCGCGGCACGTTCTCGCTCCCGGGCATGCATGATCTGCATGGTATCGACGATCACACCAATGAAAAGATTAAGCATCGTAAAAGTGGCCACAAGGATGAACAGCACAAAGAATATCCACGCGTGCGGGTGCTCTAGCATTACAGGACGGACGACGCCCATCGACCAACTCTCCAGCGTCATGATCTGAAACAGCGTGAACATCGCGCTTCCCAGACTGCCGAACCATTCGGGAAACCCTTGCCCATAAAGCCCGGTCGCCATAACAGCGAACACGTAGAAGATAATGAGCATCAAAATGCCGATAGACGCGATGCCAGGAATCGCATGCAGTAACGCTTCGACAACAAAACGCAAACGAGGGATCGCAGAGACCAGCCGCAACACCCGCAGCACCCGAAGCACCCGCAATACCGCAAAAGGCCCGCTAGCGGGTATCAGCGCAATGGTCACAACCGCAGTATCGAACAGATTCCAGGGATTACGAAAAAACTCTCCTCGTCGCGAAAACAGCTTAACCAGAAGCTCACACACAAAAACCAAGAGAATGATATTGTCAGCCAACACTAAGATAGGGCCAACACTCGCCATCAACTGATCAGAGGTCTGCATTCCCAGAATCAATGCATTGGCGAAGATCAGCGCAATGATCGCTCGCTGGATCAGGGATGATTCGATCCAGTGACCGATACGTTGCCGAAATTCAAGTCGACTCACAACCTTCTCTCCCTTAAAAGGTTGGATTGTACCGGGCCCCGGGCCATACCAATTACCCCGGTGCCGGCACCACCTTTGGTTGCCTGGGTACACTGCCTTTGCCTGCTAATCTGGTTATCCTGATGAACGCCATCAGAGTCTGCCGGGACCAACTCAGCAGCAGGTAGGTGGCACTGCCGCCTGCGATGCTGACACACACTCCCAACGCCAGCGCGTGAGCGCCCTCCAGGCTGTCTTCGAATGGATAAAGCGCTGAGCTTACCGCTGCTGCACACACCAGGGTTAAACTCAGCCAACCGAGAAAATCGGTAAGGTCTCGCATGATTTACTCCCATTGTTCTTTAGGTGGGAGCAGTCTGATGGAGGCCGGGGCTCACAGGCTGAGCCTGGTGCCGGCTAACTGAAAAACCTCTGGAATCAGGTATCCGACGCCAGTAATTCCCGGAAATACCCGATCGTCTCCTGAAGACCCTGCGGCAGTGCTACGAACGGCCGCCAATCCAGTAACTGCGCCGCCCGTTGGATATCCGGTTGACGCTGCAAAGGATCATCCTCGGGTAGCGGTTTAAATATCATCTGGGATTTTGAGCCTGTCTGCGCCAGGACCTTTTCGGCTAACTCGCGGATAGTAAATTCGCCGGGATTCCCCAGATTGATCGGGCCCACGGTTTGCGGCTCAGAGCTCATCAGCCGAAGCAATCCCTCTATCAGATCATCCACGTAACAAAAAGATCTTGTCTGTGATCCATCTCCGTAAAGAGTAATCGGCTCACCTCTGAGCGCCTGCACAATAAAGTTGGACACAACACGCCCGTCATCAGGGTGCATACGCGGGCCATAGGTATTAAAAATCCGCGCCACCTTAATCTGAAGACCATGTTGGCGTCGGTAGTCAAAAAAGAGTGTTTCAGCGCAACGTTTTCCTTCGTCATAACACGAGCGAGGACCCACTGGATTAACTCGACCCCAATAACCTTCCGGCTGGGGATGCACCTCTGGATCTCCGTACACCTCACTGGTAGAGGCCTGAAGAATTCGGGCCCCAGTGCGTTTGGCCAGCCCCAGCATATTGATTGCACCGTGAACGCTGGTTTTGGTTGTCTGAACTGGGTCATGTTGATAATGCACCGGTGATGCCGGGCATGCCAGGTTGTAAATCTCATCGACTTCCATATACAGCGGGAAAGTAACGTCATGGCGTATCAGCTCGAAATTAGCCCGGCCCAACAGGTGGGCAATATTGCGTTTGTCCCCGGTGAAAAAGTTATCGACACAAATTACTTCCTCACCGGCCTCCACCAGCCGCTCACATAAATGAGAGCCCAGGAACCCCGCACCGCCGGTAACCAGGATGCGTTTGGTATTTGATCGGATCATTGACTTTCCTTTGCCGAACCACCGGGGCGGTCGTGGTGCCGGAGATAGGATTCGAACCTACGACCTTCGCATTACGAATGCGCTGCTCTACCAACTGAGCTACACCGGCATCAGGGGTAACCCCAATCGGGGGATTATATTCGCCGCCCAAAGGGGGCGTCTAACGCTCTTTTATCCGCGCCGCTGGCGAAGTTCGACCGGGAGGGAAAATGCGATGCCCTCATCGATCACCGGCGTGGGGCCCGCTGACACACCGCCCAGTGCGCGCAACCGATTTATAACGCCACTGACCAAGACCTCGGGCGCCGAGGCGCCGGCCGTTAAACCGACACGACGAGCGTCGCAAAACCAATTGGTCTGGATATCTTCTGCCCCATCGATGAGGAAAGCCTGCGCACCCTCTTGTTCAGCGAGTTCTCGAAGGCGGTTCGAATTGGAACTGTTCCGCGACCCCACGACCAGTACGACATCGCACGTCGTGGCGAGTTCCCTCACCGCATCCTGACGGTTCTGGGTCGCATAACAGATGTCATCGCGGCGGGGGCCCTCGATCTGCGGGAAACGCCGTCGCAGTGCAGTGATAATTTGCGAGGTGTCCTGAACTGATAACGTAGTCTGAGTGACATAGGCTATCGCAGCATCTGGCTCGACCCGCAAGCGTGCTACATCCTCGACTGTCTCGACCAGTAACACCGGGCCGACCGCCTGGCCCATCGTACCCTCGACCTCGGGGTGACCATTATGCCCAATCAGGATGACGGTTTTACCTTCACCCCCATAGCGCATCACCTCTGAGTGCACTTTGGTGACCAACGGACAGGTCGCGTCAAAGACTCTTAAATCACGACCCTGGGCTTCGACCTGAACTTGCCGCGCAACCCCATGGGCACTGAATATAACGGTGCTGTGATCGGGTACCTGATCTAATTCGTCTACAAACACCGCCCCTTTTTTTTTGAGATCCTCAACCACGAAACGATTGTGTACCACCTCATGGCGGACGTATATCGGTGCACCGTGTATCTTAAGCGCCCGCTCCACAATATCGATCGCGCGGTCAACCCCAGCGCAAAATCCTCGCGGGCTTGCAAGTTGGATCACAAAATCGGGCATCAGTAATCTCTCTGGCTTTCGGGTACACCCCGCCCAGATCCGGCTTCGACAATCTCGATCTCATAAATGCAGTCTCGCCCCGCCAGAGGGTGATTAAAATCAACCAGCACTTCTTCATCCCCAACGCGCACGACGTGACCCGCTACGGGTTCACCGTCGGGCAATGCAAACTCCACCAGTGCCCCAACCTCGGGTATACCGATCTGCTGGAACTGGGCCTGGCCCATTGCTTGTACATTCTGGGGATCGTAACTACCAAAGGCCTCATCAGCCGCGCCGATCGCAACCTTGAAGCATTCCCCCACCGCCCGACCTACCAGTCTCTCACTGACAGGATCGGGCAGCTGCTCGCTCCCCACGACAAGGGTCACCACCTCTTCACCGGAACTTTCGACCTCGCTCCCGTCTGTCAGGAGAATTCGGTAACGTACTCCGATTTGATCTCCGGAGCAGATTTTGGCCGGTTTAGTCATTGATAGCGTCTTTCTTGTTCTTTTTAAAAATGCCAAAGGTATCGGCGACTACTATCCCCGCCCCGAGACTAATAGCGATATCGGCCAGATTAAAGGCCGGCCAATGCCATGCGCCAGCGTAGAAATCCAGAAAATCCACCACGTACCCCTGACTCACCCGATCGGTGAGGTTACCGACAGCGCCTCCTGCAATCCCAGCAAAACCAATATTCAACGCTGTCTCTTCAGGCTGCGCTGACCAGAGGCGGCTTCCCAGGTAACCGATGATGGCAATCGCCAGCACGATGAAGACGCTGCGTTGCCAGCCCCCGGCAGAACTGAGAAAACCAAAAGCAGCCCCGTAGTTGTGCACCAGAGCAAGGTTGAAGCCGGTAAAAACTTCGATCGAACCTTTTCCGACTAACAACTGATGTGCCCACGACTTGCTCAACACATCCAGAATCGCGATCACGGCCACTAACGACATCAGGCCCACCCTACGCGCTGTTCGAGGGGGTATCAATTCTGGCTACCGGGTCTGCGCCTTTTTAAACCACGCCCGGGCCGATTCGCTATCATGGGTAATCTGTACCTTCAGTGCCTCGAACGACGCAAACCGGCGCTCTGAACGGAGCTTGGACTGGAATTCAACCTCGATCCGCTCGCCATACAACGACCCTGAGAAGTCCAGAAGATGGGACTCCAAAAATACCCTTTCGCCTCCCACGGTCGGGCGGGTACCCATATTCGCCACACCCGGCCAGGGTGGACGGCCCTGCGAATGCACCATCACCGCATACACCCCCCAGACTGGCACATTGTCGTGCCGAAGGATGATATTGGCGGTGGGAAATCCTATCGTCCGACCACGCTTGTCGCCATGGGCTACACGTCCGCTGATCCTGTAAGGGTGCCCCAGCAGTCTTGCGGCAAGATCAAAATCATCTACGCGCAGGGCGTCGCGAATCCGTGAACTGCTTACCCGCTCACCCTGAATCTCGCACGTCTCCACAGCACTTAGGTCGAATCCCCACTGCTCCCCGAGTTTTCTTAATAAATGGATATCGCCTGTGCGCTTGCGGCCGAACCGAAAGTCATCCCCGATGACCACATGACGGATGCCAAGGCCATCCACCAGATAGCGCTTGACAAAGTCTTCTGCCGAAGTCTGGGCAAGTTCGCGATTAAAACGCAAAGAGAACACCTGATCGACACCGGCCTGCTCCAGCTTTTCGATCTTGTCTCGCCAGCGCAGAAGGCGCGGCGGTGCATTGTCCGGACTGAAAAACTCATGCGGGTGCGGTTCGAACGTCATCACCGTAGCGCTGACCCCGATTTCCTGGGCGCGCTCGCGTAATTTACTGATCAACCGCACGTGTCCCAAGTGTACGCCATCAAAGTTGCCGATTGACACGACCGAAGGCCGGTGGGCGGCACGAATATTGTATAAATCTCTAATCAGGATCACGTTGATAACCGAGGCGTTGCTAATGTGCTGCCCAATCGGGCTGGTATTCCTCAATGAAGTCTGACAGCGGTTGGCGAGAGCCAAAGTCCGTGCCGTACCCTCGAAAGTATGCCAGACGCAGTTCAGGATGGCGCCAGCACAGATAGCCTTCGCCGGTATCAAACCCTACCTGCCATAATCCAGAGACGCGTACCCCGAGGCGTTGAACCCGATCTACCCACTTACGAACTACCTGTTCAAATTCCCTCTGGAGAGGCTCTAACCGGGGGTCGCAGTCCAAAAGACAGCGTATCCTGGCCTGGTAAGGTTCCAACTCCCTTGCAGAGGTTGCGGTCAGTTTTTTAACAACCGGCAAAGCCTCACAAGCTTCGGAAAGGGAAAATATCCGGGTGTCCCCCGGGTGACTGATGAGCGCAATGACTTCGGCCGAGGCAAGTTGAGGCATCTTACGGCCGCCCCAAAAGACGGTGCACCTGCAATCCTGAAAGATAAAGGATTGCAAGATAAGAAAGGCCGCCAGCACAGATCAATAACCCCAATTTTCCCACACGACCCCATACAGAAGCCAGGACCCAGGTGGTGTCGTTACCGGTTCCGTAAAACAACACAACCGACATGAGTAACGTTGCGAGAATCACCCGGGCAAGAAACAATCCCCACCCGCTGGTAAGCGCGAACCCGGTTTTGAGGACCAGGCGACGATAAAGCAGCACCGCATTCGCGAGTCCGGCAATACTGGTCGCCAATGCAAGCCCCACGTGGGCCAATGACCACACCAGCAACACCGCCACCACCGCATTAATGATCATGGCGATGGCGCCAATCAACACGGGGGTGCGGGTATCTTTGCGGGCATAAAAACCGGGCGCCAGTACCTTGACCAGCACAAACCCAACAAGGCCTAACGCGAATGCCCTGAGGCTGTCCGCCGCCATAGTGGCATCGGAGGCTAAGAAGGCACCGTATTGGAATAAGGTCACCATCAGCGGAAACGCCAGTACGACCAACGCCGCCGCCGCAGGCAGGCAGATCAGGAAGACCAACTGCAGTGCCCAGTCGAGTGTCTGGCGGTAGGCCTCCTGTTGAGATTGTGCTATCTGTCGCGAAAGCGTGGGCAAGATCACCGTCGCCAATGCAATTCCGAAGACCCCCAGCGGAAACTCCATCAGCCTATCTGAATAATACAGCCACGATACGCTGCCGGTAATGAGAAAAGAGGCCAAGATCGTATTGATTAACAGGTTGATCTGGGCGATTGACACCCCGAATACGGCTGGCAACATTAACCGTAACACCTGGATTACCCCTTGGCTCCCCACTTGCTGATCGGGTGTAGCCGCGCGCAGCCTCGGGCGAGGAATCCGTCGGACCTGACGGAGAAACGGAAATTGAAACGCCAGTTGCACCACACCGGCCAGCAACACGCCACCTCCAAGCGCGATCGCTGGATCCGGTACATGGGGCACCACCAGCCACACCGCGCCGATCAGACACAGGTTGAGCAGTACCGGAGTCGCAGCATGGGCGCCGAACCGCTCTCGGGTATTCAGGATTCCCCCCGCCATCGCGACCAGTGAGATGAAGAACAGGTAAGGGAATGTCAGGCGCAGCATTGATACTGTGATCTGGTATTTTTCCGGATCTGACGTGAAACCCGGCGCTAACAGGCTTACCAAGACTGGTGCCGCCAGGACGCCGCCGAGCGAGAAGAGAACGAGGACGATAGCTAACCGCCCCGCCATCAGATCTAGAAAAGCGCGCGCCTGCCTTGCAGGGTAACGTGCCTCGTATTCTGAAAAGACCGGGACAAAAGCGACCGAAAAGGCGCCCTCACCAAATACGCGCCGAAAAAAGTTTGGGATACGAAAAGCGACAAAGAAGGCATCGGCCAAGGCACCGCTGCCCAGGTACTGAGCAAAGGCAATATCCCGCACCAGACCGGTCACCCGGGATAGCAATGTCATGCCCCCCACTGCCCCGACGGATCTGATCAATTGAGAACGCATTGAGCCGATTTTCTCACTAAACCCGGCTTTCTACCGCAAAAGGCGGCCAACCTCGGGGGCAACCAGGCCCCTGTCCCCATTGACAAACGCCGCCTTCTTCCCGATACTCACGCGTCTTTTTCATCCCAGAGAATAAATCTTTTGGCGAACTCACCCCAGGCACGTAAACGCGCACGGCAGGCCACCAACCGCCGGGCTCAGAATATGTCACAGCGCTCGGGCATGCGCACCGCGATCAAGCGATTTAAGAGCGCGCTTGATCAAGACGATAACCCCACGGCCGAAGCCGCTTATCGCGAGGTGACGTCCAAGGTCGACCAGGCTGCCCGCAAGGGTCTTGCCCACCCCAACCAGGCCGCTCGCCTGAAGAGCCGACTCAACGCCCAGCTTAAGGCAAAGACCGCACCCGCAGCCTGAACCGCAGCCCAAAGTTCCGGGCACGCTTACAGCACCACCATGTTATCCCGATGGATCAGCTCGGGTTCATCGACATAACCCAGGATACTCTCGATCCTGCTACTGGGTTTCCCAACGATCTGGCGCGCATCAGCAGCGGCATAATTCACCAGTCCGCGAGCAATCACTTCAGTACCCTCTTCGGCGAGACAATCCACAAGATCGCCTCGCTGGAAATTCCCCGCAACACGGGTGACTCCAACGGGCAACAGACTCTTGCCTGAATTCACCAGGACGGCGACGGCACCTTCATCTAGAAACAACTGGCCCTGGGCGCGCATACGACCGGCCAGCCACTGCTTGCGAGCCGCAACCCGGCCTGAGCCGGCCCGTAGCAGCGTGCCTGGAAATCTGCCCTGGATAATCCCGTGTAATGCTGCCGGTTCGAAACCAGAACAGATAATAGTAGAAGCGCCCGAACGAGCCGCCTTGGCAGCAGCTTGCAGCTTCGTCAACATGCCTCCCCGACCCAGTTCACCACCGGGCCCTGCATAGTGCTCCAGGGCCACATCACCTGCCCGAGCTTCTTTAACTAGCGCGGCATCCGGCTTCTTTCGGGGATCGGCCTCGAATAACCCTTGCTGGTCCGTGAGAATCACCAGGTATTCTGCCTCGACCAGATTACTGACCAAGGCACCCAGGGTGTCATTGTCCCCAAACTGGATTTCTTCAGTCACAACGGTATCGTTCTCATTGACAACGGGAACAATACCTAGGGCAAGCATGGAACGTAACGCGCTTCGGGCGTTCAGGTATCGGGTCCGATCATTGAGGTCGGCGCCGGTGAGCAGAACCTGGGCCGTATGGACCCCAAACTTCTCAAATGCCTGCTGATAAGCCTGCACCAGACCCATCTGGCCTACCGCGGCAGCGGCCTGCAACCGGTAAAGCTCATGGGGGCGCACCTGCCAGCCAAGCCGTGACATCCCCTGGGCAATGGCGCCAGATGAAACCAACACGGGCTCAATACCCTCGTGACGAAGATGCACGCAGGTATCGACCAACGAACTGATCAGAGACAGATTCAGCCCGGACTCTGTGCTCGCCAGCAAGGCGCTACCGAGCTTGATAACCCAGCGCTGCCCTTCACCCCGCCTGACGCTGACTTCATTCATCCTGTTGTTCCAAACCCATTCCAGACTGCCTCGCACAGCTTACGGCAACCTTGACCACTAACGCCCGATATCAGGAACCAAGGTGCCTTCCAATGGAGCCGGTCGCATACTTCCTGGCAAAGGGATTGCGCATCAGCCGCATCGAGAGTATCGGCCTTTGAGAACACCAGCCAACGCGCTCGGGCGGCAAGATCAGGGTCAAAAGTCTCAATCTCTTTCTCTATCGCCGCAATGGCGATTGCGGGGGGCTCACTGGCCCACTCGCTGATATCCACCAGGTGTAACAGCAGGCGAGTCCGGCGAAGGTGCCTGAGAAACCGCACCCCAAGGCCCGCTCCTCCTGAGGCCCCCTCGATCAACCCAGGGATATCCGCCACGACGAAACTGGCCCCCGGTGCAATATCGACAACGCCAAGCTGTGGATGCAGTGTCGTGAAGGGGTAGTCAGCGATCCTCGGTGTCGCTGCCGAAATTGCCGCCAGCAGGGTGGATTTACCGGCATTGGGCAACCCCAACAAGCCCACATCGGCCAAAACCTGTAACTCGAGTTTTAGGCTCAGTCGCCCGCCTTCACGCCCCGGCGTGGTGCGTCGCGGCGCCTGGTTTGTCGAAGACTTAAACCGGGCGTTGCCGGCACCGCCCCGACCGCCGGCCGCTACGGTAAAGCGCTGGCCATCGACTTTAAGATCGACAAGTAACTCGCCCGTATCAGATGCAAAAACCAGGGTTCCGCTGGGCATCCGGATCTGGCAGTCCTTTCCTCCTGCGCCTGAGCGGTTTCGCCCGGCCCCCCCTTGCCCAGTACCACCTGAGAACTTTCGGGTGAAACGAAAATCCGCCAGCGTATTCAGACCTGATTGTGCCTCCAGAATCACATCTCCACCCTTGCCGCCATCGCCCCCGTCGGGGCCACCGCGAGGTGCATATTTTTCCCGGCGGAAACTCAGGCAGCCGTGGCCACCGTTTCCGGCCTGTACCGTAATCGTGGCTTCGTCGACGAATTTCATGGTGTTGTGCCAGCCTACCCCGTGGCGGGGCAGCTTGCAAAAAACCCGCCTGGGCGGCGGGTTCTCTGACGGGCCGCTTTGGTACCGACCTTATTCCGCGGTCAGTACGCTAACGGTCCGCCTGCTTTTCGGCCCCTTCACTTCAAACTTAACGGTGCCTTCGCTCAAAGCGAACAGGGTATGGTCTTTGCCCAAACCCACATTGACGCCAGGATGGAACGCGGTACCCCTTTGGCGAACCAGGATGTTGCCCGCCCGCACCGCTTCACCGGCATAGCGTTTTACCCCCAGGCGTTTTGATTCAGAATCGCGACCGTTACGTGAACTGCCGCCTGCTTTTTTATGTGCCATTTTGGTCTGCCTCCGGTCGTAGTCGGTAGATCAACCAGTAATTTCGGTCACACGCAGTTGCGTGAACGCCTGTCGGTGGCCCTGTGTCCGGCGGTATTTCTTCCGACGCTTCATCTTAAATACCCGAATTTTCTTGTCCCGACCATGGCCAAGAATCTCCGCTTTTACAACTGCCCCATCGACCAACGGGCTTCCGACCGACACCGCGTCTCCGTCGGCAACCATCAGCACCCGCGGAAGATCCACGACATCTCCGGGGCCGCCAGCCAGTTTCTCAACCTTGAGGCTGTCACCCACACCCAGACGATACTGCTTACCGCCGGTTTCGACCACTGCGTACATTATGCTTTTCTCGAAAGGTGGAGCCCGAAGCTCGGGGCCCTTTTAAGGCAAGCCTGCCATTGCAAGCCTGCGAAGGGCGCGAATTTTAGGCGAAACCGCCCGACCGGTCAACGCAGAGTGGCCTATTTTCCCTCGGACAAGGCTCGCGGTATCATTCCGTTATGGCAACCGTGACTCCCCTCAAGCCCGCAACAGATGATCCAACTCAACTGTTAGCCGCTGTCACCACACTGGTTGATGATGATTTGGCCGCTATCAATCGCCACGTCGACAAGCAATTGGCGTCCGATGTCGCGCTTATTCGCCAGATGGGCAGCTATATCATCGCGGCCGGGGGGAAACGACTGCGCCCCCTGACCTTGGTGCTGGCCGCACGCGCTCTGAACTATTCAGGCACCGCTCATATTGACCTTGCCGGAGTAATTGAGTTTATTCATACAGCAACGTTACTGCACGATGATGTGATCGATGAATCCGCACTACGTCGCGGCCGGCAGACTGCTAACGGCCTCTGGGGTAATTCAGCTTCGGTTCTTGTGGGTGACTTCCTCTACTCAAGGGCCTTCCAGATGATGGTCGCTGTGGACCGAAAGCGGGTAATGGAAATCATGGCGACAACCACCAATGCCATCGCGGAAGGTGAAGTGTTGCAGTTGCTTAATTCCTACAACCCCGAAACCAGCGAGGTGGAGTATCTGGAAACTATTACCCGCAAAACCGCCCGGCTATTTGAATCGGCCGCCCGCTTGGGGGCTGTGCTGGCCGATGCCGGCCCGGCAACCGAAGCCGCATTAGGAGAATACGGCCTGAAACTGGGTATTGCTTTCCAGATCGTTGATGATGCGCTTGACTACAGTTCGGATTCTGAGGTGATGGGGAAGAATGCCGGCGACGATCTGGGTGAAGGTAAAACCACGTTGCCAATCATTCACGCCCTGCGCCACTGCAGCACCGAGGAACGGGACCTGCTCAACAAAGCGATCAGTGAAGGGCAGCGGGATCAGTTACCACGAGTGCAGCAAGTCATTGAATCGACAGGCGCACTTGCGTACACTTCGCGCCGGGCTCACGAGCATGCAACAGCAGCGCGGCAATCGCTGGAGGCATTACCTGCATCACCGTTTCGCACAGCCCTGGCGCAGCTCGCAGATTTTTCGGTATCCCGAACCTTTTAAAGCGAGCGCGCCTTTCCAATAAACGTTTCAGTCGGGGTGTAGCTCAGCCTGGTAGAGCACTGCCTTCGGGAGGCAGGGGCCGGAGGTTCGAATCCTCTCACCCCGACCATTAAATCAATCACTTACGATTTTCAGACTCCTGGAAATCGTAAGTGTGGAGCAACACTAGAAAAAATACCATCTTTCACAATACCATTTTCTAATAT
>PVBE012078319.1_pt1 | contig 12450 bp, 9 predicted proteins | sample 1631181 | NCBI WGS metagenome assembly PVBE01 (sample SAMN08397723, study PRJNA350692) | Marine metagenome, whole genome shotgun sequencing project. | isolation source: water | place: Pacific Ocean | collected 2012-04 | reverse complement strand
GAGCGCTCTCCATTGAGGTTGATGCGGCGCCTCGCCGGCCCCCGCCGCCGCTGACTGTGTCGCGCCTCCTTGACGTACCTCTGGTACGCCTGCGTCGGCGCTCCTTGTCAGGCGACGCCGGATGGCTCGCCGAGGCTTGATCAACCTCTTAGGATATCGCTCCAGACTACTTGATCCGGATCAGCCGCACCATGGCCTTGGCCTCGCCCGGCGTCGTGAACTCCAGCGAGAGCTGCTTGCCCGATGAGGGCGCCTTGATCCGCAGCAGCTCGGCGCCGCCCCCGCGCAGGCTGCCGTCCGCTGCCGCGAGCTCCTGGACCTGGGGGCCGGGCAGCGAGAACCCGTGGAACGGGGCGAAGAGGTTGCACCCGCGCTGACGCCCGGTGATCGGGTCCTTGGTGGTGGGGCGGTAGTTGAGCTTTGGATCGCTGTTGATCGGCGCGCCGCTCGTGCCGCGGTTGCTCACGGTCATGGTCGTCCAGAACTGCAGCCCCAGCTTGTCCAGCGCCAGGCTGGTGGTGCCGGTGAAGTTGGCCACGCCGGTGGCCTTGCCGTCCATGAACTTGCGCAACCAGGCGATGCCGCCCTTGTCCTGGGGCGTGCCCTTGGCGTCCATGGCGTCGCCGCCGGCCCGGTCGAAGAGGTAGCGCAGCAGCAGGTAGCCGCCGCCGCGCATGATGCCGTCGGCCTGCCCGGGGACGTAGGTCTTGATCGCGCCGCTGGTCATGTTCGGCACGGCCAGCAGGTTCACGCCCTTGAGCGACGCCATTAGCACGTAGAGGTTGCCGGCCTGGTAGCCCGACAGGTCCTGGGCCAGGTGGCTGAGCCCCTCCGTGATGTAGGGGTTCTCGTTGGCCATGGTGTTGTTGTTGAGCAGGTACTTGCGGTTGAAATAGATCAGGTGCTGCAGCTCGTGGGCCACGGTTTCGAGCATGGCGTTGGGCGTGTTGTAGGGTGGCTTGATGGACGACGGCGGGCTCATGTAGAGCAGCTCCATCTTGTTGCTGTGGGTGCAGAGGGTCACCACCTTGGGGTCCAACAGATCGCAGGGGGAGAAGTACGCCACCGCCGACTGGGTGACCAGCGGGCTGAGCAGAATGGAGATGCGCCCGTCGCCGTCGAGGTCGGACTCCTTGCCGAAGTAGACACGCTCCCGCGGCACGATGGGGTCGGCGAAGCCGGCGGCCAGGGCCTTGAGCGTCGCGGCGCTGATGGTGGCCAGCGGCGTGGTGGTGCGGTCCAGCCAGAACGCCGCCGTGCCGTCCACGTGGATCGCCTCTGCCTGGATCACGTGGGTGCTGCTGTCGACGCGGACGTTGAAGCTGCGCTTGTCACCCTTCTTCGGCGGCACGGTGGAGTAGGCGTGTTTGGTCTCGAGCCGCAGCGTCGCCGGCCGGGAGTCGAGCACCGCCTTGAGGCGGGCGGAGAAGGTGCAGCGGCGCGGCGTCGGGCCTGGAGCCCCGGCGTGCTGGTGCCCCGGCAGGGGGCCCAGCCGGGCCGACAGCTGCTTGGCCGTATACTTGTGCACCTTGAGCGCGCGGATATCCCGCGAGTAGAGCAGGGCGATGAAGGTCTCGCCGCCGCTGATCGGTACGCCCGCCTTGATCACGCCGTCCTTGCCAGCCTCGAAGTCCGAGAATCGACCGACGGCCAGGGGCACCACCGCATCCGGCGAGGTGCTGGTGTCCACCGCCGCGTCGGCCCCCGCGTCGACCACCGCGGCGTCAACACCGGCGTCAGGCTTGCTCTCATCAGAGCAGGCCACTGCCGCCACAGCCAACAGCGCCGCGAGCATGGCCACCGCCGAACGCCGCCGGCAATAGGCCAGAGTGAGGCGCCCCAGCCAGGCCAGCAAGGCCAGCAGGGGGAGCGCGCCGCCGCCGCCCACGGCGCAGCCCTCGGGTTCCTCGGCGGGCGGCTCCGTGGTGCCGGCGTCGGGGACCCCCGCGTCCTTGGTGGCCGGGGCCGAGCCCTCGGTCACCGCCAGCGAAAGCGGCATGTGGCGGTCCTTGCGGGCGGTGCTCGCTGCGACGATGACCACCTGCCCGCCGGACTTGATCTGTGTGGTGGTTTTGGACGGCGGCATGCTGACCACCCGGTGCGGCTTGGTGCCGTCGCGGGTGATGAGGTGCAGGGCCAGCTTGGGCGCGGTCCGCTCCACCGTCACCTTGACCCAGGTCCCCACCGGCACCGCCACCTGGTAGTAGCGCGTCGCGAGGTAGGCGATCTCGCCGGTGATGCGCATGGGCAGCACGCGCGTGTCCAGCTTCACCGGCACCTGGGTGTAGGCGCTGCCCTCCTTGTACCCCTCGCTGTGGGTGCCGGCCCGTGCGCCGGTGAAGTAGTTCCACAGGGCGAAGCGGGCGAAGGCGTCGGCAAGCGACGAGCTGTGATCGCGGGCCAGCACGCGGTCGATGGCGTCCAGGTCGTTGCTTGATTTACCCTTCTCGGAGAGCTCCTCCATCACAGCCGGCAGTACCTTTATTCCGTATCGCTGGGTGAGGAACATGGGCCAGATGCCGAGCCCGTAGGGGAAGCTGTCCGACGGCCCCCCCAGCTTGTGGTCCAGGGACCGCTCGGGCGTCTTGAAGTAGTAGTAGATCGCCTTTTCGAAGTCTTTCTGCTTGGGGAACACCTGCTCGGTGACCCAGGTGGCCGTGGCCTCGGTGAAGGTACCCGGCAGGCCCGTGCGGTAGGCGTCCTGCACCACGTGGAAGAACTCGTGGGAGGCCAACACGCGCATGCCGTCCTCGGGGGTGGGGTAGGAGTACTCCTTGAAGTCGTTCTCCACCACCATGTAGCCGGCGCACTGCTTGGGCGGGCCCGCCGTGCAGGCCTCCTTGACCGCGTAGCCGTCGGCGCTGCCCGCCTGGTCCTGGAGGTAGACGTCGAAGCGTCCGTCGCCGCCGTAGTCGGGCCGGTCGTGGTACTTCTCGTCGCTCAGCGGGGGGCGGAAGCCGAGGGTGGTGACCTCCGCCTTGTAGACCTCGTCGAAGACCTTGCCGAACTTCTGTACGAAGTCGGGCGTCTTGTCCTGGTCCGCGTCGGCGGAGGGCACGGTGTGCTTGCCCTCGCGGGTGTAGTGGATGCGGAACTTGCCCGAGGGGCTGTCCCAGTGCTCCACCTTGACCTTGCCGTAGCCGTTGCCGAACCAGCCCTTGCCGTCGGTGGGGCGGATCTGGAAGCTGCGCGTGCCGTACTGAGGCTCCTGCTCCGCGCCGCACGCCGCGACCAACATCATGGCGACCATTACTGCCAGGCTCCTCATTTGATGGCGCTCCAGCGGATGGTGAAGTGACCGCCCACGTTGCTGCTGTTGTAGAAGCTGTCGATGACCAGCTTGACGTGTTCACCGTTGGCCCGGCGCAGCACGTAGGCCACGGCCTTGGGCTGCACGGCGTGGCTCCCCGAGCTGTAGTCGTACCACAGGCCGGCGGTCCCGCAGAAGGCGGTCCAGATGTTGTTGATCGCGTTGCGCTTGATGGCGCAGGTGCTGCTGAGGAAGTCGTCGGAGGAGAAGCTGGAAGAGGACGGAACCGCCTTGACGTCGTCCAGCTTCTTGCCGGTGAGGATGGCCACCGCGCCCTGGCCCGCGCCGCTGTCGCCGCCGTTGACCCGGATCACCGTGCGCCGCAGGGCCAGATCCCAGGTCTTGTCCTTCTTGGCCGCGAAGTCGTCGATGTCAACCCGGGACCCGTCCTTGAAGGAGATATAGACGAAGGGGTTCTTGTGCGCCGAGGACATGCCCCCGGCGGAGGCGTCAACCACGGTCTTGTTGATCGTGCCGGAGGTGGTGGTCACCACGCCCTTGCTGGCGGTCTTCTGCGGGCTGACGGCGTCGCGCCACTCGCTCTCGCAGGGGTCTTTTTTCCCAACGTCGGGGAGCTGCCCCAGGTCCGGCGTGACCTTGCTGTCGGCGGTCACGGCCTGGTCCGCGGTCGTGCCGGTGTCCGGCGGGGACGACGATGAATCGTCGCTACATGAGACAGAAACGAGCATGAAGATGACCGCAAGCGCGGCGGCGGATTTGGTCTGTATCATCACTGACACCTGCTAGTTTTTCGTGCACCCCGCGGGGTGCGGTTTTGCGGTACGCGGCGTCACCTCGACGCAGCGAAGTCGGTGAACACACGTTCATGGCCCCGGCCCATGGCGCGGACCATACCACCTTCGCCGGGACTGCCGCCACCGAGCAGGCGCTCAACCTCCAACGGGAGGCCGGTCGCCCCGGGGACGTCCGCCTGCCGCCGGTCCGCGCCAGCGCCTGAACAGGCCTGAATACTCGAAAAAAAGCTTGTCATTTCCACTTGCCAGTGGTTTTTTTGCCGTTGTTTCTGGAATTCCATGCCGCCTGCGCACATTTTCTCGAACGCTCGGGGCGGCGGCAGCACCCAAACCGCAAAGAGGTCATCCATTGCGCCGACGGATCCTGATCTTCCTTGCACTCATCGCCTGCTTCTTCACCGGGCTCATCCTGGCCTCGGGGGCCTTCCCCGATCTGGCCAGGGACCAGTATCTCGACCTGCTCGTGACGTGGAAGCGTTACCACATCACCTCCGGCACCTCCGGCATCGTCTTCATCATGCTGGCGGGATACCTCTGCCTCCATGGCGTCTACCTGCTGGGGCGCAACCTCTGGCGGGGGCTGTTCTACGGCGTCCGGGAGCGCGTGGCCACGTCTGACGCGGGTCGCGATCTGCTCACAGGGCTGCCGTCACGATTTGCCCTCAACATCTACCTCGACCGCAGCATCGAGTGGGCCAAGGAGGATCCGTCGACCCACCACGTCTCCGTGGGCCTGTTCAAGGTCGTGGGGCTGGGCAACATCAACAAGGTCGGCGGGACCATGCGCGGTAACGAGATCATGCGCGCCCTGGGCCAGATGGTGCACGAGGCCGCGTTCTCCCGGGCCCTGCTCGGGCTGGCCCGCTGGTACACTCGCGTCACCCTGCGGCCGTCCTCCATCCTCTTCGGCTCTCCCATGCCGGCCCGCTGCCCGGTACGCTTCGCCGGCTCCACCTTCGCCATGGGCATGAGCGGCCAGGACCACCGGGACGCCTACGTCTACGTCGGCGAGCTGATCAAGATGTGGAACACCGCGCTGGAGAAGCTGGAGCCCGAGGTGGAGCTCACGGTGGTGGGCGCGCTGGCCATGCGCACCCCGCTGACCACCACGGAGGAGCTGCTGGAAGGCGCCAGGCAGGCGCTGTCCCAGGCCGAGCGCACCGGCGAGATGGTTGTGGCGCTCAACCTGACCGAGGGCGGCAGCGCTCCCATGGTCAAGGAGTTCCACGACGTGCCGCGGGTCGACCTTCCGGCCCACCAGGACCACCCCGAAGGGGAGGAGATCCTGGCCAAGAAGCCGAAGAAGCCCGGGCTCAACGCGCGCCTCTGGGCCAGCGCCAAGGTCTGGGGCCCCATGGCGGGCTGCTTTTTGGTGGCGGCGCTGCTGATGATCATCGGCCACTCCGAGGGCAAGTCGGCGCGGGTGCACCCCTGGCCGGCAGGGGTCAGGTCCGTGCCGCTGGTGGGGGTGTCCGGGGTCAAGCACATCAAGCTGATCCGCGCCACGGCCGGGCCCAGCTCCGACGGCGTTCTGCGGGCCAGCGCCTCCATCGCGCAGATGGACACGTCCTCCGCTGCGTCCACGGTGTCGCCCAACATCGCCCAGGTGAAGGTGGAGATCTCCAACCGCTCCGGCTCCTCGGTGCACCTGAACATGCACGACATCTGGGCCATTGATCGCAAGGATCGCAGGATCAAGGTGGACGCGGCCAACACGCTGCGCTTCGCCACGCCCCTGGACTACAAGACCCTGGCCCCCGGGGAGAGCTGGACCGCCTGGATGCGCTTCTTCCAGCGCGACACGCCGATCAAGTCTCTGGTCATCGAGCCGTCCCCGCACAGCAAGCTGTTCCTCGACTTCGAGCAGGTGAAGGCCGAGCCTGCCGTCGACGCCAAGGAGACACCCGACAGCAACTGACCCACCCTCGCGCCTCTCCCCCACCTCCCCAGCTATCGCTCCCCGCCCTTTGTTTGCTATCATCGTCTCTCAACGTCAGGAGTCACAAATGTCGATCATGCCCCTCGCCATCTGTCTGGAAGACCTCGACGCGCCCCACGACGACGAGCGCTACCTGCGCTGCGTGGCCGTGCCCGGCGGTGAGCCCGGCCTCGGCCTGGACCATAAGGGAGTGGTGCACTGGATGCCCGACGGTCCCAGCTCCTATGAGCTGTGGGTCTCGGCGGACGGGCGCCTGGCGCTGGAGCGGGGCAGCGACGCGGCAGAGATCACCGTGCGCCGCGGCGGGCGCAGCCTGCAGGCCCCCCGGAGCAAGCCGGTGATCCTGCTGGACCAGGACCTGATGGAGGTTGCCGGCCGCCGCCTGCAGGTGCACATCCACGGCGAGACCGAGGAGGTGCACGAGCCGAGCTGGCTGTCGTCGAGCGCCCTGGGGCGCATGGCCCGCGCCGCGGCTGCCGTGGTGGCCATGGGCACGGCAGTCGGCGCCGGCGCCCCGGCCCAGGGCGCGCCCGTGGGCACCGACCCCGAGCCGATCCAGGTGCGGCGCAAGCCACCCAAGCCCGTGGCGAGGTATACCTACTGCGATATCCTCGGCCTCAAGACCGACAAGAAGAAGGGCCAGCTCCTTTCACTGGAGTGCAAGTACGGCCGGATCAGCGTGGGCGCCACGGGGCAGGTGATGGACAAGAAGGGCATGCCGGTCAAGGACGGCGAGGTGAAGATCCTCTCGATCAAGGGGCGCAAGGTCACGGCCAGCACCAAGCTCAAGAAGCTGGGCAAGGCCGCGCGGGCGAGGTTCTACAGGTAGGTGGGGGAGGGCTCGGCTACTTCGCGGCGCAGGTGATCCCGACCACCAGCTTGCCGCCCCTGTGCTTGGCGCCGGCCACCAGCATGGTGCCCCCGTCGGAGATCTTGAACACGGTGTTGAGCTTCGGCTTGATGGCCAGCCGCAGGTGGAGCTTGACCTTCGTGCCTCGCACCAGCTTGTCCTTGAAGGTCAGCGATACCGTCTTTTTGGTCGGCAGGGGGGCCTCGCGGGTCTGGGAGCGGGGGATGACCAGCGCCTTGACCGTGAGCAGCTCGAAGGACTTGAACGCCGAAAACGGAGGCCGGGCCAGCAGCTTGCGCATGAAGGCCAGCCGCTTGTCGATGCCGCCCGCCCCCTGGTGCGCGCGGATGCAGCGCACGGTGCACTTGACCGCGTCGGCCTGGGCCACGCGGACCTGCTTCTTCTTGCCCGGGGGATCGGCGTGGGCAGCGGTCGCGGCAGCGCCACTGACGAGGGTCAAAGCAAACAGCAGGGTCAAAACCCTTATCATCGATCATCTCCTCCGGAGAAGTCCTCGGCTGATGATAGCCAGATGACCGTGGTTTCTCCTGTTTCTTCGGGATCGTCAATGGTGAATATGGTGCTCACCGAGTCCTGTCCCACTTCGAGGCTCTCGATCTCGCAGTCGTTGCGGGCCACGGACGGCTCGTCTGCAGGGCCCAGCAGCATCACCAGCACGACGACGGCGGCGGCCACAGGGGCGAGGATCAGCCCGTGGCGGCGCATCCAGGCCTGCACCCGTTCGGCCAGCGGCAGCGGGCGCTGCTCCTCGATGCCGGCCTCGACGCGGGTCCAGAGCTGGTCGAAGCTCGGCTCCTCCACCACATCGGCGTGGGCCTCTCGCAGCATGCCGCGCATCTCGCCGAGGGCGGCCAGGCGGTCCCGGTCCTCGGGGCTCTGCTGGAGCCGCTCGTACACCCGGCGCGCCTGGCGGGGGCTCAGCTCCCCGTCGAAGTAGCGCTGCAGATCCCTGTCGTCGTTGGCCGCCATGTTCTCCTCACTTGGCTGCTGCGCGCGGCGCGTCAGCCTGCTCTCCTTCTTTTTCCCGCTCCATGTCCTCCAGCAGCGCCGCCTGCATCCGCCGGCGGGCGTGGAACAGGCGCGACATGATGGTGCCCATGGAGACCTCCATCACCTCGGCCATCTCCTTGTAGCTCAGGCCCTCGACCTCGCGCATCAGGATCACCGCCCGGTGGGTGGGGGAGAGGCGCTCCAGGGCGCGATCGATCATCTCCCGCAGCTCGCGGCGATCCAGGTTGCGCGCCGGATCCATGTCCATGGTCGACGGCAGCAGCTCTCCGCCCTGGCCCTCGTCGTGGTCCATGGCGTCCTCGTACTCCACGGTCTGAGCCTTCTTGTTCTTGCGGATATGATCGATGCACAGGTTCACCGTGATCCTGTAGAGCCACGTATAGAAGCTGGATGATCCCTTGAAGTTGTCAAGGTACCTGTGGACCTTGATGAAGGCCTCCTGGGTAACGTCCATGGCGTCGTCCGCGTCTCGCAACATGCTGAAGGCGATGCCGTAGGCCTTCTGCTGGTATCTCTTGACCAGCTCGCGGAAGGCCGCCTGATCGCCCGCGCGGCACTGGAGAATCAGGGTCTGGTCATCAACCAGCTGCACGCGCTGTACTCCGGGATAGACGTATGGGCAAGGGACGTATTCATGGAGAATTTATTATTTTGTGAACAATATCACACACCGTCGCCGGCGTGCTAAAAAGACATTATAGAGATGGATCCACTCTCGGCAATTCAGTCTTACCTCGGAGAGCTACGCTGGCGGCGGCGCCTGGTGCACCTGGTACGGGACACCGGCGTGTTCATCGCTGTCGGCGCGATGTGCCTCCTCGGCGTGCTGCTGCTGTCGTCGGCCCTGGCCTCGGCCGCGGCGGCGAGGGTGCTCGCCCTGACGCTGCTGCTGCTCGGAGCGTTCGGGTTTGGTTTGCACCTCGTGCGCGCCCTCCGGAGGCTCTCCAGGCTGACCTACCTCGCCTGGAGCGTGGAGCGGGCCAACCCCGAGCTCCACGGTGACCTGCTCTCCACGGTGGAGCTCAGCTTTGGATCCGGCGAGGGCCGGGCGCGCTGCTCCCGTGAGATGATCGCGGCCCTGGCCAGCCACACCTGGGATCGGCTGCAGGTCACACCACCCTCGACCCTGGTGCGCCCCGCGCTGCTGCGACCGGCCGCCGCGCTGCTGGCGCTGGCCACCCTCGGCTGGGGCGCGGCCGCCCTGGTGGCGCCGGAGCGGGTCCGCCTCGGCGGGGCGCGGCTCTTCACCGCGGGGCCGACGCACCCGGTGGAGGTGTCCAACACCACCCTCACCAGCGATCTGACGCTGAGGTACCGCTTCCCGGCCTACATGCGGCGCCAGGTGCGCGAGGTGCAGAGCACGACGGGCCACGTCACCGCCCCCAGGGGCACCACGATCCAGCTGGTCACCACGCCGGTGCGGGCCTACCACAAGGCCGTGCTCGTGCTGGAGCAGAAGGGCCACGCCGCCCGGCGTCTGAAGCTGGAGCCGGTCCCCGGGACGAAGACGGTGCGGACCTCATTCGTGGTCAAGGAGCGCGGCGGGTACTGGTTCGAGCTGCACACCCGCGACGGCCGCCGGGTGCAGGATCCGCTGCGTCGGCGCATCGTCCTGGAGCTGGACACCTTCCCCCGCGTCACGCTCTACGGGCCGAAGAACGGCCTGGAGGTGATGCAGCGCCACCGGGTGGAGGTCGGCTACACCGCCGAGGACGACCACGGCCTGACCCGCATCACCCTGGTGCACAAGATCGGCGAGGGGGAGCCCAGGCGCGTACAGCTGTGGGGCGCGCCGGACCGGGGCGCCCCGCCGCGCAGCACCATGGGCAAGCACCGCTGGGACCTGGCCACCCTGAGCCTCGCGCCGGGCAACCGCATCGCCTACTGGATGGAGGCCCGGGACAACGACGCGGTGGGCGGGTTCAAGGTGACGCGCTCGGCCACCATGTACCTCAAGGTCTTCAGCCCCGACGAAAAGCACGCCGCCACGCTGAAGCTACAGGAGGCCGCGCTGAACCACGCCGTGCGGCTGCTGGGCGCCCGTCTGCTGCTCTTCCAGAAGGAACCGCAGATCGGCCCCGGGCCGCGGCTGCTCAAGGCCCGCCGGGCCCACCAGGCCAGCGCCCGCCTGGTGGACATGCTGCGCGAGCTGCGCAACAACATGCGCCAGGACTCGCTGGTGCCGACGTCGGTGCGCCGCGGCATCAGCCGCATGCACCAGCGCCTGCGGGGGCTGGTCCGCGCCGAGAGCGGCTTGCTGCACAAGACCAGGGCCGCCCGCGCCCGCGACCAGGTGCGCGCCGCCCACCTGTCGCCGCTCAAGGAGCAAAACAAGAAACACGTCACCGAGCTGGAGCGCGACGTGCTGCTGCTGGCAGACCTGCTGGACGAGCAGCGGCTGCGCGGCGTGGCCGGGCTGGTGCGCAAGATCAAGGACGCCCGAGACCTGCTGCGCAAGCTGCTGAAGAAGTACCGCAAGAACCCCAGCGACAAGCTGCGGCAGCAGATCATGGCGCAGATCCGGCGCATCGAGCGCATGCTGGGCCAGCTGCGCACCATGACCTCCAAGCTGCAGACCACCATGCCCGACGAGTACCTCAACGCCGAGGCCCTGGCCCGGGTGATGCCGGAGAAGCACATGCGCCGGCTCAAGTCCATGCTGCGCGACGGGCGGCTGGACCGCATGGACGAGCTGCTCAAGGCCCTGGACAAGGACCTCGACCGGCTGGACGCCATGACCGGCTCCAACCTGCAGAGCTTCCGCTCGGGGCGCATGAGCGAGATGGAGCAGCGCTACTCCCGGGCGCTGGACAAGCTGCGCGGCCTGGAGCGCGAGCAGCGCGAGATCGCCGCGAGCACCAGCCGCATCATCCGCAGCTATCGGCAGCGCGCGGCCCAGCTGATGAAGAAGACGATCCACCCCTTCATCCGCAAGGAGCTGACCAAGCTGACCGAGCTGCGCAAGCGGGTGCGCGAGATCGACCCGCGCGTGCTCAACTCCTACGACCAGGAGCAGCTCCAGCGGATCAAAAAGCGGATCCGCAACCTCAAGGAGCTGCTGGAGCAGGGAGACCTCGACGAGGCGCTCTCCACGGCCCGGCGGACAAGCAACAACCTGCAGGTGCTGGAGGAGGACCTGGCCGAGGAGGCGTCCAGCCGCTACGCCTGGCGCCGGGGCCGGCTGCGCAAGGCACACAAAAAGGCCAGGGCCGCGCGTAAGCTGGCGGCCGAGATCTCGGCCGACCTCGAGGCGGTCTTTCCCAGCCCGAGCGCCCTGCTGGACAAACAGGAGCGGCGGCGCCTGTCCGAGCTGCGGCGGCGGCAGCTGTCGCTCAAGCGTCAGCTCCAACAGGCCATCGGCCGCATGGAGAAGGCCTCGCGCAAGATGCCCTTCCTCGGCAAGAAGGGCCGCCAGGAGCTGAGGGACTCGTCGGAGATGATGGGCAAGGCGGCGGGCAAGCTGCGCGGCCTCGAGGTGCAGGAGTCCCGCGGCTACCAGGAGGCGGCCGCGGACAAGCTGGCCGGTGTGCGCAAACGCATGCGCTCGTCACGACGCGCGGGCCAGTCGGCGGGCCAGCGGATGAAGACCGAGCGGATCAAGATCCCGGGGGCGGAGTCGTTCAAGCCGCCGCGGGAGTTCCGCCAGGACATCCTCGACGCCATGAAGGAGAAGGCCCCCGGTGGGTTTATCAAGCAGGTGAAGCGGTATTATGAGGAGCTTGTTAAATAAAAAATAAAGAACATGAAATTCAAAATTGGAAATGGCGGGACGCGCGATGCCTGGTGTGTGGATCGGGCGGGCGGGACGTGCGGTTGCTGGCGAAAACCAGGAACTAGGAACAAGGAACAAGGAACAAGGAACGTTGAATGGGCGGGACGTGCAGTTGTTGAAGCGTGGGCTGCCCAAGGGGGCCGCGCGAGCCTGGCGCGAGGATTGGGTGGGCGAGGGGTGCAATGGCTCGGGTAAAGCCTGGATCTGGAACAGGGAAGAGCGAGTTGGTCGTACGTGCAGTCGCTAATGAGCAAACGATGGTTGGGCAATGATCGCCACGGACAGGGTGCGAGGCGCGGTCGCCGCGATACATGCTGTACTGGTCACGCTGAGGACCATGGCCTACGAAAAGGCCGACCACGAGCTGATGGCCGAGGCCCTCGACTCGGCCGAATACCTGCCCAGTCTGATGCTCGAAGAACGAGGACGTCACCGATATCTTTCGGGGCAGGCTACAGCATTTGGCTACCATGCACCCCTTCTTCAACCGGGCACTCGAGTGTTTGATGACGCAAGCTAGCGCCAAGATCGGCAGAAGCACGGCGTACGGGATTACCCGGAGGTCGAATCTGCCCATTTTGCATTTCGTATTTCTTGTTTTTTATTTTCTATTTATCCCCGCCCCATCCCACGCCGGCCCCTGCGCAAGGAGCTACTGCGCGTCGAGCGGCTGCTCAACCAGTGGCGCGAGGAATGGGTGGGCGAGAGGTGCAATGGCTCAGGTAAAACCTGGACCTGGAACAGGGAAGAGTGAGTTTACCGCATGTGTAGTCGCTGGTGAGCGAACGATGG
>PVBE012138928.1_pt1 | contig 12451 bp, 11 predicted proteins | sample 1631181 | NCBI WGS metagenome assembly PVBE01 (sample SAMN08397723, study PRJNA350692) | Marine metagenome, whole genome shotgun sequencing project. | isolation source: water | place: Pacific Ocean | collected 2012-04 | reverse complement strand
GGATGAAGAGATCGGTCCAACTGTTGATGGTTACGCTCCAGCGCATATCTATCGTTACACCGGTGCTTGTGGCAACTTTGCAATGGGAACGTATGATCCTGAAGATCCAGAAGCAACAGACACTCCAGGCAGTGAAAATCCAGCATGTCCAAGTAATTGCCCTGAGGATATTGATGGTGATGGTAATGTTGCCGTTGCTGACATTTTGCTCTTAATTGGCTCTTGGGGTAGCGTTGATCCATTAATGGATATTGATGGAAGTGGCGTGGTCGGTGTGGGTGATATTTTGATGTTAATTGCTGCGTGGGGTCCCTGTTAATCGCAGGATCTACTGGGGCAACCTAGAGAGAGGAGCCCCTCACGCAAATTGCGACCCGCCGTTTATGGTGGGTCGCTTTTTATTATCCGGATACTAAAAAGCTGTCAAGGGAAACAATGTGCGCTGCATCTTGTTGAATCCAACCTTCTGCTCCGTTTGGTAACCGTATATGCAACCAATCAGAACGTCGGCCAAGGATATCAAACTCGATACCTTCTTGAATTGGTTCTTGAAACATTGGAGCGTAATTTAGCCCATCGCCTTTGCGAACAATAACCTCTTGCGCAGTAAGGACGCCGTGGTCTGTATGTTGGTCAGCAATGTCAGCGCCTACACTAACACCAAGTGCAGCGGCAGCTAGTCCTAATGTAATCGATGCCGTTTTGAAGCCAGGAATCATTCTGAAAAAACGAGTTGCAATGAGAGACCAACAGGCGAACCAAAACGTGAGACCAATGATGAGTCGTATTTGTGTTGGAAGGGATTCGTGCCAAAATGCAAGTCGTTTTAAAATTGACGTTGTATCTTCACTGCTCATTTTGTTTGCTACAAGTGATCGAGCATATTCGAGATTCGTTTGGAGACGACCATCAGAGGGTATATACCGTTTCGCAGCTCGATACGCAGCAATTGCTTCCCCAATTTCTCCGGATTGAAGTTGGGCATTGCCAAGGTCGTACCAAAGTTCTCCATTTTCAATGCCATCGTCAACGAGAAGTTGGTATCGATTCGCAGCACGTCGAAATGATTCTTTTGATGCAACTGGATCAGCTGTTTGCAACTGTATGGCATTGTCATAGGCGTTCTGCGCTTCATCTAAAACGGCTATTTGTTGCTCATTTGTTAAATGAATGTCAGGCGAAGAGAACGCAAGGATGAAAAGTAGTGTGGGAAGTGTCATCATGTCATTGTCTCGACAAGTTTGTTTGCATCTTTTGCGAGCGAGTCATCCACGAACCCACCAAATTGTGCTGCATCGCAACGCTCAAGTAATGCAGCAATTTCAGCAGGCGATTCATAATTGTTCTGAATTGTTCGAAGTGCCGTAGCAATTTGTTGTACGTGTGTTTTGTCTTGTGTCGTCGAAATTGATTGAATTGATTTCATTGCATTTTTTATTGCATTTTTTTGTTTGGATGCGTCAGTTTTTGTTCTTCGTCGGTACAGCAATGCGAAGGCAATCACGCCACAAGTAAGTGGTGGAAAAATAATCGAAGCGAAGAGTAAAGGAGTGAATGTGGTTGTGTGCGATTCAAGAAGTTTGTTGCCAGTGTAATTTGCGAGGATGCCACCTTCAACTTCGGCCAGATGTTGAGTTGATGGAGGGTTGTTTTGCAGTTTGCCGCCGACTAAATCATTTGCTGACACAGTTGCGACCGCATTTACTTTTATTGGAATTGTTTTAGTCCAAACTGTTTTGTACGAATTTGTTTTTGGGTCAAAACTGCTCATCGGGAGTGATGGAATCTCGGTAATACCTGTATACCGAGGTCGGATTGTCTGGGTAAATATTTTTGTGCGACCGTCAGTTGTTCCTCCAAGCGATTTGTCAGGAACCTTAAAATTATTTGTAAGTGCTGGGACGCGATCAAGTGATGGGGCGGATAAATAATCAAGATTTACTGGTCCTGAAGATAAGTCAGTCACTCGCATCGTCAGCGTAATTGGTTCACCAACATTGACACGGGTTGGTTCTGCAATAACTCGAAAATCAAATGTGCCAACGGCGCCGGTATACCATGCAGGACGATCTTGCTCTGGAGGAGTAAGCACGTGAACGGACGGCAGTTCAGCCTGTGCACTGATGAGATGGGATTGCGAAACAGTTAAAGAATTACCACCAAAAAAACCAGACCGTTGTTGTCTTGAGAGAGATATTGGATAGTTTGCGATAATTGAAATCGGATCAAGGTGGTAGTCTCCGGTTGTTTCTGGCCACGTTGTGGCTTGAACAGAGTACACATAAAACGTCGTAGGGACGCCATCCTCGGTGGTACCACGAACCGTTTGCACATTTGCTCTTCCATCTTCCAATGCTTCTGCGAACATGCCAAAAGAGGAGTTAGTACTCAAAAGCGAAAACATGTCCCTTGCATCAAGGGTGATGTCGAGTGCGGGATCAGTGAACCGTTCGATAAAGATTCGCAGAGTCATATCAATTGGCTGACCAAGATAGAGATCGTTTGAAATTCCACTTACCTCGACCTTCAAAGCACCACTTGTTGGAGTTTCAGTAACTTCGATTGATTTTGAGATGGTTTGAAATGCTTTTTCGTCAGCAATAAAAGTAATTGCTGGAATTGTAAGAGTGCCAACTCGCTGAGGTGTAAGAAAAAACGTGTAGGTGCTTGTTGAAGTTGATGTGACCTTGCCATTGACAAATGAAGTTTGAGAAGATGTCTGCGTGCCTGGTCTTCGTCGTATTGTGAATCCCTCAATTTCTGGAATAGATGGTTCTTCGCTTGATTCAACATCTTTGTACACAACAACCAGTTTCATCGGCACGCCGATGTATCCTTGACTTTGCGGCATATCAACAAGAACCTCTTGCGTAAATGCGTGCGAAGTCAAAAATGGTACTGCTAAAAGGAGAGTGAGTATACATTTCATCATGTTTACCAATCCTTTCCTACGGGAACTCTGTTTGCAGCTCTTCGAGCAGCAATTGCCTTACGGCGTTGTTGTTCCTTGTCACGAATGAGTTGAAGTAAGCGATTTGCTTCATCTTCTGAAAGACGTTCGCCTTCATCTTTAACGCTTGTCGATGGGGCTTTCATTTCATTCATTTCTTCATTAGTTGATTCAAGTTCACCGTCTTGTGGTTGTTGTTCCTCCTTGTTAGATGGCTCGTTTTCATCAGATTGTTCGCCGTCTTGTTTTTGTTGTTGTTCCTCCTTGTCAGATGGCTCATTTTCATCAGATTGTTCGCCGTCTTGTTTTTGTTGTTGTTCCTCCTTGTCAGATGGCTCATTTTCATCAGACTGTTCGCCGTCTTGTTTTTGTTGTTGTTCCTCCTTGTCAGATGGTTCGTTTTCATCAGACTGTTCGCCGTCTTGTTTTTGTTGTTGTTCCTTTTTGTCAGATGATTCGCCTTCATCAGATTGCTCGTCATCTTGTTTTTGTTGATCTGCAGACTCTTCGTTTTGCTCCTGCTTTTGTTCGTCTTGTTGCTGCTGTTTTTCCATTTGTTCTTGCATGTTGTCTAATTGCTGCAACATTTGCCATGCAAGTTCTCCGTTTGCCCTAGCATCCATATCAGTCGCGTCATTTGCAATAGCAGTTCGGTAATTTGCTAATACTTGTTTGATCTGCGCCTTTGCATTTTCAATAGCATCGATAGCTTCGTCATCTGGTGTTCCGGTGCCAGTGCCCTCAAGGGCTCCTAAAGTTTGTTTGTAGATGGAATTTCCCAAGTTGAAGGCACTATACGATTGAAGCATAAGGTCATTTGACGTGACCATTGCTTCATCAAATGCCTGTGTTGCAACTTCATATTCACCAAGGTTGTAGTGTGCAATTCCACGATCGTACATTGCTTCTGCTGTCGGATTATTTTCGGTGCGAATATACTCATCAAGTGCTTTTGCCGCTTCGTTCCAATTTTGAGTAGTAATACTATTCTCTGCACTTTCAAGTAACGATTGAGGGTTTGCAAGAACGATGGATATGATGAGCGATTGAATTATCATGACGTCACCTCATACGTCCGGCGTGCGACTTGGTTCTTTGATCGAATGCTTAGCCAAGAATCACCAAGCAATAGGATGAGTGCTGGGATTGCGAACCATTGGAAGCGGGGGATAAATTCTTCAAGTTTTACACTATCGAAACTTTTGCCTGCATCTGATGCAATCCGCTGCGCATAAATTGAAGCGAGGTCTAGATTTGCGGTTCCAGCTGGAACAAACGCGCCGCCGCCCTCGTTGGCAACATTCGTAAGTTCTTGAGGATTCATTATTGACCAGACTTCTTTTCCCTCGTGAACAATAAATGCTGGTTGACCATATCGCGTTGTTGGGATTCTTGCTCCGGTCATTGGATCCCCAATTCCAACGGTATACACTGTAATGCCTGCAGTGGCTGCGTCCGCAGCGGCTTCAGAAGGAAAACTTCCCATGTCTTCGCCATCTGTAAGCACAACAATACTCTTGTACTCTTGGATATCATCGGTAAAACTTTTCTGGGCAAGTCGAATTCCATCGCCAATCATTGTTCCGCCTCGCTTGATACTCCTAGGTGAAACATCATCAAGCGAAAGACGAAGCGAACCATAATCGAGGGTTAAGGGAACTGCGATTGTTGCATCACCTGCAACTGTAATCAACCCTGCTCGGTCGCTTCCCATGACATCGAGCACGTCCTTGATGGCAGTTTTTGCGCGTTCAAGCCTATTGGGGCGAACGTCTTGGGCAAGCATAGACCTTGACACATCAAGTACAAAGAAGGTATCGATTCCCCTCTGTTCTACTTCTCTATAACGAGTGCCCCAGCGAGGATCTAAAAGTGAAAGGCACATGACACCAGCAGCAATTGCAAGAAGAGCAATTCGAAACTTTCGTCTTCCATTTGAACTTGAGGAAGTAAGTCGTTTGACAAGTCTTGGGGTTGCGACTCGTCGCAGCAATGAACTGCGACGCGCATATCCCATGATGAGGATTGTACAGAGCACAAAAACAGCCCAGAAATACAAGGTATTGGTTGGATTATTAAATTGTATATCCATCAATCTAGAATCCTGTAATACGTGGAACGAAGAATTGCATCTGCGAGAAAGATCGCAAATGCGACAAGAAGAAGTGGAGGGACGTGAAACCCAGCAATGCTGACGCTTTGAACCGCCATGTCGACATGGTTCACGTACGTTCGGTGTGTTATTTCTGTGCGTTCCATTTCATCAATTGCTTGATAAATTTCTTCAAGCGACTCTGTATCTGTTGCTCGGAAATATTGTCCTCCAGTTGTTGTTGCAATAGCTTCAAGGGTTTCCTCGTCAATCACAACACGTTGATTGCGCATGACCTTCCGTCCAAATAGATCGGTTGTTGGGTAGGGTGCCCAGCCATTTGTGCCAGCGCCGATGGTGTACACAGTGATATCCATTGCGGCAGCAATATCTGCAGCTGTTTGAGGATCAATATCACCCTGATTGTTTTCACCGTCGGTAAGTAAAATGATAACTTTGCTTTGAATCGAATTTCCAGTATCTGATTTTACGCGGTCATCGAGGGAAGAAAGTCGTTCTACTGCAAGAGCAATTGCATCACCGATTGCAGTACCGTCCTCTGACCGTTCATTGACAATTTGTATGCTGTCAAGCACATCAGTGACAAGAAATTCATGGTCAAAGGTCATGGGACAATTGCTATCTGCGAATCCTGCAAAAGTAACAAGACCGATGAGGTCCCCACTTCTGCCATCAAGTGAACCTATGCCTTGAATAAAATCACCAGCAACACGGCGAACGGCGGTTAATCGATCGACTTGTCTGCCATCGATGGTGAAATCATGAGCATTCATGCTTGATGATCGATCAATGACAAGTTCAATGGCAACACCATCTGCATTTTGTTGTGTTCGTTCAAATCGTTTTTGTGGTCTAGCAATGCATACAATCAATAGTGCAATTGCAAGTAGGCGAAGGCAGGATGGAATCCATGCCGTCTTGCTGCGTAGGGTAGAAGGAAGTAGCGAAACATCGACACTTGTTGTGTATGTGACGCCAGTTGAGTAGAAAGAACGCATCCATCGCCACCAGATAAATGGGATGACGAGAAGTAACAAAAGGAACCAGACTGAAGGTGAATGGAATGTCATGCGGCCACCTCTGAACGAGTCGGTTCTGTTGAGGGAATGGTGTTCGAAACAAATTGCTTCGCAGAGTGAATCGCCTCGTTCCACATGGTTGCCTTTGGAGCATACCTTGCAAACTTGACAAGGTCTGCAGCGACAAGAAAATCTGCGAGTGCTTTGCGATCACAATGCTCTAGACGAGGATTTTCTTTTTCTGCAATGAGGAATTCACGGGTGGTTTTTCCATGAGCGGAGATTTGGAACCGTTCTTCTATGTATGTTCGGACGATCGTACTTAGCGTTGTATAAAACGTTTGAACGTCGTGGTCACTTCCTTGGAGAGATTGAAGTGCCTGCATTGCTTTCTCATGTGAAGAAAGCAAACTCTTTTGTCGTGGAAAAAAGAAGCGGACAGCAAGGGCAATCAAGACAAGAGCAATTCCGCTTATCGCTACTGCTGGCCACCAACCGATTTTTGAAAAAAGAGGAACAGTACTCTTGATGTCGCGTAACTCCATTTCTTGTAACGCATTGCCAGCAATCGAAGTAACGGTTACAGGAATTGGTTCGATAGAAATCATGCCCGAGTTACCCTCAGCACCTGTCCAATCAATTGCAATGTCTTGTATCGCAGTAACGGAAGCGTCAAATGTATCGAGCTGCATCGACCAAACCCATTGGCGACCTTCGGGGATTGGCACATCAAGGAGTGTCGACACATCAGTCACGATGAACGATCCAAAATCGTCGTGATGTCGTAGTGAAAGTTGGACGCCATCCTGAGCAACCGCTTCAATTCGCAGACGCACAGTGTCTCCAACAGTGAACGACGTAGGCTCCAAAGTGGCATTGACATGAATGCCATCTTGGGTTGTGTGAACAGTTCCGTCGATGTTTGTGCTGCAAAGAGCAAGTATGATGGTTAGAGCGAATTTCATGCAGTACGTTTACCTTCCCGCCTTCTAAAAAATTGACGTAAAGCGTTGGTAAATGGTTCGCCTGTTTGAACATGAATTTGATCGACATTACACCGTCTTAATGTTTGTTCAATAGCGATGGTGCGTTCAGATGAAAGTTGATTCCACGTTTTTCTAACTTTTTTGCTTGAGGTATCAATCACACGAGTACGATTAGTTTCGGGATCAACAATTCTCATCAGTCCCACATTCGGCAAGTCGTGTTCAGCAGTGTCGTCCGTTCGTACAGCAACGACATCATGGCGGCGATTTGCAATCTGCAATGGCCGTTGCCAATGATGGTCTTGCATATCTGAAACTAGGAATACAATGGATCGTTTCTTCTGTACTTTATTAAGGAATTCAAGTGCGCCAGAAATATCAGTGCCACTCCCTTCTGGTTCAAGTGCAAGCAGTTCCCGAATTACTCGCAATACGTGCTTGGTTCCTTTTCGAGGTGGAATGTACGCTTCAATGCGATCAGAAAAACAAATAAGGCCAACCTTATCATTATTACGGATAGCAGATATAGAAAGGGTTGCGCAGATTTCCGCGACAAGTTCATCTTTAAATTGTTTGTGCGTTCCAAAGTGTTGGGAGCCGCTCACATCAACAAGAAGCATCACGGTAAGTTCCCGTTCTTCGCGGTACAACTTGACGAACGGTTCTCCAAATCGCGCAGAAACATTCCAGTCAATGGTGCGAACGTCATCGCCTATTTGATATTGACGGACTTCTTCAAACTCCATACCGCGGCCCTTGAATGCAGAGTGGTAGCCACCTGCGAGCACATCATCGACAAGTCGAGAGGTTCGAAGTTCGATTCGCCGTACCTTTTTAAGAAGATCTTGGGGAATCATGCGTTGTAACTCCTATGGAACTGGTACAAAGTCCAAGATTGCTTTGATAATGTCATCCGAAGTTTTACCTTCGGCTTCAGCTTCGTACGTTGTCGCAATTCGGTGTCGTAACACATCGTGCGCGAGATCTTTGACATCTTGAGGAGTTACATATCCTCGTCCATCAAGAAATGCATTCGCTTTTGCGCATAGTGTTAACGCAAGCGTTGCTCGTGGAGATGCACCATTTTCGACAAACTCTGCAAGTTCTTCTGAAACAACCTCGGGTGTTCGAGTCGTTTGTACGAGTTCAACAATATATTTTGCAATTTGAGTGTCGATATATATTTGATCCACAAGTACTCGGGCAGCAGCAATAGAATCAGCATGCATAACGCATTCAACTTCAGTTGATTGTGTCGTTGTTGCCATTCGCGATAAAATTTTGCGTTCTTCATCTCGAGTAGGATAATCAACAACAACTTTCATCATGAATCTATCTACTTGCGCTTCAGGAAGAGGGTACGTACCTTCTTGTTCGATTGGATTTTGGGTAGCAAGAACAAGGAATGGATCAGGGAGTTTGAACGTTTCTGTTCCGATTGTCACTTGACGTTCTTGCATTGCTTCAAGTAGCGCAGACTGCACTTTTGCAGGCGCACGATTAATTTCATCTGCAAGAATAATGCTAGAAAAGATTGGTCCCTTGTTCACGACAAACTCACCCTTGTCTTGCCGGTACATTAATGTGCCCGTTAAGTCTGCAGGAAGAAGGTCAGGTGTAAATTGAAGACGTTGAAATGAGGTGTTAATTCCTTTGGCTAAACTTGAAACAGCAAGTGTTTTTGCAAGTCCGGGAACGCCTTCAATGAGAAGGTGTCCGTTTGCGAGCAATCCAATAAACATGCGGTGCAGCAAATTGTCTTGCCCCACAATGACGTTATGCATAGCTTCTTGCAATCGAGTAAACGGCTCAGATGCTACTGTCACTTGTTCGCCAAGGGCTTGAATATCAGTATGGTTTGGTACATTCATAGGTTTTAATGTGGTCATAAGGACTCATACGCCTCTATTTTAGGGTGGTTCACGTTGGAGTGGAGATTTTTTTGCCAAGACTATACAATGTCCGCTATGGATGACGTAAAACAAGTAGACGGACGACTCGTATCCCTCCATTGGCCCGAAGAGACTGCTGGCGCGACTTTATCAGTGGACACAACCCAACTCCAAGAGGTAAAAGCCGAGATTGAAGATTCAGCAGGCGTCATTCATCTTGTCGACGTTCTTGTTCGCTGGGATGCCGATTATCTTGTTGGCAAAGAAGTTTCTGCCAATTCGACAGATGACGGTACGGTTTTGACCGAACGACCTGTCTAAAGAGGGATATACCTAACTCTAGCACCTTCTTCCGCAACGCTTCTTTTTATTTGTTCGATTTCGGAAATCAATCCATAGGATCATTTATTACGTCGATCGTTCGACGAGCCGGTCAATTAAGAAACTGGATTGTTCAAGGGCCTGCTCAGAAAAGTTACCAAAGTGTTTATGTACTTCTGAGAATATTGTTCTGAATTTTTCTCGGTCTTTTTCCAAAACGATGGTTCGTAATTCATCTCCAACTCGTTGAAGTGCATCAAGAACTTGCGAAGTTTCTGGATTGTTCATTTGTATAGATGCATACAAGTCAGCAGATTGCGCGAAGTGTCTCGCAGCCATCAGCAATTCCATTAAGTAAATAGGTGACGTAAATTCAAGAGTTCTGCGTACATCAACATCAAGTTGTTGAATTGTTCTACCAAGTACTTCCGTTGTTTGGTGTGTTAGAACTTGCACAATGCCCATCGCACGATCGTGCTCCTTGGCAGTTGTATCTAAAATGGATAATCCCCGTGCCGCAAAAATTTTACAAAGCCAGTCGTGCCACTCCCCATTGTCACGACCACAAACGACGGCTATTTTCTGTCCTTGGAGGGAATGAACGCTTGGTCCAAAGAGGGGGTGCGTTCCGATGACACTCCCTTCGAAATGCTGCAACATTGTTTCTAATGGCAGTGTTTTGGTTGAGGTGACATCAAATAGAAGTGCCTCTTTTTTGCAATGGGGTCCAACTTCTTTAATTACGTCGACGGTTGAAGCAATGGGAACGGCTATTGCTACGACATCTGCATCTTTTACAGCTTGTGTGTTTGTCACCGTTGTATCAAGATCAGCGAGAATTACGTCATGGCCGAAGTCTTGAAATAGAGTACAAAGAATACCCCCCATGCCACCATAGCCACCGATAATGGCTACGGTCTTTTGCTTCATATCCAGTGGCATTTCTGCACCAAGAGATGCTTGTCGATCTCGACTTGCCCAAAGAATCACACGAAATAGACTTTCAATGACATCGCCACTCAATCCAACTTCAGTTGCTCTTTTACTCCGATCAGCAAGGAGGCTTGTTTCTCTTTTGTAGTCTCGAATTCCAAATCCACTTGTTTTTTTGACCTCTGCGACCTTATCAATAACCATATTTCTTTGCTCAAGTAGTTCAAGAATATGGTGATCAATCTCATCTATTTCAATTCTTAAAGGGACAAGGGCTTTGGGTATTGAATTTGAGTCGTTTTGTTGTTCCATTTCAATACAAGACAGGGTACCATCTTTACTTGTCCATATATGAACAGAACTCTCGGAACCCACAAAATGACTACAACAACATGTTGCTCGACTAAAGAATCAGATAGCCCATTTGTCCAAACCTTTATGGGGCGAGTTACTTCCAGAAATCCACATGAACCAGAATTTTTGCAAGCAGTTCACGAAGTTGTTTCATCGCTTGAAGCGGTGATGGAACGACGCCCTCAATATGCCAAGGAAAATATTCTTGATCGGCTTATTGAACCTGAACGAGCGTTGCAGTTTCGAGTTCCATGGGTAAATGATGGTGGTGAAGTGCAAGTAAATCGCGGATATCGAGTTGCGTTCAATAGTGCAATAGGTCCCTATAAAGGCGGGCTCAGATTTCACCCAACTGTGAACCTTAGTATTTTGAAATTCCTTGGCTTTGAACAAGTGTTCAAAAATAGTTTGACAACTCTTCCAATGGGTGGCGGTAAGGGTGGCGCAGATTTTGATCCAAAGGGAAAAAGCGATGGAGAAGTAATGCGATTCTGTCAATCCTTCATGTCAGAATTATTTAGGCATATTGGACATAACACAGACGTTCCAGCAGGCGATATTGGTGTTGGCGCACGTGAGATTGGTTATTTATTTGGCGAGTACAAAAAACTTACTAATAGTTTTGTCGGTGTGTTGACTGGCCGTGGCTTAGAATGGGGCGGCAGTTTAATTCGAGAAGAGGCAACTGGGTACGGGGCGGTGTACTTTGCATCAGAGATGCTCTCAACTCGGAGCGACACGATCGAAGGAAGAACGTGTCTTGTTTCAGGTTCAGGAAATGTGGCTCAATATGCAACTGAAAAAATAAATGAACTTGGTGGAAAAGTTGTCACGCTGTCAGATAGTAGTGGTTGGATTTTTGATGGTGATGGAATTGATAATGAGAAACTCGCATGGGTTATGGATTTAAAGAATATTCGAAGAGGACGAATTTGCGAATACGTAGAGGAGTTTCCAAGTGCGGAATTTCATCACAGCGATGACTCCCTAGATCATAATCCGATGTGGGCAGTGCCTGCTAAATGTGCCTTCCCGTCTGCAACGCAGAACGAAATTAATGGAATTGATGCGGCGAATATGTTAGCCAATGGCGTCGAACTTATTAGTGAAGGTGCCAATATGCCAAGTACATGTGGGGCACAGCAATTATTTGTTGATGCAAAAATTTTGTACGGTCCAGCGAAAGCCGCTAATGCAGGTGGGGTTGCCGTATCGGGTTTAGAAATGGCACAGAGTAGCCAACGATTGTCATGGACACGCGAAGAAGTAGATGCAAAACTCCGACATATCATGGCTCGTATTCATGCACAATGTATTGAAGCTTCAAGAGATTTTGGTTGCGAAGGGAATTATGTCGATGGCGCAAACATCGCTGGATTTATTAAGGTTGCGCAAGCAATGCTCGCCCAAGGTGTCGTGTAAAACTGTCGATTTCATGTTTTTTCTTTGATTATGAGTAATCTGTGCTATAATTGAAGAATGGCGGGAATTGTTGCTTTCGTGAAGGAGCGATGCAACATCGGAAAAAGTACATCTGGATTGGCGAATCGTTCGTTATATCCATTTCTAGATATCTTTTATTGTGATGCATGACATTCGTTGTGCTAGAGGAGCAATGTTACCGTTGAAAACTATGACAACTATTGCATTTGGCGATCGTGTGAGACACCCTAAATTCCCTGAATGGGGAAGTGGTGCTGTGATTAAAGTCGAAAGTACCGCAGTTCATGGCGAGCCTACTACTCGGGTGACCGTCCGTTTTTCAAGTGCTGGTTTAAAATCTTTTGTTGGAGATTCACTTCCTCTAGAACTCCTTATCGATGGTCATGAAATGCCTGGAGATCGAGATAGAAAACGTCCCGCTATTTCTGAAGTGGAAGATC
>PVBE012554101.1_pt1 | contig 12452 bp, 10 predicted proteins | sample 1631181 | NCBI WGS metagenome assembly PVBE01 (sample SAMN08397723, study PRJNA350692) | Marine metagenome, whole genome shotgun sequencing project. | isolation source: water | place: Pacific Ocean | collected 2012-04 | reverse complement strand
GCGTGGAGGCCACCTGCACCGACGGCGTGAAAAATGGCGATGAGTCAGACGTCGACTGCGGCGGCGCCAGCTGCAACGCCTGCGCGGCGGGCAAGGCCTGCGCCAAGGCCGGCGACTGCAAAAGCGGTGTGTGCGGCAGCGGCGGCAAGTGCGCCAAGGCCAGCTGCACGGACGCGGTGAAAAACGGCGACGAGACCGACGTCGACTGTGGCGGCGCCAGCTGCCCCAAGTGCGCGGCGACCAAGGGCTGCGCCAAGTCCACCGACTGCAAAAGCGGCGTGTGCGACAGCGGCGGCAAGTGCGCGGCTGCCAGCTGCACGGACAAGGTGAAAAACGGCGACGAGACCGACACGGACTGCGGCGGCGCCACCTGCCCCAAGTGTGAGACCAAGAAGACCTGCAAGGCCGGCAGCGACTGCAAAAGCGCTGTCTGCGTGGCGGGCGTTTGCGCCGTTGCCAGCTGCACGGACAAGGTCAAAAATGGCGGCGAGACCGACATCGACTGCGGCGGCGCCTCCTGTCCGGCCTGCGTGGCGGGCAAGGGCTGCGGCAGCGCAGGCGACTGCAAAAGCGGCGTGTGTACCGGCGGCAAGTGCGCCGTGGCCAGCTGCACGGACAAGGTCAAAAACGGCGACGAGACCGACACAGACTGCGGCGGCGCCGCCTGTCCCAAGTGCGCTGACACAAAGACCTGCGCCAAGGCCGGCGACTGCGTCAGCGGCGTGTGTGACGGTGGCGTGTGCAAGGCGCCCAGCTGCACGGACAAGGTCAAAAACGGCAGCGAGACCGACGTCGACTGCGGCGGCACCTGCGCCAAGTGCGGCGAAGGAAAGGGCTGCGGCGCCGGCGGTGACTGCGCCAGCGGGGTCTGCGCGGCGGGCGTCTGCCTGAAACCGACCTGCACCGACAAGGTAAAAAATGGCGCCGAGACCGACATCGACTGCGGCGGCGGAGTCTGCGGCAAGTGCGCGGCCAAGAAGGCCTGCGCCAAGGCCGGCGACTGTGTAAGCGGGGTCTGCGCTGCCGGCGTCTGCGCTGCTGCCAGTTGTACGGACAAGGTGAAAAACGGCGCCGAGACCGACGTCGACTGCGGCGGCGGCGCCTGCCCCAGCTGTATCGACAGCAAGGGCTGCGGCGCCGGCACCGACTGCCAAAGCGGCGTCTGCTCGGCGGGCACCTGCCAAAAACCGACCTGCACCGACAAGGTCAAAAACGGCGCCGAGACCGACGTCGACTGCGGCGGCGGCACCTGCGCCAAGTGCGCCGAAACCAAGGCCTGCGCCAAGGCCGGCGACTGCGTCAGCGGGGTCTGCTCCTCGGGCAAGTGCGCCAAGCCGACCTGCACCGACAAGGTGCTAAACGGCGCCGAGACCGACGTCGACTGCGGCGGCACCTGCGCCGGCTGCGCCAACGGCAAGAAGTGCTCCAAGGGCGGCGACTGCACCAGCGCCATCTGCAAGAGCGGGCTGTGCGCGGCGCCCAGCTGCACGGACAAGGTCAAAAACGGCAAGGAGACCGACGTGGACTGCGGCGGCGGCACCTGCGCCAAGTGCGGCGCGGGTAAAAAGTGCAAGGCGTCCACCGACTGCTCGCCGGGCGTCTGCGAGTCCAGCGCCTGCCGCCACGGCATCAGCTGCAAGGAGATCCTGGACAAGAAGGGCTCAACCGGTGACGGCGCCTACTGGATCAAGCCCAAGGGCACGTCCACCGCTTACCAGCTCTACTGCGACATGACCCGGGACGGCGGCGGCTGGACCCTGGCCGTGGGCATCACCAACAACCACAACCACGTCAAGGTCGCGGCCCACACGCCCCAGAACCTGTCCGGCTTCAACGGCAAGGGCAAGCTGGCCGACTCTGCGATCAACGCCCTCAAGTCGGGGAGCAGCCCCGCCTTCCGGCTCTACTGCAAAAAGGGCGGCAACTCAGCCCTCGTGGGCTACTTCAAGTCGTCGTGTACATTCAGCGCATACAACGCGGCCAGCGGCGCCTGCGTGGCCATGTCGACCAAGTACTCGCCCGCGTCTTACGTCGGCAGCTACTCGCAGGGCGGGCACACCGGCCTGGCCGACGGCAACCGGGGAAGCTCGGACCGGCTGATCTACGGGCGCCACGGCTACATGGGCGGCTGCGACACCTTCTGGCACTGGGGCGGCAGCGGCAGGGTCTGGGTGAGGTAGCGCGCTACTCGTCCGGCAGATATAGCCTCGTGACCCCGCTCTCGCTGCGGCGGGCTGCAGGCTGCAGGCTGCAGGCTACAAGGCTACGTTTCGGCTGTTCGAGGCCCATGCCCGGTTGCTTTCTTGGTGCCAGGTCAGGCGGTGGAATCAGCAAAAGTGCCGGGATAGAGCCAGTCTGAAGCCCATGCTTGGCAGGCCTTGCAGCCCGGAGCCCGGAGCCAGAAGCCGGAGATGTGAGTCCTTCACATTGAGCGTTCACTGACAATGGAGGTGAGGTAGCGCGCTATTCGTCCGGCCACTTCGCCGGGCGTTTCTGCATCCAGGCGGTGACCCCCTCCACGCCCTGGCCGGCCAGGATGCACTCCACGGCGGCGGCAGTCTCGGCCTCCAGGGCGGGGCCGATGTCTCCCATGGCCTGCACCGCGGCCTTGACCCCGCGCACGGCTGCGGGGCCGTTCTGGGCGATGAGAGCGGCGGTGTCGAGGGCGGCGTCCAGGGCTTTCCCCGCCGGGGCCAGGCGGTTGACCAGGCCCAGCTCCAGGGCCTCGTCGCCGCCCAGATCCCGGGCGGTGCAGATGAGATCCAGAGATCGCGACCGGCCCAGCAGGCGTGTCAGCCGCGCCGTACCGCCCAGATCGGGCATCAGCCCGATGCGGGTCTCCGACATGCAGAGCGTGGCCTGCTCGTCCAGCACGCGCAGGTCGCAGCAGAGGGCCAGCTCCACTCCGCCGCCGTGGGCGTCGCCGTTGATGGCGGCGATGGTGGGCACCGGCAGCTGCTCGACGCTGCTGAAGATCCCCTTGAGCCGCACCAACAGCGCGCGGATCGGGGCGCCCTCGCCGCTCTGCATTGCCTCGAAGAAGGCCGCGGTCAGCGTGTTGTTCAGGCTGATGTCGTGACCGGCGCAGAACGCGTCGCCCTCGCCGGTGAGCACCACGGCCCGGGGCAGGTCGTCGCGCAGCTCGGCCACGGCGGCCTGCAGTCCGTCCCACATCACGTCGTTGAGGGCGTTGCGCTTGGCGGGGCGGCGCAGGGTGACCACGGCCACCTGGCGGTCCCGCTCGATGGTGACGGCGGCGGCGCTGCTCATCGCTTCTCGATGAGCTCGATCTTGTAGCCGTCCGGGTCCTCGACGAAGGCGATGACCGTGGTGCCGTGCTTCATCGGGCCGGCGTCGCGCACCACGTTGCCGCCAGCGGCGCGGATCTGCTCGCAGGTGGCGGCAGCGTCGTCGGTGGAGATGGCGATGTGGCCGAAGCCCTGGCCCAGGTCGTAGCTATCGGTGTCCCAGTTGTGGGTCAGCTCGATGACCGTGCTGTCCTCCTCGTCACCGTAGCCGAGGAAGGCCAGGGTGAACTTGCCGCCGGGATAGTCCTTGCGACGCAGCAGGCGCATGCCGAGGACCTCGGTGTAAAAGGCGATGGAGCGCTCCAGGTCGCCCACGCGGATCATGGTGTGCAGGATTCTCATTCACTCCCTCCCGAGGAGATCAAAGTGTACCTGGGGCTTGCGCTGCTGAAACTCGCCCTCCAGGGCGAGGCCGGCGCGCAGCAGCAACGCCTCCTCCCAGTGGCGGCCGATGAGCTGCAGGCCCAGGGGCAGGCCGTCGTCGTCGTAGCCCACGGGCATGGAGAGGGCGGGCAGGCCGGCGAGGTTGGCCGGGAAGCTGAACATGGTCAGGTCCTCGAGCACCTGGTCGTCGCTCTGGCCGGCGATCTCGGCGTCGGGTAGCAGCGGCGGGGCTGAGGTGACAGTCATCGGGGTGACGATGGTGTCCACCTTCTCCAGCACGTCGGCGAAGCCGCGGGCGATGAGGGTGCGCAGGCGCTGGGCGCGTACGTAGTCCACCGCCGGCACGTTGCTCGCGATCTCCAGCAGCATCCGGGTGTCGGCGCCGTAGTCGGTCTTGTGCTCGCGGCGCAGCTCATAGGCCGCCGCGGCCATCTCCACGCCGATGGTGATCAGCTGGGTGATGCGCACCAGCTCCAGGTGCTGCACGTCCACCTCCACCAGGCTGGCGCCGCGGTCCACCAGGCGCCCCACGGCCTCGCGGCAGGCCTTGAGCATCGGCTCGCTGGCCGTGCTGTTCCAGGCCTCGCACCAGCCGAGGCGCAGGCCGTCCACCCCCTTGCCGAGGTTCGACAGATCCAGGGCCGGCTGGCCGCGGGTGTTCGGGTCCGCCGGGTCGGGGCCGGCCATGATGTCCAGGGCGTGGGCCGCGTCCTCCACCGAGGCCGCCAACGGGCCGACGTGGGCCACGGACCAGCAGAGGGGGAAGGCGCCCTCCTCGGAGACGCGGCCGAAGGTCGGCTTGATGCCGACGATGCCGCACAGCGCGGCGGGGATGCGGATGGAGCCGCCGCCGTCGGCGCCCACGGCCACCGGGCAGAGGCCCGCGCCCACCGTCGCCGCCGAGCCGCTCGAAGAGCCGCCGGTGACGTGGCCCGGATCGTGAGGGTTGCGGGCCGAGCCGTGGTGGGGGTTGATGCCGGTGACGCCGAGGCCCACCTCGTGCATGTTGACCTTGCCGATGAGCAGGGCGCCGGCCTCGCGCAGGCGCGCCACCACGGTGGCGTCCTCCTCCTTGACCTGCTTGCCGAGGAAGGTGGTGCCCACGGTGGTGGGGTAGCCGATCTGGTCGATCTCGTCCTTGACCGCCACGGGCACGCCGTCCCAGGGCGACAGCGGTTCGCCCCTGTCGATGCGGTCCGCGGACTCCTGGGCCTGGCGCTTGAGGTCCCGCTCTTCCTGGGCGATGAAGAACCGCATGGGCGGCGTCATACCCTCGGAGGTTTCCACGGACTCCAGCACGCGGTCGGCGATGTCCACGGGGGTGCAGCGCCCCTCGCGGTAGGCGGTGGCGTAGTCACTGTGCGTGGCTAGCTTGAAGTCACTCATCGCTGCCCTTCTCGGCGGCCGCGCCGCTTGGCGGGCTGGACGGCGCGAGGTGGAACGGCCGGTAGGGGGTCGCCCCGCGCGGCACGTCCATGGCGTACAGCTCGGTGAGGCCGAGCTGCTTGATGGCGGTCTTGTACAGCATGGGGCCGGTGAGGCTAGCCTCCAAGAGCCAGGCGGCGGTCTTGAGCGCCGACCCGGCCATCCTCTTCTTCTTTGGTGTATCGGGCATGGGCTGGATCTAATGCCGGAAGGGCGCTACAAGGCAAGCGGAATGAAGACCGGCGCTCGTATTGGCGTCAAGACCTGCTCACTTACGCCGTCGGCGCAGGGCCCTGGTGGCCGGCGCGTCCAGTGCGTACACCGCGCGGTCGCCATCGAAAAACACGCGACGCCAGCGCGGCGACCGCGCCAGGTGCGCGGCCAGCGCGCGCGAGCGTGGCGAGGCGGCGTTCACCTCGGCGAGGGTGATGCCGAGACGGCGCACCTCCTGCTCGAAGACGCGGGGATCGGGCAGCACCCGCTCCACGTAGCGCCGCAGGGCGGCCGCGCCCTGATTATTGCGTGGATCGATGTACAGCTTCACGCGGTGGCCGGCCAGCCAGAGCAGGTGCTGGCCGCTGTCGAACTGGTTGAACAGCCGGGCGTCGGGCGGGGCGTACTGGCCGAGGAAACGGGCCAGCGCCGCGGGGGAGCCAGGGCGCCGCAACACGGGCGGACGGCTGTCGGTGCGCAGGAAGGCGGCCGCGGCGGCCAGCAGCGCGAGGGCCACGGCCAGAGCGCCCCACCCTGCCCTGGATTGCAGGCGCGGCGGCCTGCGCGCCAGCCAGCGACAGATGTTGGCCGCCACGGCGGGGGCGGCCAGCAGCGCCGCGGCGGGGATGAAGCGCAGCGAGGAGAGCGCCAGGGCCAGGGCTGCGGCCGAAAGCAGCGCCGGCTCGACGGCGGCGCGGCCCCGGTTGCAGCGCGGCGCGAAGGAGAGCAGGCCGAGGGCGGCCAGCAGGATCAGGGGCAGGTGCATCATGCCCGGCGGCACCTGCAGCGGCGAGCGCCACTCCAGGATCAGGGCGCGGTAGTCGGCGGAGTTGAGGGCGTGATCCAACACCTGCTGGTAGTTGCCGAGGCCGTGGGGGCTCACCACGCCCAGCAGAGGTTGGAGGCCGAGCAGCGCCAGCAGATACATGCCCCTCAGGCGTTGGCCCGTGGCGAGGGCCCCGGCGGCGGCGGCGGCGATGATGACCCAGGCCAGGGGGAAGGAGCCGTGGAGGTTGGCCCACAGGGCGCCGAGGGGCAGCAGCAGCAGCAGGATCCGCGGGTGTCGTCGGGCGTGCTGCAGCACCAGGCCGTACAGCGGGATCAGCCACAGGGCGTGCAGGTGATTGCGCAGGGTGAAGCGCCAGGCCAGGCCAGGCAGCAGCAGCAGCAGCAGCGCCGCCGCCATCACCGGGGAGGCGCCCAGGCGGCGAGCGAGGGCCAGGGCCAGGAGGAAGGCGCCGGCCAACAGCGCCAGCTTCAGCGTCTGCGCGCCCGCGTCGCCGCCGGCCCGGTGGGCGGCGAACCAGGCCAGGTCGCCCAGCCACTCCGGGTTGTGCCACGGCACCTGCGGGGCGACGAAGGTGAATGGATCGGTCCGCGGCACGGCGCCCTGCTCGACGATGACGCGCCCGGCGGTCAGGCGCATGAGCGCGTCGGGATCGATCATCTTCCACGGGGCCACGGCCACGACCCCGGCCACCAACAGCAAGGCGGCCAGCCGGGTCATGCCCGCGGGTGGTGCTTGCGGTAGACCTCCACCAGGCGGGCGCGGCTGACGTGGGTGTAGATCTGGGTGGTGGAGATGTCGGCGTGGCCCAGCATGGCCTGCACGGAGCGCAGGTCGGCGCCGTGCTCCAGCAGGTGGGTGGCGAAGGAGTGCCGCAGCATGTGGGGGTAGAGATCCTTGGTGATTCCGGCAGCGCGGGCGTACTTGCGCACCATCTTCCAGAAGCCCTGGCGGGTCATGGGCCCGGCGCGCTGGGTCAAAAAGAGGTAGGGCGAGCGCTTGCGGTCCAGGGGTTCGCGGCCGCGCTCGAGGTAGCGGCGCAGGGCTTCGAGGGCGCTCTCGCCCACCGGCACCAGGCGCTGCTTGCGGCCCTTGCCCGTGGCCGAGACGTAGCCGTGGTCCAGGTTCAGCTCGTCCATGCGCAGGCCGCAGAGCTCGGAGGCGCGCAGGCCGGTGGCGTAGAGCAGCTCGAGCATGGCGATGTCGCGCGGACCGAGGCGCGACTCGGGGTCGGGGGCGGCGAGGAAGCGCTCCACCTCGTCCATGGAGAGGGTCTCGGGGAGCTTGCGGCCCGCCCGGGGCAGCTCCACCGCGGCGGTGGGGTCCACGTCCATCAGGCGCTCGCGGCGCATGTGCTTGAACAGGCCGCGCAGGGCCACGAGGTTGCGGGCCTGGGTCCGCGCGGACATCTTCTTCGTCGACAGCTCGATGATGAAGGCCAGCACGGTGCGCGACTCCACCTGCTCCAGGGTGTCGACGCCCTCGGCGGCACAAAACGCACGGAACTTGGCCAGGTCGCGGCCGTAGGACTCCACGGTGTTTGGCGCGAGGTTACGCTCGATCTTGATGTACTGCAGGAAGAGATCGACGGCCTGGTCGAGGTCCATCAGCGCGCCCCCTTGTGCAACAGCACCGCCGGGATCGTGCGCAGCAGGATGGCGGCGTCCAGGCGTAGCGACCAGCTATCGACGTAGCGCAGGTCGAGCTTCATCCACTCCTCGAAGTCCACGGTGTTGCGGCCGCTGACCTGCCAGAGGCCGGTGATGCCCGGCTTCATCGAGAGGCGGCGGCGGCGCCAGCCGTGGATCTGCTGCTGCTCCTCCTCCGGCAGGGGGCGGGGGCCCACCAGGCTCATCTCGCCGATGAGCACGTTGAACAGCTGCGGCAGCTCGTCGATGCTGGTCTTGCGCAGCAGGCGGCCCAGCCAGGTGACGCGGGGGTCGTCGGAGACCTTGAACACGGGCCCTGACATCTCGTTTTCGCCGAGCATGTCGTCCCGGCGCGCCTCGGCCCCCTGCACCATGGTGCGGAACTTGAACATGCGGAAGCTGCGCCCGTGCAGTCCGCCGCGGCGCTGGATGAAGAGCACCGGGCGCCCCATGGTCAGGAGGATGACCAGGGCGGTGAGCAGCAGCAGCGGCGAGAGGACCGCCAGCCCGGCGCCGGCCAGCACCGCGTCGAGGCCGTGCTTGATGGCCAGGCTCTCGGGCGCCTTGGGCGCGTTCTCCAGGGAGATGAACGGCTGCTCGTAGAGCGACAGCACGCGGGGTGGCGCGAAGAGCGACGGGCTGAGGCCGACCGCGAAGTCGGCGGGGACGCCGAGGGCCTCACAGGTGGCCACCGCGTCGGGCACGTCGGTCGGGTGGTTGACCGGTGGAAAGAAGAGCACGCGGTCCACGGCCTCTTCGTGGAGCAGACGGTCCAGCTCATCGACGGTGCCGATGTGGTCCAGCCCCTCGGGGAGCTCCTCGGTGGGCGCCTCCCCCGCGGGGGTGACCAGGCCCACCAGGCGCGGCGGCAGAGGCTGGTCGTCGGCGCTCGCCACAAGCTCGCGCAGCAGCGCGTCGGGGCGCCCTACCAGCAGCAGCCGCAGGCGGCCGTGGCCCTTGCTGTGCTGGTACCTGACCCACCTGGTCAGGCCGATCTTTTGCACCAGGAGCAGCAGAAAGGTGCACCCGAGGAACACCGCCACGAGGCTGCGGTTGAGGATGGCCTGGGTGGCAAAGAGGATCACAGACAGCCCCACGAGGGACAGCAGGTGGAGCTTGATCAGCCCCCAGACCAGCTCGCCGATGGACCTGGGGCGCTCCAGCACCCGGTGCAGGCCCATGACCGCCACCAGCACCAGAAACAGCGGCAGCGTCAGGTAGGCCAGGGTGGCGAAGTGGTTGAACGACGGGGGGTCCTTGAGCAGCGGCACCACCTGGCGCAGCGCCGAGTGCAGGCCGAAGGCCAGGCCCATGGAGAGCAACACGATGAGCCCATCCAGCGCCAGGACCAGCTTGCGCAACGCGCGTTGTCGGAACGTCTCCACCGCGGCAATGATACCCCCATCAACGGGGACGGTTCAGGTTTTTAGGTTTTGTTGCGGCCTTAGCCGTACCTGATATCGCCCGTGGGTGGCGTGCCGGCCTCCGGGTCCAGCTCCAGGCCCGAGGCCTGGGCCGCCAGCAACAGCAGGTAGGCGGGGTTGAGCAGCAGGTATCGTCGCCACAGCCGGCCAGGCTCGCGGCTCAGGCGATAGAGCCACTCCAGCCCCAGACGTTGGAGCCCTGGAGGCGCCTGGTCGAGCAGCCCGGCGTGGAAGTCGAAGGCGGCCCCCACGGCGAGCAACGGCATGGACAGGTGTTCGAGGTGTTCGAAGGCCCAGACCTCCTGGCGTGGGCAGCCGAGGCCGACGAAGGTCATGGCCGCGCCGCTGCGACGGATCTCCTGCACCACGGCATCTCGTCTGGCAACCGTCAGCTTACCGAAAGCCGACGGCCGCGCGCCGACCACCTCGAGGCTCGGGAAGCGCTGCACCATTTTGTGACGCAGCTGCTCGACGACCTGGGCGGAGCTGCCGTAGAAGAACACCGGCAGCCTCTCGCGGGCGGCGGCCTCGCAAACCTTGAGCGTCAGCGTTGGGCCGTAGACTCGATCGTCGAGGCCCGCGCCGTGCAGCAGGTTGAGGGCCCAGCGCACCGGCTGCCCGTCGGGGACCACCAGGTCGAGGTTGTTCAGCCGGTAACGGTGAGCCTTGCTCAGGGCCCCGGTCATCACGCCGTGCACGGCGAGCGCCGACACGCCGAGGGGCCTGCGCGCGTGGGCGGCCTCGAGGACCCGCGCCACCGCGGCCTGGTAGTCCACGACGTCCACCTTGACGCCGAGCACATTTCTTTTTGTTCCAGTCATGGGATCGATGGAAAACCTAAAGCCGCCCGCCTATCTGCTGGAAGACGGTGGACATGGCCGCGAGGTGGCGGTCCAGGGTGTAGTGTTGCTCATAGCGAGCGCGGCCGGCGTGGCCCTGATCGCGGCGGCGGTCCGGGTGCTGGTGCAGGTCGGCCAGCAGGTCCGCGGCGGCGTCCAGGTCACGGGCGGGGAAGAGGTGGCCGGTGACGCCGTCCTGTACCACGTCGGGGATGCAGCGCCAGCGGCTGGCCACCACGGGCAGGCCCTGGGCCATGGCCTCGATGATCACCAGCGGCATCAGCTCGGCCTCGTAGAAGGTCGGGAAGAAGAAGACGTCGGCGTCGGCGTAGGCCTTCCACTTGGCCTGGCCGTCCAGCCGGCCGCGAAAGACCACGTGGCTCGCCAGGTCCAGCTCGCCCACGAGCCTGCGGCAGGCGGTCTCCTCTGCCGCGTCGCACCACTCGCCCACCAGCTGCGCCTCGCAGGGCACGCCCCGCCGGCGCAGCGCGGCCACGGCGCGGATCACCAGGCGCACGCCCTTGCTCTCGGTGTGCAGGCCCACGAAGAGCAGCCGAAAGATGTCGTCTGACCGCCCGCGACGCGCCCGGGGCACGTCCAGCCCGTTGGGCACGTGGAACACCTGGCGGGCGCCGAAGTACTGGCCGTCGGGTGTGGCCGATGGCAGCAGGTGGATGGCCGCGTCGGCGCCGCCCAGAGCCCGCCGGGCCAGACCGCGGAGCCAGCCCCTTCGCTCCACGAAGCGGGACGCGCCGCCGGCGTGAAAATGCAGCACGGTGGCCCGGGCCATGGGCCGCACCAGGGAGAGGAAGACCACGTCTCGCAGCACCGGCATCAGGGTGGAGCCGGGCGGGTAGTAGAGCACCAGCTGCCGGTCCCGGGCCAGGGCCAGCCAGCTGCGGCCCACCAGTGCGGCCAGGTGCCCGACCTTGCCCAGCCTGAAGCGGCCGATCTCGCCGGCCTCCCGGGAGTAGCTCATGCGGATGTGGGTCACCTCCACGCCGTCGAGGGGGCCCCGCACCAGGGCCTCGATGGCCACGGCCTGGCCGTGAACCGGCGGCGGCGTCTGGCCCAGCACCAGCACGCGCACTGGAGAGTCCGACGTGTTTTCCCCTTTTATTTCAGACATTTTTTGGCTGACATCCGCAACTGAGCAATGGTAATAGACTGGCTCAAAATGTCAAAGAGCAACCCCAGGTTGGTCCGCAAGGTCCGCGCCAGAATCCGTTACTCCGCCGCCCAGCTGGGCGGGTGGCTCCCCCTGCCCTCCCGGGGCGTGGACCTGGAGGTCATCGACGCGGTGCGCCGGCGCCGGCTGACCTACCTCAGCCCCTACGCCCTGCTCGAGCTGGCCGAGGTGGTGCATCGGGCCAGGCGCGACGGCCTCGACGGCGCCCTGCTGGAGACCGGCTGCGCCCTGGGTGGCTCGGCCATCCTCATGGCCCGCACCAAGGCGCGCCACACGCCGCTGTACGTCCACGACGTGTTCGGCATGATCCCGCCGCCTTCAGCCGAGGACGACGCGGACATCCACAGCCGCTACGCCGAGATCGTCGACGGGCGCAGCGAGGGGCTGGGCGGCGACCGCTACTACGGCTACGAGGACGATCTGCTGGGCCAGGTGCGGCGCAACATCGAGGGCTTCGGCCTCAGCCTGCGCAACGACCACCTCCACCTGGTTCAGGGCCTCTTCGAGGACACCCTCACCGGGGACGAGCCGGTGGCCGTGGCCCACATCGACTGCGACTGGTACCGCTCGGTGCAGACCTGCCTCGAGCGCCTCTGGCCCCGCCTGGTGCCGGGCGGCACCCTGGTCATCGACGACTACTTTCACTGGTCGGGCTGCCGGCGCGCGGTGGATCAGTTCGTCGCGGGGCTGGGTGGAGTGAGGCGGATCGAAAAGAGCCGGCTGCACCTGGTGAAGAGCGCTACTTGATCCCCTCCCACCGCGCCGAGTCCCCTGCCTTGATCCCCTGCTTTTTGACGAAGCCGGCGTTGACCTCGAGGATGAAGCGCGACGGCTTGTGGATCGACTGGCTGTCCTCGGTCATGGGCGGCGCGTTCTCCACGAAGCCCACCACCTTCTTGTCCTTGTCGATGAAGATCATGTCCAGGGAGATATAGGTGTTCTTCATCCAGAAGGTGTGGACCTCGTCCGTGGGATAGATGAACAGCATGCCGCAGGAGGCGCACATCTCCTCGCGGTACATCAGGCCCTTGGCCTGGTCGTCGTAGGTCCGCACCACCTCGGCCTTGACGCGGACGTCGCGGCCGGCGGAGGCGAGGACCACGGTGCCGATCTCGGTGGTCTTGAGCGCGGAGGTGGTCTTGGTGGCCCCGGGTTTCTTGGAGTTGGAGCTGCAGCCGGCCACAGCCAACGCAAGGGCCAGGACCAGGATGATATGTCGTCGCGTGTCGTTCAT
>PVBE011651993.1_pt1 | contig 12452 bp, 11 predicted proteins | sample 1631181 | NCBI WGS metagenome assembly PVBE01 (sample SAMN08397723, study PRJNA350692) | Marine metagenome, whole genome shotgun sequencing project. | isolation source: water | place: Pacific Ocean | collected 2012-04 | reverse complement strand
CTCCAGCGCCAAGTCCATGCTGGGACACCTGATAGCCGCCGCCGGCGCCACCGCGTTGATCACCTGCATAATGGCGATGCGGGACCAGATTCTACCCCCCACCGCCAACCTCAACTCACCCGACCCGGACTGCAACCTGGATTACATACCAAATAGCCCCCGCAAAGCCCCGGTAAGCACGTGCATGTCAAATTCTATGGGCTTCGGCGGACAAAACAATACGCTTATCATAACCGCAGGCGCCAGGGGCTAAGTTTCAGGCGTCCAGCTGAAATCTGGAGCTTTAAAACCCCACCCTACCGTTAATCCAATTGCCAGCGGTCTCACGTAATCATATAATGTCTCGCCGTAGTCCGGGTGTCGGAAAGCTCGGCGCGTTTGTTATCATTTTACTGTTTTATCATGCTCTTAGAGATCATAGCTGCGGTTGAGCCTCCATGGATAGTGCGCCATTGGGCCGCGCTGATTATCGTTATCACATGCTTGTCGCTACTGGGTTTCATGGCGCTTATCCTGGCCAAATACGTGCGGATATGCCTGAACATATTCGTAGACACCCCCCCGCCGCTGTCGATGGGTCCGGTCGATTTTACGCCCCTGCACGGGGATATGGTCAGGTTCCGAAGCTTCGACGGAACATCGTTGCGAGGCATGCACCTACGCCCGATCAATCGAACCGAGTACAAGGGCACGATACTGTTCTGCCACGAATACGGGTCGGATATGTTCAGTTGTGCTCGATACGCACGCCCGCTGATCGAGGCGGGATTCGACGTGTTCACGTTCGATTATCGCGGGCACGGAGACAGCTCGAATCGAAGCCGTTACAAACCGCTGCAGTGGCCTTCGGACAAGGAACAGCAGGACACCCTCGGCGCCCTGGCGTATGTGGAAACCGCCCTTACCGCTGAGGGCAAGTCGCCTAACGTCGGGATCTTCGGCATCTCGCGTGGAGCCGGTTCTGCGCTGCTGGCGGCGTGCAGTACGCCAAACGTTAAAGCTATCCTGTGCGACGGGGTCTTCAGCACGGAGCTTACCATCATCGCGTTCATGAAACGCTGGGCCAGAATCTTCGCCAGCGTTAAACTCGTATACGAAAACCATACCGAACGATTCTGGCAGCTCCTTTACTGGTTGCTGATAAGATTCGCACAACCGAAACTCGCCTGCCGCTATCCGTCAGTACGAAAAGCGCTCACGGAAATGCGCAACTGCCCGATAATGTTCGTCTACGGGCAGCGAGACAGCTATATACGCGAAGACCAGACCAGGGCGCTGCACGCCATGGCGCCTGACCCAAAATACCTCTGGATCGTTAAGGGCGCCAAGCATAACCAGGCCGCCATAATCGAACCCAGACAATACGCCGCAAGATCAATCGCGTTCTTTAGGAAGTATCTGGCCGAGGAAAGCGTCACCGAATCCGAAATACAAGCCCCCGCCGAAACAGAGGTAGCCTGAGACATACATATCCGACAGGGCGAATCGCCGATTGAGTGCGGATTGTCTTATCTGGTATACTGCCGCCAGCGGCGAATCGAAACATCATGAGCATCAAACGAACAGTTCTGCGGCCGGTGGCGTACCTGGGCGGCTTGCACGCCGACAGGCAGCGCAGGGCGTTCATCGATGCGCACAACAGCACCGCCGCAGTCCAGCAGAAACTGCTGACCGAACTGACTGACGCTCACGCAAACACCGATTTCGGTCGCGACCACGACCTGGCGTCGATCAAATCGGTCGAAGATTTCCGAAAGGCCGTCCCGATCAGAAACTACGAGGACCTGCGTCCCTACATGGATCGCGTCTTCGAGGGGAACACCAACGCCATGATACCGCCGGGGCACGAACTGCTGATGTTCTCGCTGACCAGCGGAACCACGGGCAAACCGAAACACATACCGGTAACCAGCAAATTCGCCGAAACGATGCGACGCGGATCGAATGTCTGGGGGATATCGGCGCTTCGAGACCATCCTGCCGGTTGGCTGAGGGCGATCATGCGCATCTCGTCGCCAATGTGCGAATACGCCAGCCCCACCGGCGTGCCTTGCGGGGCGATCAGCGGCCTGCTGATGCAGAACCAGAAGAAAATAGTACGCAGAATGTACGTAACACCCCAGGCTGCGGCGTCCATAGAAGACCCCGAGGTCAAGTACTACACCATCTGCCGCTGCGGCGTGAGTCGAGACGTGGCGATGATAATCACCGCCAACCCGTCCAGCACAATCGCAATGATAGAGGCCGGACAACGCCACGCCGAACGACTTATCCGCGACGTGGCCGACGGGACTCTCACCCCGCCCGGCGACCTTCCCCGAGACGTCGCAAATTCGGTGAAGTTCAAACGCAACAGGAACCTCGCACGCAGAATACAGGCCGGAGTCGATCGCGACGGACAACTTCTTCCGACGCATTTCTGGAACCCGTCGCTTCTGGCCAACTGGACCGGAGGCACGCTGAAGTTGTATCTCAAACGCCTGGGCGAACTGTTCGGCGACGTGCCGGTGCGCGACGTGGGGCTCCTTGCCAGCGAGGGACGCTTCTCGCTTCCGCTGGCGTCGGGAGCATCGGCGGGAGTAGCTGAGATCATGGGCAACTTCTTCGAGTTCATCCCCGCAGACCAGAAAGGCTCCGACCGGCCGGACATACTTGGCGCACACGAGCTGGAAGTCGGACAGGAATATTTCCTGCTGGTAACCAACTGGGCGGGCCTGTGGCGATACGATCTGGACGACCGGATCAAAGTCACCGGGCGCCTGGGCGGCAGCCCGATCTTCGAGTTTCTCTCTCGCGGATTGCACACAGCCAACATAACCGGCGAGAAGATCACCGAACACCAGGTCGTAGAGGCCATGCGAATTGCATCGCATAAGATCGGTCTGCATGTGGACACATTTGTGCTGCAGGGTCATTTCGGCAGCATTCCGTACTATCAACTGCAGATAGAATCCGACAGCGACAATAATACTGATAGTCTCGGAAACCTCATGGACGCCGCCCTGGCGGAGCTGAATATCGAATACGGAGCCAAACGCAAGTCTGGACGTCTGGGTTCCATACGCACGACCACCCTGCCGTCAGGCACGCTCAAGCGCCAGGAGCAGGCGAAAATAGCCGCCCGCCGTGGCCGGGATGAACAGTACAAACACCAATACCTCCTGACCGAAATAGTCGAAGACTAAGACGCCAGGCAATAGGCCGGCGGCAGTATTACCGGTCGGCCAGCACCGGGGAGACTCCGACCAGTTCCTTGGCCAGAACGGCGGTGAACCAGAAAGTCGAGCCTTCGCCTTCTACGCTACGGACACCTATTCGACCGCCCATCAACTCGACGATCTGCCTGGAGATCGCCAGGCCCAGGCCCGTCCCTCCATAGTTGCGCGTTGTGGACGAATCCACCTGTGATAACGATTGGAATAATCGGTCCATGCGGTCGGCTGGGATGCCAATACCCGTGTCACTAACGGCAAAGCGAACTGTCGCATTAGTTTCGGTCTCCTCGACCAGCAACACCGAGATCGACACTTCTCCGCTTTCGGTGAACTTGACGGCGTTTCCAGCAAGATTGAGCAGCACCTGGCGCAATCGATTCGGATCGCCCCGCAGATCCAGCGGAACGTCGTCAGCTATGAAGTACGTAAGCTCAAGGCCCTTGTCCCGGGCCTGTCCGATCAGGGTGTCACGGGTCTCAGCCAGCAGCATATCAAGGTCAAAGTCGATCGTCTCAATATGCAGTTTGCCGGCGTCAAGCCTTGAGAAATCCAGAATATTGGTAATTAACCCCATGAGTTGATTACCGCACGTACAGATGATTTCCGCGTACTCCTTCTGGTCGCCGGTCAAGTCGGTGTCCATCAGTAGCTGGCCCATACAGATCACGCCGTTCATCGGCGTCCTGATCTCGTGGCTCATATTAGCCAGAAACTCGCTCTTGGCGTTGTCTGCCGCCTCGGCGCCCTCTTTGGCCAGAGCGAGTTCTCTCTCACGACGCCTGCGATCGGTAACGTCGCGAACCGTCGCCTGCAAACTGACTTTTCCGCCCAGAGTCACTCTCGTCAGCAGAACTGTCGCATCAAACTCTTCGCCGTTCATCGGCCTGTGACGCCACTCGAAAAAGTGAGAACCTTCATCCATCGCAATGTCCATCATCTCCTGAGCCTTCTGGTCCGAGGACATGCCGTCGGGCTGGAACTCCGGAGACAGCATCGCCGGTGTGCAGGAGACAAACTCCTCCTCGTCCCGACATCCGAAAAGTTTCACGGCGGCCGCATTACCGCTTGCGAAACGACCCTTTCCAATCATCGTCATGATCGCGTCAGCCGAGGAGTCATACAACGCCTGGTACTTGTCTTTACTCTCCCACAATTCCTGTTCGGCCTGCTTACGCTCCAGAATTTGCCGGCTGAGCGGACGGAACAATAGCAGGTACAGCGCCGGCAGTGTGGGAACCATCAGGAAAAGTGCGTCGAGAAACGCATTTGCGAAAATCGGGGTATCCGGAAGGATGTCCATAATGAACATCACCAGGAATTCGCCCACAAACACCACCACGGCGGTTACTGCAAAGAAGCGAACGGGAGACGGCAGTCTGACGCCGGCAACGTCGTCGGGACCGCTGAGTTCGCCCCGCTGATCAGGTATCACGGCGTTTTCCGAATTCTGTTTTGAACTCATTACCTTTCCACCCTTTTCGTTATGAGATCGCCCCTGTTGCAGATCACCCGCCCGGTGGGGTCCGCATTCCACTGTTCCTGCACAATCAATATTCCAGCTGGTCCGGTTTTCAAGGGAGCGTTCCCTTCCTGTATTACCGAACCCATACGCGCATCACATAGCACATCGTCACCCATAAAGTTAGATCGTCCAATAACAGAGGCGTGTTAAGCAATAACCCTAAATAGCCTGAATATGACAGACCCGCCGCCTCAAGGCTCCACAGGCGCCGCTCCTGCGATCGGGCGTAACGACAAGATGTGGGCAAAGGCGGGTTTGCCAATCTTCGGGTTTCTGGTTGTTCTGGTGGAAATGGAACTCTATAACCAGAAGGGGTTATGAGAAAACATGCAGCGGCGGAACTATAAAACCGGTGGAGGCGACGCCCCAAGGCCAGGGAGATTCTCAACGTTCGAGTTGAAAGGAATATTTACATGAACAGACGCACATTCTTGAGAAACGTCGCGATGGGAACCGTGGGCTTTACAGCTTCACGGCGATCGGCGGCGGCGGTTGAGAAAGATCGGCCCAATATCATTCTCATCATGGCCGATGACTTGGGGTACGGTGATCTCGGCTGCTACGGCAGCAAGCTCAATTCGACGCCAAATATCGACCGCCTAGCCGATCAAGGCGTCCGGATGACCGACTTCCAGGCCGCCGCATGGTGCGCCCCGAGCCGCTGCGGGCTAATGACCGGCTGCCACCCCAACCGGCGCGGACTCTTGGGACGCAACAGCTCCAAACTCGCCGAAAGGATCACCATCCCCGAAATGCTCAGGAAGCACCGGTACGCCACGGCGATGGTCGGCAAATGGCACCTGGGCATGGGCGAAGGGACCCATCCTCTGGACCAGGGATTCGATTACTGGTACGGGACCAGGGGCAGCAACGATTGGGATGGACCGCGTCCGAACTATGGTTCGTTTAAGAACGCACCGGAAGACGCCTGGAAGACGCCGGTCTACAAGAATCGCAAGAAGTTGGGCGTTTGCCCCCAGTCGCAGTTCACCCAGCGTTACACCAGGGAAACGGTGCGACTGATCAACGAGAACAAGGACAAGCCGTTCTTCATCTACCTGGCCCATAACATGCCCCACGTGCCTGTCTTCGCTTCGGAGAGTTTCAAGGGCAAAAGCAAAAACGGCGTATACGGCGACGTGCTGATGGAGCTTGACTGGTCGGTCGGCGAGATCATGAAGGCGTTGACCAAAACCGGCCTCCGCAAAAAGACCCTGGTCATCTTCACCAGCGACAACGGGCCCTGGACTATGTTCAAGGAGTTTGGCGGCGCGGCGGGACCGCTGAAAGGCGAGAAGTCGACCACGTGGGAAGGAGGCGGTCGCGTGCCCTGCATATTCCACTGGCCCGAGACCATCAGGCCCCGAACAACTTCCGCTTTCGGCGTTAATACCGACCTTTACGCCACCCTCGCCGCCGTCTCCGGAGCGAGGATATCAGACGGCCAGGCCATCGACTCCCACGACATGTCAGGCGTTCTTCTATCGGGCGCCAAGAGCTCCAGAACGAAGCACATTTACTATTGCCATCTGCCCATGGCGTACAGGGAAGGCGACTACAAAATCCACTTCCTGACCCGCAGCCGCACACGTAACCCCGACACCGGGAAGCGTGAACCGTCGCTGCGTTGCGACCCGCCGCTGCTGTTTAACATTAAAGAAGACATCCGGGAGTCCAAGAACATCGCCTCGGAGCATCCTGAGATAGTCAAACGACTGACCGCCGAATTCCACAAAGCCCAGAAGGCGCTGGCCGGCTGGAAGAAATACGATTAGCCGGAAAACAGAGCCGATACGAAAGCATCTGAACGCCGGGGCTGCAGCAGAGGCTGTTGGGCCGCGGCGAATGTCAGCCCCTGGGATGAAATTTCTTGTGCAGGGATTTCAGACGGGATGAGTCTACGTGAGTGTAGATCTGGGTGGTCGATATGTCGGCGTGGCCGAGCATTTCCTGGACGCTTCGCAAATCCGCTCCGCGACTGAGCAGTTGGGTCGCGAAACAGTGTCGCAGCGTGTGCGGAGACACGTGCCCCCTGAGCCCCACGCGTCTTACGTACTTGCGGACGATGCGGAATATGTCCTCCCTTGCCAGCCTCCTGCCCGTATGCGACAGGAACACCGGATCGGTTGGTTTCGACTCGTCTTTTGACTGTTCGTTGCGGGCGGTCTGTATGTATGCCTGGACGATGTCGAGCGCCTTGGCGGCCGCGGGGATGATCCGCTCCTTATTGCCCTTGCCCAGCACCCTGACCACGCCGAGATTGTAGTTCACGTCGCAAAGCTTCAGCCCGATGATCTCCGCGGCCCGCATCCCCGTAGCGTACAGGATTGTAAGAATAGCCCGATCGCGGCAAGCGAACTGGTCGCTCTGTTCGTTCGGGGCGGCCAGCAGTTCGTCAACACCTTTCGGATCAAGTACGGTCGGAAGGCGGTTCCATTTCTTCGGAGCTTCCAGACCGGCCGACACGTCGAGTTTCAAGACGCCCTGTATCACGAGATACTTGCAGAACGTCCGCACCGCCGCCAACGCCCGGGCCGACGAGGAAACCGCCAGGCCCTCATCTCGACAGTACCGCATGAACCCCTCGATCCGACGGGCGGTGAGTTTCTCCAGCGGGTCAGTGAAGTATCCCATGAATCGCGTAAGGTCGCGTTTGTAGGCTTTTCGCGTATTGTTCGCCAACCCGCACTCAACCTGCAGATAGTCCAGGAATCCGTCTAGCTGGACTCTGGCCGCGGGCTTAATGTCCGTATCATCGAGTGTTTTGTGGGCTGGCGGGGTCATGTATCCACTATCGGTATCGACCCGAGCCCAAAGCGAGCTTTAACCCGAATACCGTCCCGCCGGTCAGGGTGCGATCATGATTGCGGGGCCCTGGGGGCGAATAATCCGCACCAGGCGCCAGTGATTGCCCCAACCGTCACCTTCGATAATGTCGAACCTGTCTGATTCGGGGTCCGCATCTGAATTGATGACTGCGTACCAGTTCTTGGCGGTCTTCCATCTCATAGCGTGCCTGGGGTCCAAGGCAAAGTTGTATATCGCCTCGGCGTCGGCTTTTCCGCCGGATGAGCGGAGCATCTTTCGCAGTTCTCCGGTGCGGCTGATCCAGTCGGGCAGTTGGTTCGGAGCGAGATAGAACACCCACCGCACGTCGTCTCCAGCGATCATGGAGCGTCGGGAGAGCATGCGAAACTCCGTGCTGTCGGCAATAAAGATATCATTAACCGCGGTGTTCTCCCTGGCCCAGTGAGCGATATTCTGGAGTTCGGCGCGTCGCTGCACTCTTTGCAATCGCTTCCTCAGACGAAGGGGTTTGTCCTGCTCGGCCATGAACGCCGTACCGGTCTCGTAACCCCAATGGCGGACAACTCGCAGATTCTCCGACGGCAGCATCCAGATCGCCGTCAGGGCGACGCACCCCCATCTGAGCGTATGTCCACGGCGTGAAAGCCTGAACAGATTCGTCAAGGTTTGTGCGGAAAATGCATACAGGGGCAACATGGCCAGCGGCATTGCGCGGGCAAAGTCGATAACAATCGGACCGCGTCCGGTCAACTCCGCCGATAGCTGCGTAATGCCCTGCGCTATAATCGTTACGCCCAACGCCGCAATAAACATAACCAACCAGAACCGCAGATTCCTGGCCTCGAATCGATCGAGTCGGAAAAGCACGGCGATGGAGATCACTATCAGCAGCGAGCATGTCAGCGTCCAGTCGACTATATCGCCGGCCAGAGTCGGAAACAGCGCCCTGAGCCCGCCCTGCTGGAGAGCTTCGAAAATAACCGGAGCACTCGGAGCACTCCGGACAAACATCGAGTATCGCAGCGACATGATGTATCCGAACTGTGGGGCGGCGGCGGCAGCGGCGATCAGGACGCACCCGCCGGCGACCGGCCAGGCCCGCCACTTAAAACGTCGGCCGGCCAGGTACGCAGACGCCAGCACCAGCGCAATGTTCATCGACATTCCAAGCTCGATATTGCCCATCAACCCGACGCACGCAAAAACCGCAAACAGACGCCACGGTCCTCGCCGGCCCAGATGTTCAGGCCGATTGTGGTGGTCCCAACAGCGTAGGAACGCCAGGACCAACAGCGGAAGGACCGCCAGGCACGCACCCGTCGGCGTGACCGTCGACAACGGTCCGATTCCCCATGACGTTTTACCCGGGCAAACAGTGACCGTAGTGCTGAGGATCGCTATAAACACCGAGACCGACCAGTTAAGGCACTGGCGGTATATCAGTGCGTACATCCCCATAAGGAACACAAGCGTGAGCACCGGCGACATTATCCGAAAAGGAAGCGTCGGGTCATCATAATCGGTCGAAATAAGCAGCGTCTTCATGGCGCCCAGAAAAAGCGGAGAATGCCCGCGCCACAGCCCGTCGTCGCGAAATACCGGATCGTGAGGATAAAGCGACGGGTCGTGCTCCTTCATCGCCGCAGTCGCCAGGCGGATCTGGGAGTCGTCTAGGCGAGTGTCATATATCGCCATATAACCGTAACAACCCGCCGCTACGGACAGGATCAGTACGGCGGTAAAATGTCGCGATCTGTGCAGTGGTTTCATCTGGTGAGTTTTCTCAGCGGGTCCAAGCTGCTAGTATATGGTACGCTCAGACGGATGCAACGCAAGGATATCGAATGACAGACTGCTCAAATAAAACTGATCCGCTTATCGATGCGGTGGCGAGCTTCATCGACCAAAGAAAGCTCATCGCCCCGCACTCGCGCGTGGTTGTGGGCGTTTCGGGCGGGTGCGACAGCCTGGCCGCCCTGGCGATTCTCCGCCAGCTGGCGATTCCGCCCGAGCGAGAATACGACCTGACCGTTGCACATCTCGATCACGCACTGCGGGCCGAATCTCCCCAGGATGCACGATTCGTAGCCGAACTGGCCGAGGGTTGGAACCTGCCCTGCGTAACCGAACGTATCGACATATCCGCCCTAGCCGCCCAAAGGTCGTTGAGCCTGGAAGCAGCGGCAAGAATGGCCCGATACGAATTTCTCGAGCGAACCGCCGACCGGGTGGGCGCACAATACGTAGCTGTTGCACACCACGCTGACGATAACGCCGAGACCATCTGCCACCGCATTCTCCGCGGTTCGCATCTGCGAGGAGCCTGCGGGATCCGGGCCTCTCGAAAGTTGGGCGAATCCCAGACACTGCTGGTGCGACCGCTGCTGAACTGCCGGCGGGACGATATTGAAGCGTTCTGCAAGCGTGCGAACCTGGAATGGAGGATCGACCCGACAAACGCACACAACGACTTCACCAGGAACTTCATTCGAAACGAACTGCTGCCCCTGATCAAACAAAGGATAAACCCCCAAGCCGATATGGCTCTGGTACGACTGGGCGAGGCGATCGCACAAGCCGAAGATTTCATCGCCGCCCGGGCCAGCAATATCGCCGACGAATGCATAAGCTCCGACCGCCCAGCCGAAATAACTATCGACCTGGAGGCGTTGAACCGGGCAGACCGTAATCTCAGGGGATGGATATTCCGCCAGGCCGTAGAACTGTCTGGAATCGCGATGAGAAAAGTATCGGCCCAACAGTTGCAGGAGCTTTCGGCCCTGGCCGATGGTGTACAGATCGCAACAAACCTGCCGGACAACTACGTCGCCCGCCGATGCGGAGATACGATCCTCATCGCCCCGGCGTCACGACCCGCCCCGCCAAATGAAGCTCCGATAATCCTGAACGCGTGCGGACGGACCGACCTGCCCTCCGGCGCCGTAGTTGTCTGCGGAACCGAGGAATTCGACGCCGAGGCCTTCGCCGAACACTGCAGAAAACCGCACCGCGGCGTGGAACTGCTCGATGCCGACAAGATCCGCGGACAGTTGGTGTGCAAGCCGAGAACCGACGGAGACCGGTTCGCCCCGCTGGGACTTAACGGCAGCCAGACCGTAAGCGACTTTCTTACCAACAGCGGCTTGAACCCCAGCGCCCGCAACGCCGTAAGGTGCATATGCGACGACGAGTCAATAATTTACCTCGCGCCGCTGAGAATCGATCAGCGTGTCAGAGTCACCGACCAGACCCGACGCCTGGTCCGCATAGAAGTTAATGATCCCCCTGGAGACTGAGGGAACTTGACCTCGGCGTCCGATCATATCACAATGCCTGTACAGTTATGAATATCATTGCTAATCTTGGACAGACTACCTTACGCCGACTCGATCTGTTCGGCGACTTCTGCAGGTTTTCCGGACGGGCGTTCGCATATGTCCCGACCAGTCTGTCCAGTTTGCGAAAACTCAGACTGCTGGCCGCCCAACTGTATGAAATAGGAGTCAAGAGCATTCCGGTGGTCATAATCACCGGTATTTTCGTGGGCATGGTGTTGGCGGTTCAGGTCGCCCAACAGTTCAAAGCCGTCGGACTCGAAGCCCACATGGGCGCGATCATAAACCTCTCGGTTCTGCGGGAACTGGGACCCGTGCTGGCGGGGATAATGCTGGCCGGGAGGGTCGGAGGCGGACTGACCGCCGAGCTGGGAACGATGAGGGTCACCGAGCAGATAGACGCTCTGCGGGCAATGGGGGCAGACCCGATCCGCGTGCTGGTGGTCCCGAGGTTGGTTGCCAGCGCACTGATAATACCGGTGCTGGTCCTCTACGCCGATTTCACGGGCATTTGGGGCGGGTACATCGTCAGTGTTCACGTCTACGACGTGGACCCCACCGACTTCTGGCGATACGCCGAACGAACAGTCCTGATGTTCGACATATTCTTCGGACCCATCAAGTGCTTGTTCTTCGGCATCGCCCTGAGCCTTATAAGCTGCCACAAGGGATTCAGATGCGCGCCGGGCGCCGCGGGAGTCGGCAGGGCGTGCACCGAAGCATTCGTCTCCAGCGCCATGGCGATCCTTTGCCTGAACTTCTTCCTCGGTATGCTGCTGTCAACAATAGCTCTTAGAATATGGGGGTTCGTACCGATACTCTAGAACCCGCCGAACAACATCAACGAGAACTTGCGACGCACATGATAAGACATTGGCTTAACAATTGGCTGAAACGACACCAGCACCAGGTCAGCCTCGCGCTGCATATCGTGGGCGTGCCGGCCTGCTTCATCGCAACTCCCGCCCTGCTGATAATGCAGCGGTGGTGGCTGGCGGCGGGCGCGTTCGTCGGCGGATACGCCCTGCAGTTCATCGGACACGCCATCGAAGGCAATCGGAGCGGTGAGGAGATGCTGCTCCGCAAACTCATCGGCAAAACCACCGATCCTCCGGAATCCGACACGCCCTGACCGCCCGAAAACCAAGTGTCACAATAGGTTGACGCATTCTCGCACCGCCCTGGCTTGCACCCCGAAATTTGATCCAGGTGTTATGAGAGTTTCGAGTAGACTTTTAATCGAAAGGAATTCTCATGAAGCGCAAGCGTCACACGCCACAGCAAGTGGTTCGCAAATTACAGGAAGCCCAGGCCGCACTGGCGGCCGGTCGGGATCTGGCGGCGGTCTGCCAGATGCTCGGCGTCAGCGAGCAGACGTATTATCGTTGGAAGAATAAATACGGCGGCATGAAGGCCGAAGAGGCCAAGCGGTTGGCGTTGCTTGAAGAGGAGAATGTCCGGCTGAAGAAGTTGGTGGCTGATCTGTCGCTGGACAAGCAGATTCTGGTCGAGGCGTTGGACGTTGCAAAAAACCTCTGAGCCCGGTGCGGCGGCGGGAGATTGTCCCGCAGG
>PVBE011581029.1_pt1 | contig 12452 bp, 9 predicted proteins | sample 1631181 | NCBI WGS metagenome assembly PVBE01 (sample SAMN08397723, study PRJNA350692) | Marine metagenome, whole genome shotgun sequencing project. | isolation source: water | place: Pacific Ocean | collected 2012-04 | reverse complement strand
GATGAAAGGACGACGGAGCCGGACCAACTCCTAAACGCCCAAAACACAAAACAGGCTTTGTTGTTCTGAGTCCCGAGGGGCTCCACCGCGCTCCTCAAAAGAACAACCAATTCCACCCACGAATTGTTCTGAAGAACCAAAGTAAAAGGCCCTGGCGGAATCGCGGACATCCACACGATCGGGACGGAACCTTTCCCGCCTGTCCCTGCGCCGTCAACTGAACCAACGGAAATGTCGACCGACGAAAAGGGTTCAGACCGACGAAAACCGGTCAGGACTCATTGTTTGTGTTGTCTGAACTGGACGAACTCTCGGGCGGCCGCGAGGGCTGAGCGTCGACTCAAACTCCAGACGACGGGCCGTTCAGGGTGGAATGGTCGCCGTGATAAAGGGAGAATGGATCCAAGTCACGGGAGATATATAGCAGTTCACTCAGGATAGTGTCTCATGATTCGACTTTGGATTCTCATCAGCATTACCGTGTTGGCGTGCGCGAAAACGTCATTGTGCCAAGCTCAGACTGGCGCAGAGTGGCCGTTTTACCGTCACGATATGCGGCTTACAGGTCGAAGTTCGGCGGTCGGAAATATGAGGGACGCACCGACCGAGCGTTGGAAGTACTACCTCGGTGGTTGGAAGAATGAATTCAGGGTGACCTTTGCGGCGGATCAATCTTCCAAACTGAAACTTCGCGGCGCGAGTGAGGTGCAAGAGCTTGTGAAAGGCAACGACGTTGTCTGGAACTCGCCGAAGCTCGTTGATCTGGCTGGCGACGGGAAGCTGGTTTCACCACCGCCGGGCAAGGTCGCCAGGTTGCTTCCCAACGTCCGGGGATTGCAGCAGGTGGTTTGGGAACACCCACCGGGCAAGCCGACACTGGGAGTCGGGCGCTGCTATTCCTTCGAACGCGGGGCGGACAAACCAAGATTGGTCTGGCAGACCGAAGAGGAACCGCAGGTTTACGAGCTGCTCTGGGCCGTTGCCGATATGGACGGCGACGAGTTGCCGGAAGTGGTCTTCATGACGCACTATCGCGTCCTGGTCTACAACGGTCAGACGGGGGAAAAGAAAAGCACGCTCCAGTGGCCCATCGGCCGCAACTATGGCCAAATGACGCTGGCGGATGTTGATGGCGACAAGCTGCCTGAAGTCGTCGTCGTGGTCGACTCGCCTCCGCACGTGGATGTGCTCAAATACGCGCCGAAGCAGGGGACACTTCTTTGGTCCCAGCGCTCTCGTTTGCGTGCGGTCAGGCGCAGAACTTGGCCCCAGATTGAAATGGAAAGTCAAGCTCCCAACGATGCCTTCCGAATTAGCTGTCGCCGATGTCGACAACGACGGCCTGCCTGAGATCATCTACACGGGGACCGACGGATATCTACATTGCTTGGGGTCACGCAATCCATGAACCGAACTATGACGCAATTACCACGACGTACGATCGCTCCGTCAGCGTGGCCGGCTGCGTCGCTCGGCGCGATGATCCTGCGGTGATTTCTCTCGCCATGACAAGGGGCCAGGAATTCTTTGACGGCGTGTGGTAACGACTGGTCGCCAGGGAAAGGTAGTCGTTGCTTTGCCCATTTGGTGCTGGATACAATGACCGGTTCATTCTCCATGGCGCGTGAACTGCATTGCGCCCGAGACATAACTCCAGCTCAGAGGCTAGTGCTACCAAAGTGCGTCACCTCCCCCGTACCATCGATGGCCGAGTGCTTGTGTGCCTCGTGTTGCTTGTCGGCGCGCTGTGCGGATGGTATTTCTTGGCCAATTCTTCCAGTTCACCAGAACCTTCGCGTTCTTTCAGTTCACCAGCGCCGTCGCGTTCTTCCAGTTCACCGGTGCCGTCGGAACTTGCGCCGATCGCGACCAGTCGTTTCCTGAACACATCGCCGAAAGCGACGTACGTGGGAAGCAGCGCATGTACCAAATGCCATCCGAACGAACACAAGTTCTTCGAGGGATCGGCACACAGCCGAAGCATCACCGAAATCGAGGTGGAGACTGAGCCTCCCGACGCCCAGTTCGACGATGTGGCGACGGGCCGATCGTACAGCATTTATCGCAAAGGGACTCAATTGTGGCATCGTGAATCGATTCCCACTGGCGAAGGCGAGGAATTAGTCCTGGCGGATTATCCCATGCGGTGGGCGATCGGCTCGGGACGATTCTCCCGCAGCTATCTGGTCGAAATCGACGGATTCCTGGTCGAATCACCAGCGACATGGTTCGCAGCTAGCAGAGGATGGGCGCTTTCACCCGGTTACGAGAAAGGGAACTTAGGGTTCCAGCGGAGTACCGAAACTCGTTGCATCAGGTGCCATGCCGGTCGGGTGGAGACGGTAGACAGCAGTCTTCACCGTTTGAAGCTTCACGCTGTTGCCATCGATTGTGAACGATGCCACGGTCCCGCGTCGTTACACGTGGAACGGTGGACTCCCGAGGACAAACCGTCCGGGAAGGTCGATTTGACGATCGTGAATCCGCGGCATCTGGCCAGAGATCAAGACGAAAGCATCTGTGCCCAGTGTCACCTGAATAGCGCTGCAACGGTAGAGATTCGCGGTCGTCGGCTCGACGATTTTCGCCCTGGATTGTTGCTGAATGATTTTCAGATCAACTACGGGCTAGAGAGTCCCAATAGGCCGATGACGGTGGACGGCCATGTTGAGCAGATGCGCCTAAGTCGCTGCTACGAAGCTTCCGACACGCTGACCTGCACGACGTGTCACGTGACCCATACACAGCTCGGCGATAAGGAGAGACTTCTGTTCTACCGGGACAGATGCGTCGGCTGTCATACGGAACAGGGATGTGGTCTGAACGAGTCAGAGCGTCTGAAAAAGGATGCTCAGAACAATTGCGTGGCTTGCCACATGCCCCGGGTCCCCACACAACTTCAGCATTTCGCATTTACCCACCACCGCATTGGAATACACACATCCGAGCTACCCGATCACTCGGGAAAAGAATTTGGCGTACTCGTGCCGCTGGACGACATAGCCCACATTCCTAAGATCGAGCAGGACCGCTGTCTGGGACTGGCATACAATTGGTTTTCCGACAAACTGGCATCCCCGGAGCAAGGCGCACTGTATCGTGAACGGGCTCGTAGAATCCTGGAAGACGTTCATCGCCGCGGCTTGCAAGATCCCGAACTGCTCGCGACGCTGACGCGTCTTCTCTGGCTTTCCGCGGATCGCCAGCGGTCGCTCGATCTTGCCCGGTCGGTGCTCGAAAGTGAGAATCCATCGCCCGGCGCCCGGCATACTGCCCTGTTCACGTTGGGAATCGCGTATTTCGAAGCACACAACTTCGTGGCTGCAACTCCGATACTCGAGCGGCTCGTTCGCGCGCGGCGATCTGCGGACACGTGGTACATGCTCAGCATCTGCCGAGAGCATACCGGCGATTTGAATGCGGCTTTGAAGGCAATCCAAAATGCCACCGCAATCGACCCGTACGCACCGGAGCTTTCATTTCGGCTCGCAGAGCTCCACCGCCAGACCGGCAACGACGGCCTGGCAATGATCCACGAAACTCGGGCGCGGCAGTTGGCGAAAGCGAGGCGCACCGGCTCGAAATGACCGACCTGCTCATCAACGTGAGACAATCATGAAGTCTGCTTGTTCGATTCCGCTGTCGGTCACCGTGTTGGTTACGGGCAGCCTTGTTGTAGGGCCGATGAACGCACGTGCCGCCGAGCCTGAATTTCAGGTTACCGTTGTCCGGCGACAGTTGTTTCTGGACGACCAAGGCATTGCAAAGATCGAGAATCTCACGCGCACCCTGCACCAGCCGACAAAGCGAGGCGCGGTGATTCGCAGCCCTCAGCCAACCAAGGCGATTCAGACGCGAACCGCGCCCGTCTGGGACGAGGAAGTGGAACTGTACAAGATCTGGGTCATAACTGTCGACAACAATCTGTGGCAAAGCAAGGACGGACTGCATTGGGCGCCGGGGCCCAAGACCAACATGCGGATTATGTTGGCCGCTTATGATCCGCACGATCCGGATCCTGCCCGCCGGTTCAAGGCGCCGCTATTGAATCGCGGCTTTGCCGCTTCGCCCGACGGCATCAACTGGATGCAGCTCGAGCTTCCAAAGATCCAAAGTTCAGACGAAGGCAACTTCAGCTTTGATGCCGATCAGGGCCTATTCATTCACACCGTCAAACGCGAAGGTAAGTACGGCCGTGCAGTTGCCCTGGCAACAAGCAAGGATTTTGAAACCTGGAACGATTTCGGTCTTGTGTTTGAGTCCGATGATCGAGATCAGGAACTCGGCAAGAAGCAGATCGCAAAACGCATGGCTGATGCCACCTTGCAGCAAAACTTCCACAACGATCCGCAGGTCTATAACGTCGACGTCTACAACATGGGCGTGTTTCGCTATGAGAGCATGTACATCGGAATGCCGGCGATGTACCACGCCGTCGGACGGATTCCAAACTATCCCAATACCGACGGATTTCATCTCATTCAGCTCGTTTGCAGCCGAGACCTAAAGCAGTGGCGGCGTCTGGGGGATCGACAGACGTTCATTGGACCTTCGCGAATTGACTCGGGAGCCTACGACCTGACGCAGATCCTGCCGCCGTCGCTGGCGGTCGTGCGAGATGATGAACTGTGGTTCTACTACACCGGGCTGAAGTGGCGGAACACATTCAAATACGTGGGCAAGTTTCCCAACGGCGAGCATGAGCCGATTCCCGGTCGAGACCGCGACGGAGGCGCAATCTGCTTGGCCGTGCTCCGGCGAGATGGATTTGTCTCACTGGATGCAGGCGAGCGCAAGGGGTCCGTCCTGACCCGGCCGTTCAAGTTGCCCAGCGGCAAATTGCTAGTCAACGTCGACGCGCGGCAGGGCGAACTGCACGTCGACGTGTTGACCGGAAATGGAACCGTGGTCGCACGATCCAAACGGCTGACGGGCGACCTGTTGCGCGAGCCGGTGAGATGGTCCGAAAGCGGAATCGCCGGTTTGAAAGGCCAGACCGTGAGCCTGCGTTTCACGCTCCTCAACGGTCAGTTTTACTCATACTGGCTGGAATAGAAGACCGTGCAGCACACTGACTTACGGTAGGATCCGGAGGCGGTCAACTGATGCCGGGTCACGACCGCTTAGCACAGTGTTTTTGCGATCCCAGGCTAGATGGTTATTTTCTTGGGTTCAGTTAGGAGCGGGCAGCGATGATGCTCAAGATTTAATTCAAATACAGCTTCCCGTAATAAACCTTTGGACAGGAGATTATCATGGCAAAAAAGAAGACAGACCCTCTGAGCACCAAGGACGGAAAGAAGGTAACAAGCCTGTACTTGGCAGCGATGAAGCAGTTGAATTCGTCATGGACTACCATCAACAAGGAAGGTGAGAGCATCGCGATGGCAGTCAGGCGATATAAAGCATTCCAGGATGCCGCCGACAACGGCGACGAAATGGGGCCAGTGCTATGGAAAAAATACGGGAAGTCCAATTTGTCGCTCATCAAGAAGTGGAACCAGGTCAACAAGGTGATAACCACCGGGAAGGGCGAAATTGATCTCAGTTGAAGACTAAGTTTGGCCACGACAGTCAAAACTGACAGATCTAGCTATCGTCCCACTGCCTGTAATTCGTGACTCGCCGATGGAATGTCGTATTCGGGTAAGCGGAAAAGGGGAGAGGTCCAATTATCGTGTTATTGGACTTATCCCCTTTTCCGTCTCCATCACCGTGAGTGTTAGCTGAACTCCGTCAGACCGGGTATGGACAGCGGTGGTTCGTCGATGTTTGTGTTCCAATCCAGTTTGTCGGGGACGAGTTGTTGCTGTGAATTCAGCGCCTGATCCCAAGTAATCTCCTGTCCCGTGTAGGCGGCCATGCGGCCCATGAGCGCCATCAGCGTTGTGTGTGCCATGCGTGTGCCGTCGTCGATCGGTTGGCCCGCCCGGATCGAGGCGAACAGTTCGTTGTGTTCGACCTGATACATCGATTCCTGTTTCCGATCTCGCGGCCTGCGATAGCGCCAGTTCGTTTCGCCTTCGATCACCGGCGACCGGCCGCGGCCGATGGTGCAGATGCCTTTGGTGCCGATGATGTAGTCGGCGTTTTCCGAATAACAGCCTGCTTGAGACCGGCAGCCCAAAAAACCGCGAATCCCGCTGGCGTATTCATAGACGACAAATCCGTTGTCAAAGGTGTTGTGGTCCTCGACAGGAAACGCCCGGCTTCCCAGCGCCACGGCCTTAATCGGCATTTCGTCATCCAGCCACCACGACATCTTGTCCACGCTGTGGCCGCCGGAAAGCAGAATCGTTACGTCGCCGGAAAGCCAGAGGTGACCGTACCAGTCGCGGATTTCCCATTCCAAATCGGTTATCTGTGGCGTGCGTTTGCCATGGTACTTGTGGTCCAGACTGCCACGGTAATAGGTCGCGTAGAGAGCGCGGATATCACCGATTGCGCCGCCGCGGATCTGTTCGGACACGGCCCGCAGCGCCGGATCATAGCGCCAACAGAAACCGGAGACGATGGCTAGATTGTTCTTTCGCGCCAACTCGGCCGATTCCAGCACACTGCGTACTCCCGGCGCGTCGATGGCGGCGGTGATCTCGACAAACGTGTGCCGTCCCGCCTGCACTGCAGCATTCAGGTGCTGCGGACGAAATGCGGGTGGCGTGGTCAGCAGCACGACATCGACATCGGTGTCGACCACTTTTTGGTAAGCGTCGAAGCCGACGAAGCAGCGGTCCGCAGTCACTCTCACTTTATCCGGCATCTGTTTTTGCAGCAGCGCCAAGCTCTTTTGCAACTGGTCCTCAAACACGTCCCCCATAGCGACCAGTTCGACATTCTTGTCGGCCCGTAATGCCTGCACAGCCGCGCCCGTACCTCGACCGCCGCAGCCGATCAGGCCGATGCGTAGCGTCTCGCTGTTGCCTGCGCCGGAAGTAGCCGCTGGAAAGCCAACCTGACTTGCCAGCGTCCCACCAACAGCTGCCGCAGTGGACGAGTGCAGGAACCTTCGGCGCGACGTATTCGAATCGTCAGACTGATTCATGGCGTTACTCCTTCGAGTCGGAATGGTGAAGTTGATCGAGTTCGTCATTCATCTCGGCGATGAACGCCTGATACAGCTTCAAAGGCTGGGACAGTTCATCATCGAGCTGCGTGACTGCCAAACGAATCTTGACGGTTCGCTCACTCGTCGGCAACAGGTCGTCGCCGAACAGCGAAAGGTCGAAGGCGCTGTAGTCTGTCAATCGGTCAGTTTCGTTCTCTGCGTGGTAACGTGTGCTGATGGCATAACAGTTACTCGGGCGCGACATCAGCACGACTCCCAATTGGTTTGCGGGATCAGCCATGAAGCCCATGCAGTGTGCGTAGTGCCGCACGGGGCACATCTGGACGGTTGGCGTGCCCCGTTCGTTGCGTTCCCATCGACCGTCGACGCAGCGCTGGGCCGCGTGAGCGTCTCGCGGAAACACTAACACCGTGCCGCGGAACACGTCGTTAACCGTGGGCAACACCAGGTCGCGCTGTCGCCTGCCGCGCGACCATAGATAAACGTGAGGCCGCAACAGCTTGTCGAAATAGCTGGACATGAACAGTTCGTAACCGCGATACGCCCCTTGCGATTGCACCGTCACCGTCACATCAACGGCGTTCGGCTGGGCAACCTCGTAGCGTGCCGTGATTTGGGCGTTGTGCGACTCGGTAGCGGACCACTTCACTTCGACCCAATTCGCGGCGACCGTGGTCGTGCGCTCCATGTGTCGTGGCTGATCCATCGCCTGGTTGACAGACATCAGTTTGAAGAGGTTCAGCGCAGAGTATCTGGAATCGATCACTTGCTTTCCGGTCCGCTTGTCAACCAGCCGCGTAACTCCGTGGTATGGTCCGTCCAGCCGAATCGTTCCCCGGATCAGGCTCGTCTCGAAGTCGAAGCTGCCCTCGGAGCGACTGGGTGTAAGCCGCGTTCCGGGACGGTCGCCGGCAGTGGACGACCCCGGCGAGCGATTGAGGCTCGGAGGGTCGGCGAAGGCAAGCGAAGAGGACGATACGAACAAGACGGCACTCACTACCAGCAACCACAAACATCGACCGCGTTTTGTAACGGACTGCGACTTCATCTGTTATCTCCTGATAGGGCTCGGATTAGCAATTCTACTGCCGAGCCGTGACGAGAGGAACGATCATAGGCTCGTTCGCACGGAGTTCTTGCCATGTTCCCGGTCGGTCGGTAACAACGCACGGACCATTATCTGAATGAACCACCGGCAGCAAACCTATAGGCTGCCCAACGACCGTACTGATAATGTAGTAGTTGTAGGCTGGAACTGAGCTGCGCTTGTTCAGGCTCAAGAATGGTACAAATCAATTCACAAGCTCGGAACTTCGGCTGCTTCTTTTTGCGTTTGTAGGGTTCCGAAGCCACAACCGGTGGCGATAAGATGTTCCGTTAGTGTCGAGTCTCTCGTACCACTCGCTTGTTGTAAACATGCACCTTTTCATACAAGGCAAGGCAAAATGCCATGAAAACGACAATTGCCACATTAATACTGATGACGATCTACACCGGTGGTTGCTGGGGTGAGACGGCAGACGAAGGCACGCTCGACAGACGCGCCAAGGATGGACCGGGCTTTGTCGAACTCTTTGACGGCAAGTCGCTCGACGGATGGGAAACGGCCGACCGCTCCTGGTGGTCGATTGAAGATGGTGCGATCACAGGGACTATTACCGCGGAGCGGCCGTGCAGCAAGAACCAGTATCTGTTCTCCACCGTCGGCCAAATGCACGATTTCGAGCTCAAGCTGGCACATCGTATCCAGTCCGATCACAACATCAACTGCGGGTTTCAGTTCCGTAGCGAGCACTACGAAGACGCCGACTGTAAAGGTTACCAGATAGACAACAACCTTCCGGAGTTGATCCGAATCTATGACGAGTTCGGTCGCCATACTCTGGCCCTTCGCGGCGAGCGCACAGTGTTCGACGAAACCGGGCAGAAGAACGTAACCGCAATTCCGGAAGCCCAGGGCAAGCCGTGGTTCGACTTGAAAACGTGGCATGAGTACCACTTGATCTGCCGGGGCAACAAGATCACTCTCAAGGTGAACGGCCGACTCCTGGCCGAGGTGATCGATAACGACCCGAAGAATCTGGACCTGTCCGGACTGCTGGCGCTGCAACTGCATAGCGGTCCGCCGATGAAGGTTCAGTTCAAAGATATCCGCTGGAAACCGCTTAAGACGAAGAGTGAGTGATCAATAGCAATTCCCGTCACCACAGCTTCCGCGATGAGTAACTACTATCCCTGGAGCCAGCCATGAACGACAGGATCAATCGACGTCAGTTTAGTAAAGCCGCGGCAGTCGTTGCGACGGCAGTGCCCATGGTTCATGCAGCGGGTGCACGGGCTGAGACTGAGAAAGATAAGCCGGTGCGGATCGGCTTCGTCGGGGTCGGCGGACGCGGCACGGGCATGATGCACTATTCGCTGGGCATCAAGGGCGTGCAGGTGCCAGCGGTGTGCGACGTCCACGTGGGTCGCGCCGACAGCGCGGCAAGCGCCGTTGAACGTGCCGGGCAGAAGCGCCCCGAGATCTATACCAAGGGGGAGACCGACTACGAGCGCATGATGGACCGCGACGATCTCGACGCCGTGTTCATCGCCACGCCTTGGGAGTGGCATACACCGATGGCAGTCTGCGCGATGAAGAAGAACAAGTACGCCGGTGTCGAGGTGCCCTGCGCGATCACACTCGACGAGTGCTGGCAATTGGTTAAGACCAGCGAAGAGACGGGCGTCCCGTGCATGATGATGGAAAACTGGTCGTTCCGCCGCGACAACCTCGCCGTGCTCAACATGATCCGAAAAGGGCTGTTCGGCGAAATCGTCCATTGCCACTGCGCCCATTCGCACAACTGCGTGTCCTGGTATTTGGGTAAGGGTTGGCCCAAGGAACACTTGCTCGAACGCTGCGCCGATCAGTACCCTACGCACTCCCTCGGCCCCGTGCTCAGTTGGATGGATATCAACTGCGGCGACCGGTTCGATACAGTCGTATCCATGGCTAGCGGTCAGTGGGGCATCACCGACCAACTTGCACGCAAATATGGCCGGGATCATGCTTTGACGAAAAGCGCCTGGAAACAGGGCGATGTTGTTTCCACGATGGTCAAAACGGTCAAAGGCAAGACTATCGTCATCAACATGGATATGCAGTTGCCGCGACCCTACGATAACCGCTGGCTGATTCAGGGCACACGCGGTCTGTATAACGAGCAGCGTGACGCCGTCTACCTCGCCGGGAACGGCAAAGGTCACAATCCCGAGCAATGGGCGCCGTTCGGCCCGTACCAAACTGAACACGAACACCAGTGGCACCGTGGCAAAGACAGTCCGGGTGGGAAGTACGGCCGCGCTGGTCACGGCGGCGTCGATCCGCTGGAACTCGAATTGTTCGTCGAAGCGGTCCGCAGTCAGGCCCAAACGCCAATCGACGTGTATGACTCGGTCGTGATGAGCGTGATCTTTCCGCTTTCGGAAATGTCCATCTCCAAAGGCAGCCAACCGGTCAAGTGCCCCGACTTCACCAGCGGCAAATGGGAAACAACCAAACCGAAGTTTGCCGTAGAGGGTTAGGCGCGCGACAAAGGGGTCGCCCACGCCCGGCCATGTCATCGTTCGTTGACGGTCAACAGTGGACTGGTCATGCTGTATTCTCTTGTGAGTGCCAGGAGATCTCTCCGTTTTCTTGCGAGGCTATCCAGAGACATTTCACTAAGAGGAATCACCAATGGACCAGAATCGATTGCATCGTCGCTCTTGCCTCCGCCGTATGCTCTACGGACCCACTGCCCTCTTCAGCCTGAATGCTTTCGCGACCAAGCGGTCCGCTGCGGCTGCGATTGAACCGAATGACACAATCAAAGTCACCAAGATCGAAACATTTGTGCTCAAGAACTCCTGGGTCTTTGTGAAGATTACAACGGACGCTGGGATCACTGGTTGGGGCGAAATGTTGAAAGACGACGCGAAGGCCTGCGCAGCTGGTGCCCTTGAAGTCGGCGACTACTTGATCGGCAAGGATCCCCGCCCCGTCGTTCACCACTGGCAGGCCATCCACCGGGGCGCTTTTTATCGCGGTGGACCGATCAAGACCGCCATCTCCTCTGGGATCGATCAAGCGCTTTGGGACATCACAGGCAAGTGTTACGGCGTACCGGTCTACAAGCTCTTGGGCGGGCCGACACGCCAACGCGTGCGGGTCTACGGTACGGTCAGCAAAAAGACCGGCGTGAACGCCATGAAAGTGGGTCCGCGCGCCTCACGCGCACCTTTCAAATACCTGGAAGGCCAGAAGTTTGTGGACGAGGTTGCCGAGCGCTTTGGGGCTTTGCGCGAGCGTGTCGGCGCTGATGTGGACATCGGTATTGATTTCCACGGTGCCGTGCAACCCCCTACCGCGATGCTGCTCATCAAAGCCCTGGAACCGTATCACCCCTGGTTCTACGAAGAGATTGTGCAAGCCTTGAACGTGGATGTGATGGCTGAGCTTGCCAGGAAAACACACATTCCCATCGCCACCGGCGAACGCATCTTTACCAAGTGGGGATTCAAGGAAATCCTGGAGAAGCGCGCAGCGGTCATCCTCCAACCAGACGTTTGCTACGCTGGCGGCATCACGGAACTGAAGATCATCGCGGGGATGGCCGAGGCCTACTACACGCCTTTGGCACCGCACAATCCGCAAGGTCCCTGTTCCCTGGCTGCCAGCCTGCAGATCGCCGCCGCGATCCCAAATTTTCTCATCCAAGAACGGGGGGACAACGAATACACCGATCTGCTGGCCAAACCGATGCCCCCCGTCACAGGCGGGCACCGTCCTTTGCTGACCGACCCGGGGCTGGGCATCACGATTGATGAAGACAAGCTAATGGCTCAGGTCGGTGAACCTCGCCCTTACCAGACTAGATTCGACCCCGACGATGGCTCGGTGGTCGATTGGTAGAACAACAGGCTCCGCCAGGTTTATTGCCTTACGGGCATCTTGAGATATTCCGCGATGTCACGGACATCTTGGTCTTCGAGGCCGAGCTTGGATGGGGGCGGCATCCACGAGTGGTTTTTAAGCACTTCAACTTTTGCCCCCTCCCGAACAGACTTTTTCGCTTTTGACTACGAGAAAAAGCCGGCAGCGAGCCCCTTCTCCCCTCGCAGACTTTTTCGCTTTTTAGTTGTCAGTTTGCTACGGTTTTCACATCCTGTCACCTCTCCCTTGGGAGAGGTCGCGGCTGCAGCCGCGGGAGAGGGGCTCTCGGGTCTAATAGAGTGGGTTCTTCGCCGAATTTAGTGGGTGATTGTGGGCGTCAGATGGAGCTTTCCGCAGTAGAAGAGAATTCGAATTCGATAGTTCTCGAAGGATCGGAAGCCGAGAGCGGCCGACTTAATGGCCTGGATG
>PVBE011134731.1_pt1 | contig 12453 bp, 13 predicted proteins | sample 1631181 | NCBI WGS metagenome assembly PVBE01 (sample SAMN08397723, study PRJNA350692) | Marine metagenome, whole genome shotgun sequencing project. | isolation source: water | place: Pacific Ocean | collected 2012-04 | reverse complement strand
AGGCCACTCTATCGGTCAGTGGATGATTCGATTGGTGTGAGTCCTCTTGGCTTTCGGCCGCCGGCCCGCGCGAAAACAGCGAGGATGATGGCGGAACGATGTCCCGAGCCCTTGATCTTGTCCCCTGGCGCGCTCACCCACCGTCGCGGGCCCCGTGATTCAAGACGGCTCGAGCGGGTCCGCCTTCGCCATCAACCTGGCCCGCCGCGCCCGCACAGGTGCCGGAACTCCTCGACCACAGCGCGGTAGACCTCGCGCTTGAAGGGGACGACGAGGTCGACGAGCTCGTCGATCTCCACCCATTTCCAGGCGTCGAACTCGGGATGGGACGCGTGCACCGGGTCGATGTCGTCGTCCGAGCCTTCGAAGCACATGGCGAACCACTTCTGCTTCTGGCCCCGGTAGCGTCCGCGGAGCGCCCGCCCCACCAGGTGTGCGGGCAGGTCGTAGGCAAGCCAGTCGCGGCTCTCAGCGAGGATGCGGGCCGCGCGCGTGTCGATCTCCTCGCCCAGCTCGCGAAGCGCGGCATCGGCCGGTGCCTCGCCCTCGTCGATGCCGCCCTGCGGCATCTGCCAGGCCTCACCGGAGGTGTCACGGCGCCGGGCGACAAGCACCCGCCCCTTGGCGTCGAGCAACATGACGCCGACGCAGGCCCGGTAGGGGAGTGCGGCGATCTCGTCCGGCGTCATCGCCCGCCGGTGGGCATCATAGCGGCCTGCTGCCCGTCGGCGCTGGTGGCAACGGCCGAGACCGGCACCACCACCAGGCCCTTCGCCGGGAGCGTCGGGACCCAAAGAACGACGCGCTCGATCGTGATCGGGTAGGGCGATGCCAAGCCGACCGCGCGGCCGGCCTTGCGCGCGCGCGCCTCCAGTTCGGCCAGACTCCTGTCGATCTCCTGGCGCGACGCGTTTCGATCGATGACCAGGTCGCCGAGGACGACCGGCAGGGCAAGGAAGACCGTGATCGTCACCGCCTGGCTCTCGGCGGTCGCATAGGATTCGAGGTAGAGCAGCCTCCGATCGCTCAGCACCGAGAGCACCGAGTGCATGTGCTCGGCCGAGGCGGTGAAGCGGGCGCCCATGTAGTTGACCACGCCAATGTAACCGGCAAAGCGGCTCAGCACCCAGAGCAGGTGTTGGGTGTTCTCGGCGTCCGAGAGGCTGGTCAGCAGGGTCCGCGGACCGGGGTCGTTGAGTGGATAGTAGAAGGACTCCATCGGCACGTCGATCAACACCTCATGGCGTGCCGCGCGTGCGGTGTCGATCTTGCCCTGCAGATCATTGGCGTAGAGCACGAAGGAGAGAGTCACCAGACCGGGGAGGCGATGAACCGCCGCCTCGGTGGCGGCACTCTTCAGGCCAATATCGATGATTACCAGGGCGATCCGGGGTCGAGGGTCGCTGGCGGCGAACGGTTTGGAATAGACCCGCCAGGCGCTGCGGCCGCTGTCGTCGATCCGCGGCAACGGCCCGTCCGGCGAAGCCTCGACCAGCCCCGGATCCGGGGCCGGAGCGAGGGGCTCGTTCTTGGGCGGCTCGGTGGGCATCGATCCCGCCGCCGCGGGGGACGCCGTGGCGCTCGGCGACTCAGCCGGGGCGGGTTGTATCGCTCCCTGCGGCGCGGAGGCGGCCGAAGGCGCGGCTGCGCTCGGCACGAGCGCCGCCACACGTGTCAGCGCCCTGATGCGGGCCGAGGGCGGCAACGGCGGCGGCGGATCGATCACCTTGCTCGGTGCGACAACACGAACCTTCGCCGGCGTCCCATCGTAGGAAAGCTGCAGCCAGCCGACGATGCCCAGGAACGGGGCGCCGGCGATCCCCGAGACGATAAGAATGACGACGTTGCCCCCGAGGGCGCTCAGGTTGAGGTTGAAGCTGAGGTTAGGCTTAAGCTGCACGCTCTTTGCCTTCCTCGGTGGCTGTGGGGCCGGCCCCCGGCCTACTGGGCATTCTTCCTCGAATAGAGGGAGAGGCCCTTCAACAGATCGAACGCCCGCGTTAGCTGGTAGTCATCGGGCGGATCCGTGGTCTGCTCCGCGGCGCCCCCAGGGTGGTCCGGCGGCAGCTTCGTCTTCTCCTCGGGAGCTCCCTTGCTGGTATCGAGTGCACCCCTGAGGTCCGCCTCGCGCCGCTTCGGTCCATTCTCCAGGCTCTCGACCCGCGCCTGCTCGACGACGATGTCGGGCTCGATACCCACCGCCTGGATCGAGCGACCCGAGGGCGTATAGTAACGTGCCGTGGTCAGCCGCATGGCGCCGTGACCCTGCAACGGGATAATCGTTTGCACCGATCCCTTGCCGAAGGACTTGGTGCCCATGACGATGGCCCGCTGGTGGTCCTGTAGCGCCCCGGCGACGATTTCGGAGGCCGAGGCCGAGCCCCCGTTGATCAACACCACGACCGGCAGTCCCTGCGCGAGGTCGCCGGCGCGGGCGTTGAAACGCTGTGCTTCATTGGTATGTCGGCTGCGAGTCGAGACGATCTCGCCCTTGTCCAGAAACGCGTCGGAGGCCGCGACCGCCTGATCAAGAAGCCCACCGGGGTTGTTTCTAAGGTCGAGGACGAAGCCGATCAGCTTGTCCTCGACTTCCTCGCGAAGCCTGCTGACGACACGCTGGAGGCCCACCTCGGTCTGTTCGTTGAACGAGGTGATGCGGATGTAGCCCACGTCGTCCTCGAGACGCGAGCGCACCGAGCGGATCTTGATGACGTCGCGGAGGATCGTGACGTCGAAAGACTCGCGCCCAGTGCGCCGGACGGTGAGCACAATCTCGGTGTTGACCCGCCCGCGCATCTTTTTCACCGCTTCCGCGAGCGTCATGCCCAGCACGGCCTCGCCGTCGAGGTGGGTGATCAGGTCGCCGGACTTGACCCCGGCCCGGAAGGCCGGCGTGTCGTCGATCGGCGAGACCACCTTGACGAGACCGTTCTCCATGGTGACTTCGATGCCGAGCCCCCCGAACTCGCCGCGGGTTTGGACCTGCATGTCCCGGTAGCTGTCGGCGTTGAGATAGCTCGAATGCGGGTCGAGCGCGTTCAGCATGCCGTTGATCGCGTTTTCGATCAGCTGCTTGTCTTCGACTTCTTCGACGTAGTCGACCCGAACCCGCTCGAACACGTCACCGAATAGGTTGAGCAGCCGATAGGTCTCCGAGCGGTCCTGCTGTGCCGCCGCCGGACTCATCAGCAAGAAAACGATGCCCGCGGCCACAAATCCGAGCTTGGTCCTCATCCACTCACCCTTTGTTTGTTTGCCGTCAGCCACGGCAATGGATTTATGGGCTGTCCGTCCTGGCGCAACTCTACATATAGGTGGGGTGGGCGACTTTTCGACCAACCCATGACGCCCACCGGCTCGCCGGCCAACAACCATTGGCCAGCCACGGCGTGGATGTCCGCCAGACCCGCGAGGACCGTATGATATCCCTCGCCGTGTTCGATGATCAACAGCCGCCCATAGCCCCGGAAGGGGCCGGCGAACGCTACCTTTCCGTCGTAGGGAGACACCACCTGGGCCTCGGACGTAGTGCGTATGGTGATGCCCTTGGCATGGCGCCCGCGTGCGACGGTTTGATCGTAGCGCACGGTGATCGCGCCCCTAGCCGGCAACGGCATGGTGCCGCGCGCCTCGCTGAACGGACGGGGCGCCGCCGAGCCGATGGCCGACTTGAGTTCGACGACCACCGGTCGCTCGAGATCGAATTCCTGTCCCTCGGTGAACGTATCGATCATCGCCGGGACCGGGTCGGTGGGAGCTGGGGCGCGGCTCATGTCGGGGGCGAGTGTGCGGACCGGTGGTGACGCCGCCAAGACCTCCACCGGCGCACCCGGCGGCAAGGGCGGGCGCGGACGGATTGCGCGCGCCCTCTCGACCGCCTTCAGGCGCTCTAGGAGATCCTTGAGGTCGCTGGCCTCGGAGGCGAGGCGCTCGAGCTCTCGCTCAGTCCGCTCGCGCTCGCGGGCGTTCCTCCGGTAGAGCCGGTTCTTTGCGACCAGCAAATTCTTGATCCCGGCACGCTCCGTCTTGAGGTTGGCGCGCACGCCCTCGAGTCGTCGGCGCTGCTGGCGGAGTTCGTCCTTAAGGTTGGCGAGCATCTTCAGTTCGGCCCTGAGCGTGCGCGCCGAGGCGTCGATGTGGTTGAGCGCGGCCCACAAAAGCACCGATCCGTGCAGTTTGTCCTCGGGTTCGCCGGGGACCAAGAAAAAGGTCTCTGTCGGATTGCGCGCGAGCCGTTGAAGCGAGAACAGCACCAAGCCTAGTTCGTTCCGGCGCCGCCCGAGGGCTCCCTCGGCGTGGCGCGCCTTGCGGTCGAGGTCGCCGATCCCGGCGTTGAGGGCGGCAATCGTGTCCTCGTAGTCCTGGACCTTGCGCGCGGCATCGATCAGGCGCTGGCGGAGCCCGGCGCGCTCACGCCTCAGCCGCCGGGACTCGGCGTCGAGTCGGCCCGATTTCTGCCGGCCCCTCTCGATCGTCCGCTCCAGCGTCTCCAGGCGCACGCCGGAGTCCGGCGATGCAGGTCCCGCCGAATGGGCAGAGAGAGTAACCGCAAGGGCCAGGGCCAGGGTGAAACCGGCCCGGCAGACGCTGCGTGGGGCGCGAGGCCTACCGGGAGGCACGTTGTTTCGCCTCTCCGTGGTTGTCTGCGAGCAGCGAGCGGCCAGTCATCTCTGGCGGTGCCTCGAGTCCGAGCATCTCGAGCAGCGTTGGCGCGACGTCGGCGAGCCGCCCGTCACAGAGCTCAGTCACCGCCTTCGGGCCGTTGAACAAGACCACCGGAACCGGGTTCGTCGTATGCGCGGTGTGCGGCGCGCCGGTTTCGGGATCGCGCATCAATTCGGCATTGCCGTGATCGGCAGTCACCACGGCCGCGCTGCCGACCCGTTCGAGGGCGTCGAGCACCTTGCCTAGGCATGCGTCGACCGTCTCGACCGCCGCGATCGCAGCGTCCAGGCGGCCGGTGTGGCCGACCATGTCCGGGTTGGCATAGTTGGCGACGATCAGATCGAAGCGCCGCGATTGAATCGCACCGACCAGCTCCTCGGTCACCTTGTAGGCCGACATCTCCGGCTTGAGATCATACGTCGCGACCTTGGGCGAAGGCACCAGGATGCGCGTCTCGCCTTCGCATTCGCGCTCTTCCCCGCCATTGAGGAAAAAGGTCACGTGCGGGTATTTCTCGGTCTCGGCGATACGAAGCTGAGTGAGCCCACGGGACGCCGCCACCCTGCCCAGCATGTTCTCCACGCTTCTTGGCGGGAACAGTGTTTCGAGAAACCGGTCGAGCTCTTCGGAATAACTCACCATGCCGACGGCGAGCGCGAAATCGGGCCGGCGGGCGCGTGCAAACCCTGCGAATCCGGGGTCGAGCAAGGCGGTGATAATCTGGCGGGCACGGTCGGCACGGAAGTTCGCCATCAGGATGGCGTCGCCGTCGGCCATCCCGGCGTAAGCGCCAACGACGACGGGCCTCACGAATTCGTCCGTGATGCCGTTGGCGTGGCTTTGGCGAATGGCGGCGATGGGGTCCGAGCTCCGCGGCGCGTCGGCCTCGACCAGCGTGCCATACGCAATCTCGGTCCGCTCCCAGCGCTTGTCCCGGTCCATGGCATAGTAGCGTCCGCACAGGCTGGCGAGGGTGGCCAGACGCGCATCCGCGATGTCTTCGAGGAAGCGCGCGAGGTCGTCAGCGGCGGTATCGGGCGGCGTATCACGGCCGTCGAGGAAGGCGTGAACCCGCGACTCGATTCCAGCCTCGTCGAGGATACGCGCGATTGCGGCCAAGTGGTCCTGGTGCGAATGCACGCCGCCTGGCGAAAGCAGCCCCATCAGGTGGCAGACGCCGCCGGTCTCGTGGAGCGCGCCGACCAGATGTTCGAGCACCAGGCTTTCGCCGATCTCCCCTCTCTTGATCGCGGAATTGATCCTCGGCAGGGTCTGCAAGACGACCCGCCCGGCGCCTAGGTTCATATGGCCGACCTCGGAGTTGCCCATCTGACCGGCCGGCAATCCGACGTTCTCGCCAGAGGTTTCGAGGAAGGCCGAGGGGGCCTCGGCGACCAGGCGGTCGAAATTGGGAGTCCGAGCCAGCACCACCGCGTTGTCGGCGCTCTCGGTACGGTGGCCCCAGCCGTCGAGCACGCAAAGCATCACCGGCCGGCGGGATGGGGAGACACTGGCTCGGGACATGCGGGAAATATAAGGGAATTCCGGAGCGAGCAATAGCCCCGCAAGGTTCCGCCGGCCTCACGCCGGCTCGGGCGCGCCCCGATTGAGCTGCTTGCCGGAATCGCGCCCCTCGTAGAGGTCGGCAAGCGCCGCCAGGGCTTTCGAGCCCATCGACGACGTCCTCGCGCCACGCGATGCGCCCCTCGCGCAGCCACACGGTCAGCTGTGCCAAGCCCTCGGGGAACCGCTCGGCGTAATCGAAGATGAGGAATCCCTCCATGCGCGCACGATTGATCAGCAGCTGGCGCTCGATTCGCGGGCCGAGCAGCGGCGGGTCCTAGCTCGCTGTCACCGCCGTGCCACAAACCACGATCCGCGCCCCGACAGTGATTCGCATCAGCACCGAATCGGCGATCGCGCCGCCGACGCTGCCGATCGCCCCCGCTGCGGTCGAGACCACCACCGTGTCCGTGGCCTCCGGCCGGGCGACGTCAAGCAGGGTGAAATAGGCGGTGAGACCGGTGTGGCCGAGGACCCCGAGAGCGGTGGAGATTGGCGCTACCGCTGGATCGACCTTGTGAGCGATGTCGATCCCGTCGGAGAGCGCGAACGCCTGCCAGCCCTGCATGCCGGCGACGATGTCGCCCTCGGCAAACTCGCGGTGTTTCGAGGCCACCAACTTCGCCGACGGTGATGGCGCGCTTCACGTCGCCCAGCGCGACCGGCCGGGAGTAGTTCCTGGCGGTGCTGATCCACTCCTTCATGGCGGGATCAACGGAGGCATAGATGACGCGGATCAGGAACTCGCCGGGGGCAAGCACCGGGACCAGCGCCTGCACCAGCTCGAAGTTGCCTGGCGCGGGCGTCCCGACGGGTCGCGACTTGAGGACGATCCGGCGGTTCACATGGTCTGTCATCGGATTTCTCCGGCTTCCCGGGTGAACGGCGTTTCCCTCAATCCCGGTGGTAGGGATGACCGCCGAGGATGGATTGGGCGCGGTAAAGCTGCTCGGCCAGCATCGCCCGCACCAGGAGATGGGGCCAGGTCATCGGTCCGAGCGAGAGGGTAAGGTCGGCGCGCTCGAGCACCGCGTCGCCGTGACCCTCGGCGCCGCCGATCAGGAAGGCCACCTCTCGCACGCCTTGATCACGCCAGCGGCGCAAGGTTTCCGCGAATTGGCGGCTGTCGACGGCCCGTCCCCGCGGGTCCAGCGCCACCACCCGAGCGTCATCGGCGGGCGCGGCCAGCAACAACTCGGCCTCGCGGTTCTTGAGTTCGGCCGCCGGTAGCGGGCGCTTCTCCACGACTTCGCGCAGGGTCACGGGCCAAGTCAGGCGCGCGGCGAACTGGGCGTAGAGTTCGGCCTCCGGGCCGGTCCGAGCACGGCTGACCGCGCCAATCAGGATGAGCATGAGCGGCGTCGGGGTCGCGCCGGCGCGCTCAGGCCTGGCCGGCGACCTGGCGCGGTCCGCCCGAAGGGCCGTCGACCATGGGCATGCCCCACATCTTCTCCAGATTGTAGAAGTCCCTCACCTCGGGCCGGAAGATGTGGACCACCACGTCGCCGGCGTCGATCAGGACCCAGTCGCATTGGGGCAACCCTTCTGCGGCGAAGTTGCGGTACCCAGCCATCTTCAAACGTCCCAGGAGATGTTCCGCGATCGCGCTGACTTGACGCTGCGAGCGTCCGCTGGCAATCACCATGGCGTCGGCGAAGCTGGTTTTGCCCGCCAGGTCGATGGTCGCGATATCCACGGCCTTGTCGTCTTCCAGGGACGCTTGGATCTGGCCGAGGAGACTGTGCTCCTTGGGCGTGGAGCCAGGACTTCGGTCTTCTATCTTCGTCTCCTTCCCTCGGGCCGGGATGGGCCGCCTCCCTCGGCTTGCCCATCCCGGGCCTCGTTCTCACGTAGGCGGGTCGCCGACTCGGGGTGCTGCGGGCCGCAGACGTAGATCCAGGCCGGTGGCTGGCACCCCGCGAGGCTTGCCGTCAGGCGCTCCGGTACCCGTTTCGCAGCCATGCGCCGGGCCGCCGGGTTCGCCAGTGGATTCAAAGGATATTTCGGGCGGGCGAAAATCGCAACGGGTACGCGATGAAAGATTTCTTGCCATCTTCGCCACTTGACGATCTGTCCGAGATTATCGGCGCCCATGAGCCAGACGAATCGCGCCCGCGGGAAACGTCGCCGGAGCTCGCGGAGCGTATCGACCGTATAGCGGGTCCCGAGCTGGCGCTCGATGCCGGTGATGCGGATTCGAGGATGTTCCGCGGCCTGACGGGCGCGGGCCAAGCGTTGCCCCAGCGGGGCCATGTCCGCCGCTAGCTTCAACGGGTTCTGTGGCGAGACCAGCCACCAGACCTCGTCGAGTTCGAGGCGCTCGAGCGCGACGAGGCTAACGTGGCGGTGGCCCGCATGCGCCGGGTTGAACGACCCGCCGAGGAGCCCGATGCGGCTCTGCCGATCGTCACCGCGCGGCGGAAGGTCTCTTGCACTCACACGCTGAGCGGGCGCACCGCCATCCGAGGTCGGTCGTCTTAGGGCCGGGCCTGACCGGAGCCCCGGACCAGGTACTTGTAAATGGTGAGTTGCTCCACCCCCACCGGTCCGCGGGCGTGCAGCCGGCCAGTGGAGATGCCGATCTCGGCCCCCATGCCGAACTCGCCGCCGTCGGCGAACTGGGTAGAGGCGTTATGCAGCGCGATCGCGCTGTCCACGCCCGCCAGGAACGCCTCGGCCGCCGCCTTGTCCTCGGCAACGATGGCGTCGGTGTGCTCGGACCCGTGGGTGTTGACGTGCTGGATGGCGGCGCCGACCCCATCGACCACCTTCACCGAGATGATCGCGTCCAGATACTCGGTATTCCAGTCGCTCTCGCTCGCCGGGACCACCCGCGGATCGGCGGCCTGCGTGGCGGCGTCTCCGCGCACCTCGCAGCCCGCCTCGAGGAGGTCCGTAATCAGCACCGGCAGGTAGCTCTCGGCGGCGTCGCAATCGACCAGCAGCGTCTCGGTCGCACCGCAGATCCCGGGCCGGCGCATCTTGGCGTTGACGACGATGCGGCGGGCCATCTCGAGGTCGGCGGTCGCGTCCACGTAGGTGTGGCAGATACCCTCAAGGTGCTTCAGCATCGGAATCGCGCTCTCGCTGCTGATGCGCTCGATCAGCGACTTGCCGCCGCGCGGCACGATCACGTCGATGTACGCGCCGGCCCGCAGCATCTCGCCCACCGCCGCCCGGTCGGTAGTCGGCACCAGCTGAATGCCGTCATCGGGGAGGTCGACCCGGCGAAGGCCCGCCTGCAAGCGCTCCAGGATCGCGGTCGATGAGTGGATGCTCTCCGAGCCGCACCTGAGGATCGTGGCGTTGCCCGCCTTGAGGCAAAGCCCGCCGGCATCCGCGGTCACGTTCGGACGGGACTCGTAGATGATGCCGATCACGCCCAAAGGGACGCTCACCCGGCTGATCTCGAGGCCATTGGGCGGGGCCCACGCGGCGAGCACCCGCCCCACCGGGTCGTCGAGCCCGGCAATCGCCTCGAGGCCCGCGGCCATCGCCTCGATCCGCCCGTTATCGAGAATCAGCCGGTCAACGAAAGCGGCAGGCCAGCCCTCTTCGCGAGCTGTCGCGACGTCTCGTGCGTTTGCTTCCAGGATGCGGGCGGAGTCCGCGCGAATGGCGGTGGCGGCGACGGTCAGCGCCGCGTTCTTCCGATCCGGGGCCGCCCGCGCAAGCCTGCGGGCAGCGCCGCGCGCCGCGCAGCCCATCCGCTCGATCAGTTCCGCGCAGTCCTCGGCGGCCGCTTGCGCCACCGCCAGGGTGTTGGTAACCGTCACGACTTCGTCCTCCCTCCGGCGGTCCGAGCCGGGCCTCGCTCAGGACAACACCAAGTCGTCGCGGTGGATCAGCTCCTGGCGGCCACGGTAGCCGAGAAGCGCCGCGATTTCACGGCTTTTGTGGCCCATGATACGGCGCGCATCCTCGGCCGAGTAGGCGATCAGGCCACGCGCGATCTCGGTGCCGTCGGGGCTCTTCACCACCACCGCGTCGCCCCTCTCGAAGGTGCCCTCGACGATGGTCACGCCGGCGGGCAGCAGGCTCTTGCCGCGCGAGAGCGCGCCCAACGCGCCGGCGTCAACGGTGACGCTCCCGGCGGGATTGAGGGAGCCCGCGATCCAGCGCTTGCGGGCGGTACGCGGATTCGAGACGGGCAGGAACCAACTGCAGGGCGCACCGTCGTCGATTGCCTTGAGCGGCCTCATCACCTTGCCATCGGCGATGATCATCCGGCAGCCGGCCCTCAGCGCCACGCGTGCGGCGATCAGCTTGGTGACCATGCCGCCGGACGAGTGGCCGGCCGGGGCCTCGCTGGCCATGGCCTCGATCTCCGAGGTGATCGCGCGCACTTCGCGCACCAGTTTGGCGTCCGGATCGCGGCGGGGATCGGCGGTATAGAGACCGTCGATGTCGGAGAGCAACACGAGCGTATCGGCGCTGATCATCTCGGCGACACGCGCGGCCAGGCGGTCGTTGTCGCCGAAGCGGATCTCCTGGGTGGCGACCGTGTCGTTCTCGTTGATCACCGGAACCGCACCCAGCCTCAACAGCGTGGTGATGGTGTTGCGCGCATTCAGATAGCGCCGCCGTTCCTCGCTGTCCTCTATGGTGACCAGGATCTGGGCCGCGGTAAGGCCGTGCTCAACCAACATCTCCTGATAAGCGTGGGCGAGGCGCCCCTGACCGGTGGCGGCGGCGGCCTGCTTCTCCTCGAGCTTGAGCTCGTCGCGCTTGAGCCCGAGGTGGCGGCGTCCGACGGCAATCGCCCCCGACGACACGATGACCACGTCCTGGTCGCGCCCGCGCGCCTCAGCCACGTCCTCGGCTAACGCGCTCAGCCAGTCGTGGCGGATCGAGCCGGTGGCCTCGTCGACCAGGAGCGCGCTGCCGATCTTGATGACCAGGCGGCGCCCCGAGCTCAACGATCTGCCGGTTTTCCGGGCGGTCATGGGGCGTAGGCCCGCTTCGGTCCCTGTTCGGCCTCGCGCGCGCGCCGCGCCGAGGAGATCAACCGACGCGCGGCCCGGAGCACCGCGCTCACGCCCCGGCCGGCCGCGCCGGAGATGGCATGGACCTCGGCGCCCGAGGCTAGCAAGAGGGCGCGGCGTCTGGCCTCAATCGTGGCCTCGTCCAGCGCATCGCACTTGTTCAGCGCAACGATCTCGATCTTCTGGTCCAACCCGTGGCCGTAACGGCAAAGCTCGTCTCGCACCGTTCGATAGGCCGCTCCGACGTCGTCCAAGGTGCCGTCGACCAGGTGAACGAGCACGCCGCAGCGCTCGATGTGGCCGAGGAAGCGGTCGCCGAGCCCGGCGCCCGAATGCGCCCCTTCGATCAGCCCCGGAATATCCGCCAGCACGAAGACCTCGTCGTCGCCCGCGACCACGCCGAGATGGGGATGGATGGTGGTGAAGGGATAGTCAGCCACCTTGGGACGGGCGCGGCTGACCGCGACCAGCAAGGTGGACTTGCCGGCGTTGGGCAGGCCCACCAGCCCGGCGTCGGCGATGAGCTTAAGGCGAAGCCAGATCCAGCGTTCGCCTCCCAGCTCGCCCGCATCGGCGCGGCGCGGCGCCCGGTTGGTCGAGGATTTAAAATGGGCGTTGCCGCAGCCGCCCCGCCCGCCGCGGGTGAGCACCACTCGCTCGCCGGCCCCGGTGAGGTCCGCGATCACGGTCTCGGCATCGTCCTCCAGAATCTGGGTGCCGGCCGGCACCTTGAGGACCACATCCTTGCCGGAGCGCCCCGTGCGGTCCTTCCCCATCCCGTGCCCGCCACGGCGAGCCTTGAAGTGCTGCTGATAACGGAAGTCGATCAAGGTATTCAAGCCGTCGGCGCACTCGGCGACCACGTTGCCGCCGCGTCCGCCGTTACCGCCGTCGGGGCCGCCGAATTCGACAAACTTCTCGCGGCGAAAACTCATGCAGCCGTCGCCGCCGTCGCCGCTCTTGATGTAGACCTTGGCCTGGTCGAGGAACTTCATGGTTTCTCAACGCTCTCGACGGAATTGCTCGATCGCGCAGATCTTGACCGGAAGCCGGGCGTCCGGCAAGGGCCGGCGAGGCGTGAAGGGAATGCGAAAAAGGGGAATGACGCGCCATTCCCCCCGGGATCGCCGAAGGCCGCGCGCTCAGGCGTCGGCGAGCACCACCGAGACTCGGACCCGACCTTTGCCGCGCTTGTTGAAGGCGACGCGGCCCTCGACCAGCGAGAACAGCGTGTGATCCT
>PVBE011180066.1_pt1 | contig 12454 bp, 9 predicted proteins | sample 1631181 | NCBI WGS metagenome assembly PVBE01 (sample SAMN08397723, study PRJNA350692) | Marine metagenome, whole genome shotgun sequencing project. | isolation source: water | place: Pacific Ocean | collected 2012-04 | reverse complement strand
GAGGTGGGCAATTTTAAGGATGCTGTCCGCTGGCAGGCCAAGGCACTCGAGGTTGCCCCGGAGTCACAGAAGGCGGCCCTCCGCGAGCGGCTGGACCGCTACCGTCAGGGAAAATCGTATCGCACACCAGAAACAAAATAGGCCGCACACAACCGCTCTACCCATTGATTCACGATACAACACCAGAGCGATTCGGTTCCATGGTGTCGGCAACGGTTTGAAACCTTCTGAACATCGATGTTCGGTCATCTAAATCCGGGCTCTTTGTCGTGACAATTGTAGCCAGGATTGCGACAAATGGATGGTCGGCTGGACGGACAGACTCTCAATGACCTATAATCCCAGAGAGCCTGTACACACTGAAAATCAAGCAAATAAGACACATACTGTGAAATGAGGTATCAACTATGGAGTCCTCTGCCGATCAACTCACTGGCGCCAGTTCGGCAACACCGCCAAAGCTCGAAATTCAAAGCCATGGAAGCCCTGTTTCTCTGTTTCCCACGGTCTGCTTCATCGTCGAGCACCAAGGCACGGAACCGATGAATGATGAGCTGGTAAGATTCTGTCTCGAACAGGAAAAAAATCAGCCCGGACTTCAGACCGGATCGATACGGGGCTATCATTCAAATCGGCAGTTCTTTGATAACGATAATTGGGCGGTGCAAAAGTTGAAAGAATTGATGATGGGCAATGCAAGGAACTATTTGCAAGAGTTCTGGAAGAGTGAGAGCATGACGCCATTATCAAATGTGAAAGATCTCGCGCTACAACTCTCAGCATGGTCTGTTATGTTGCGAGAAGGCGATTTCAGCAAACCCCATATACATCCCATATCTCACATAAGCGGTGTTTATTATGTCATTACGAAAGAATCGGACCAGCAATCGCAATCCGACGAAGGTAATCTGGTGCTTGTCGATCCACGGATACGTGCCTCCGTCGCGCCACTAAAAGACCAGAAAAGCAATGCGATGTTTTCTCCGAAAGCCGGCATGGTGGTCATGTTTCCGAGCTGGTTGGACCATTTTGTTCTTCCATTTAAGGGAGAGGGATTGAGGATCTCTATCGCATGCAATTTTGTTCTCTCCCCGAGTGCCATACAGGACGATTGAGACTGCACGATTGAGAGATAGCGCCATCAGAGCGCTCTATGGACTTTGTGTGCCGAAATCGTTTTCAACTGTTCCTGCAAACGGTAGCCGAAGCGCCGGCGAGCGAGGCCGAGGAGAAAGCCGGGTCCGAACAACCTAAGATCATCTATAGAGAATCAGTAGCGGGCTTGCTCTCGGCCAAGGCAGAGAAGGCCACTAACGGTAATACAAGGCCGGTAATACAAGGCCGGTAATGCAAGGCGTGGACAATGTCGACATTTATCTCGCGATACATCAAGTTTTTTTTTATCGCCGATTTTCTCCTGATCTTGGCCCATATTCTCGGCAAGCAATATTGGCTTGTTAATCTCGACATCGAATACAATATTCCCACCCTGTTCTCTAGCGTACAGATATTTCTTGTCGCGTTGGTGATCGGCCAGATATTCCTTCGAGAGCGAAACCACCTAAAAAATATCGTCCCGGGAAACTGGATTTGGCTGCTGCTAGGTGCTGCATTTGCGTTCCTGGCAATCGATGATGTGGCGCAAATTCATGAACGCTTTTTGAGGCGCGAGGTCCAGGATCTGCTTCCGCCCGATTCACTCTGGATTTCCCTCATGCCCTGGCAAATCATCTTTGGCCCGTTATTGGCCATCATTGGCATCACTGTACTCGTGGTTATCTTCACGAGATTCTCTCAGGAGCAGCGTCTGTTTTTGCCAGCGGTTCTGGCACTTGGATGTTGGGTGTTGGCAGTCGCACTGGAAGGACTTTCTAAACCATTTTTCATGGTACAGGGCTGGTATCCATTTGAAGTCCTGCTCGAGGAAGGCCTGGAACTTTTTGGGGGAACATTTTTTTTACTTTGCTTCGCTCGATATGGCAAAGCGATCGAGGCCGATTATCGGCCGGAATCTTTTTCCGGTCGCAGCGGCTATATCGTTTTTAAAGCAGCAACCGTGCTGCTGTTGTTCATTGGCGCCGGATCGGCCTTGGTTTTCTTTGCAACAGTACACAACTCCTCCTGGCTCTATCGTCATAACGGAGGTGTCCTCATGCAGAGAGGGAAATATGATCGGGCGATCGTTGCCCTCAAGCAGGCACTGGCCGAAAATCCAGATGATGTACCTGCCCTCAATTTGTTAGGCGATGCGTACAGCCAAAGCAAAGACTATCCCGCGGCACTGGCCAGCTATGAAAAGTCACTTTCGTTGGCCCCCAACCAACCGCAAGTGCAACGCGCGGCCCAACAACTGAAGGGGACCGCCACAAATGGCAATTCCGTCACGAATGAGTTGCACGAGGTGAAGACCACCGATCACCTCGCGACACTCGATAATCCATCCGAGGATGGCTGGGATACCGAGGCCTTTGCCATACTTGGGCATAAGCAATTGAAACATATCGGGAAACTGTTGAAAAAAAAGCGGCCCCTCAAGGCGAGTGATTTCGCCTCCATCGCAGCACCCGATTTTACGTGCGAACCTTTGGTTCCGGAAAACCTGAAGGCTGTGTTTCGTGGCGACGCCCTGACTGTAAAACGGGGTCACTCGGACGGGACATCGAAGTCGTTCTCCGGCCCTCAGGGACTCGCCGATGCAATCAACCAGATGCTCGCCCCCTTGCAGTCTGCTGAGAGCGTTCATTCGAAATTCAAGATCTTTCGCGTCAATCAGGATGGGAGCGCAACGGAAACCAGGGCCTACGGCGCCTGCTCGGGACGCGTGGGAGACAAAATGGTCGAGCAAAACGCAACCTGGACCATTCAATGGACACCTCCTGCGAATAAAAAATTGCCACTGATTAAATCGATTGTGGTCGACGACTTTGAAATGGTTGAGAGTACCCCCGCGAGCGGGCCGCTGTTTGCCGACTGCACAGATGCAGTTCTCCAGGCCAACACCAGCTACACGTCACAACTCCTGCGCGGTTTTCAGCACTGGCTACAGACCAGCCAACGACGACGACATCTTTTTCGCCTGGGCACTCCCGGAATCGCTATCGCAGATGTCAACGGCGACGGGCTGGAGGATCTCTATCTTTGCCAGGAAGTCGGGTTGCCGAACCGATTGTTTTTGCACCAAGAGAACAACACACTCGTCGATGTCTCCAAAGAGTGGGAGGCCGATTGGTTACACGACTCCCGCTCTGCCCTGTTTTTTGACTGGGATAATGACGGGGACCAGGATCTGGCCGTAAGTGTACTCGGGGGCGTTCTTCTTGCAGAGAATGACGGTGGACAGCGTTTTAAATTTCATACGGTCCTTCCCACGAGCGATGATACCATGTCGCTCGCGGCGGCCGACTACGACCAGGATGGTGACTTGGATTTCTATGTCTGCGTTTACCGCATGGATCAGAAAACAACTGGGGAAATGCCCTCACTGCTCCCCGGATCGGCGAGTACGTTTGTCCAACACGATGCAAACAATGGCGGTCCGAATGCACTTTTTCGCAATGACGGCAATGGCAATTTCGCGGATGTGACGCAAGCTACCGGCATGAACCAAAATAACAGTCGGTTCAGCTATGCCGCTTCATGGGACGACTTTGACAACGACGGCGATGTCGATCTCTATGTGGCCAACGACTTCGGACGCGACAATTTCTATCGGAATGACGAAGGTTCTTTTGTTGATATCGCCGAACAGGCCAACGTGGAAGACCGCGCAGGTGGAATGGGTATCACGTGGGGCGACTACAATCACGATGGCTGGATGGATGCATATGTCAGCAACATGTGGTCTTCTGCAGGCAACCGAGTCACGTTTCAGGAACAATTTAAAACGGATTCTCCCGAGGTTAAGAGACGGTTGCAGGGACAGGCCAGAGGAAACACTCTTTTAAAAAACCTCGGTGACGGTCGCTTTGAACACGTGAGCGCCGAGGCGGCAGTCGAGGTAGGCCGCTGGGCTTGGGGCTGCCATTTTTTTGACCTCAACAACGACAGTTGGGAAGACCTGATGGTCGCCAACGGTTTTATCACAACCGAAAATTCTCATGATTTGTGAAGTAAATTCTGGCGACAGGTCGTGTCGCAATCACCGGATGATGATCAGGACGATACGAGCGATATGAACGCGAGAAATAATGAACTGGCGGTGATGCTCGATAGCGGGCTGTCGATGAGTGGTAAAGAACGGCACTGCGTCTTCTTAAACACCGGTGCGGATGCAGAGTCTGAGGGCCGCTTTGCGTGCATCTCAGCGGTTTCTGGATTGGATTTTCCCGATGATGGACGTGGCGTGAGTGTAGTCGACTGGGATCGCGATGGCGACCAGGACTTATGGATATCGAACCGAAACGCACCTCGGGTTCGCTATTTACGGAATGATACGGTAACGGACAATAACTCTATTGCATTTTTGCTTGTGGGGAATGGAACCACGACCAGCCGTGACGCGATCGGAGCCCGCATCGAACTGATCTTGGCGCCCAAAGCATTGGACGAGAGCACCACGGAGGCGGGTGCGGATGAAACTTCCTCCAATACCGTAAAGCCTTCGGGCGAAACCGAAACCGATTCCAACAAATTGATCAAAACCCTACATGCGGGAGAGGGCTTCCTGTCACAATCGAGCCGCTGGATCCATTTTGGTTTGGGCAAAGGAGCTGAGATCGCAGAACTGACCGTACACTGGCCTGGCGGTGAAAGCGAAACATACACCGGCCTAGCAGTCAATCGCCGGTATCAAATCCACCAGGGAGGCAAAGCCGTCGAAAGCCCGATGCAGGCAGACCCGCCACCACCACCGCTGATTCCCTCGACACCCGAATTGCCACCGCTTGCCGACCGCTTCCGCATTCCCCTGGTGGCCCTCGTCCCGATGCCCGACCTGCCCTATATCGATTCATCGGGCATTACAAAAAATCTTCTCTCAACGGCTGATGGCGGCATGCTGCTGGTCAACTGCTGGTCGACTTCTTGCATACCCTGCCTCAAAGAATTGCAGGAGTTTACCGACCGTGCCGGCGACCTGCGCGATGCTGGCATCAACATTCTCGCCCTCAACCTGGACGAGGCAACCGGTATCGAACACCAGGGAGACTCACCCGATGCCATCTTGAAACGCATGGGATTCCCGTTTGCTATCGGTTACGCTACGAGTAAAGTCGCAGTAACCTTGAGCACCATCCACAACGTGATGACGGCGACCGGTGGCGAGCTGCCTGTTCCGACAAGTTTCCTGATTGATGGATCGGGTCGGCTCACTGCCATTTATAAAGGGCCGGTTTCGGTCGACACTCTGATTGCCGATAAGGAACATTCCTCGCTTCCACCCTGGGAGCGGTTCCGCCGTGCTGCCAACCTTCCGGGCTTGGTTGTTGAGAGTGAGGTACTGAAAGAAGCGATTGAAAAAAGTGATCGCTTTTCACGAACGCGACTTGCCAGTCACCTGGAGGAGATGGGTTGGGCACACGCAGCGTCGATCCAATACGAAGCATTAGCCGCATCACTTCCTGAATCGGAAGAGAAACAGGATGAATTGGCTAACGTTTTTTTTGAGCGAGGGATTCTTCTGGCTCGACGGAACGATTGGACCCGAGCCACATCTGCCTTCGAAGCTTCCGTTGAAAGTAATCCGGATTCACCCAAAGCCCATTACAATCTCGGACTCGCCTATCAGCGAATGGGACAAACGCAACTTGCTCACGAACAGTACGAGTGGGCGATAGAACTCCAGCCCAAATTGATCCCAGCCCAAGCCAATCTGGCGCGGCTTCTTGCCAAGGAAAAGAATTGGCCCCAAGCCGCCATTCACTTTGAAAAAGTAATTCAGGCACGGCCCCGGGACGAAACATCGCACTATAATCTTGGAGTCGCACTTGCCATGCAAGACAAGTGGAAAGAAGCAGCTGAACAGTTTCAAGTCGCGCTGAAATTGCGGCCCGACTTTTCTCAGGCTCGCAAGTATCTTGAGCGCGTCAAGGAGAAACTGCAGTAAGGACTGCAGCACATGGAGGGAAAAGGCGAAACTGTAAAGTGCGATTGATTGGACACGCTACTATCCACTCCAAATATCTGTTGATGACCATTTCACTAAATATCCACCTTCTGCTTTGTCTACTCGCGATCAGTCTGACCTGCCTGCTCGGATGCGGTCGCAAAGACATTCAACCGGCAGCGGAAGGCCTCGATAAACCGGCGGTCGTAACGGACCTGAGTGCTTCGGGAGACAAAAGTCCGAACGAAAATGAGAACACCGACACAAGACACATGGTTCGGGCAGCAACCACAGCAGACGGCATGCAAGTCGATGCATTGTCCCATGCTGACATTCATCAAGTCGACTGGTTAAAACCGCGGCAGCAGGCGCAGCTGGCTACGGCAAATCAATTCAACGCGTTCCATAACTTTCAGTTCCGTGACCGGCAACCAGAGAGTGGGATTCAATTTCGACAAATTCCAGTCGACTGTGCAACCCGCGAACACAAATCGGCGCATTACGACCACGGCAATGGAGTGGTTGTTGCTGACGTCGACAACGACGGGCTATTGGATATTTATTTCCTGACACAAGCAGGCAGCAATGAACTGTGGCGCAACCTCGGCGGTGGAAAGTTTGAGAATATCACTGAAAAGTCCGGTACGGCAGTCGCGGATCGAATTTCCGTAACGGCATCCTTTGCCGACATCGATAATGACGGAGACGCCGACCTGTACATCACTACCGTTCGGGAAGGCAATATTCTACTGGCCAACGATGGAAAGGGAAATTTTCAGGACATCACGGCTGAATCGGGCTTAGGCCACCACGGCCATTCTTCCAGTCCTGTCTTCTTCGATTTTGATCGGGACGGACTGCTCGATATTTTTCTCACGAACGTCGGCACATACACCATCGACCAGCAGGCTCCGGCAACGGCCATCAAGGATCGCGACGTGGACTATTATGTGGCGTTCAACGATGCCTTTTCAGGCCACTTAAAGCCCGATCGCACCGAAACAAGCATTCTGTACAAGAATATGGGGGAGAACCGATTCCGGGACGTGTCCGCAGAGATGAATCTTCAGGACACAAGTTGGACCGGTGCGGCCAGTCCGATTGACGCCAACAGTGATGGCTGGCCAGATCTCTATGTGACCAATATGCAAGGTCATGACGAATATTATGAAAACGATCGGGGCAAAGGTTTCATCCGCAAGAGTCGCGATCTCTTCCCCAAAACACCTTGGGGTTCCATGGGAATTAAAGTCTTTGATTTCGACAACGATGGCCAGATGGATATTTTTGTCACCGATATGCATTCCGACATGAGTGAGAACGTACCGCCTGAAAGAGAAAAGGCCAAAGCGGACATGCAATATCCGGAATCCTTTTTGCGGAGTGACGGCCAGAGCATTTATGGCAATGCCTTTTATCGCGGAGCTAAAGATGGCACGTTTAGCGAAATCTCCGACGAGATCGGCGCTGAAAACTATTGGCCGTGGGGATTGAGCGTCGGCGACATCAACGCCGACGGTTTTGAAGATGCGTTTATCACCGCCAGCATGAATTTTCCATTTCGGTATGGCGTGAATTCGCTACTGTTAAATGACCGGGGAAAGCGGTTTGTTGACAGTGAATTCATTTTGGGAGTGGAGCCCCGTCGCGATGGGCAGACCTCCGCGATCTGCTTTGAAATCGATGCCGCGACGCGCGAATTTTTTGGGCCCGCCAAACCCTATTTGGAAAAGATCTGTGAAGGCCGCTCAGGAGATATCGAAGTATGGGGAACACTGGGAACACGTTCGTCGGTGATTTTTGACGTTGATGAGGACGGCGACTTGGACATCGTTACCAATGAGTTTAATGCCGAACCGATGGTTCTTATCAGCGATCTCACCGAAAAGAAACCGATCCACTTTCTTAAAATCCGCCTCGTCGGTACAAAGTCGAATCGGGACGGACTCGGTGCCCGCGTGGTAGTTCACACTAAGTCCGGAACGTATTTTAAGATTCATGACGGGCAGTCCGGTTACCTCGGACAAAGTAGCTACCCCTTGTACTTTGGCTTGGGTGAGGATGATTCCGTGGAGAAGATCGAGGTCCTCTGGCCATCGGGCACCACCCAATTCGTCGATGGCCCCATCGCAGCCAATAGCCTAATCACTGTGACGGAAGATTGATGTGACACCAGGGGCTTTGTGCTGCCATGTTGTACTTGATTCGCCACCACCATTATTGTTATGCAGCGTATGCGCTACTCCTGATCGGCGCAGTTGGTTGCGATCGCGACGAGCCGCTTCCAGATGAGATTCACAAAGTACAGATTGAGATGACCGGCCACGATTTTAAGTGGCACAGTCGCTATGCTGGCAAGGACAATACCATCGGCACAGATGATGATCTGCATGCCGCCCAAGTGCTGCATGTTCCTCTGAACGCCGAGGTAGAGATCTTTTTGAAAAGCCGCGATTATTTGTATTCCCTTGAGGTGCCTCAGGCACGTCGCAAAGAAATTGCAGTTCCCGATCTGACATTTTCATTGACTTTTACAGCCGACAAACTCGGGACTTTCAAAATGCCCGGCGACCAAATGTGTGGTTACACGCACCCTGATTTAATGGGTACTCTGATTGTCGAAACACCAGCCGACTATGTTCGATGGCTCAACGCACAACGATGACGACATGAACCCTTTGATCCAGAACTGCCGAGTGATCATCATTGTCGCCATTGCTCTGTTTGCGTGCTCCTGCATCGACTCCAATCCGAAACGACCCTACGATGTCTATCCGGGGGACGACATTCAAGCTGTCCTGGACATTGCCGCCAAGAACCCGACCCGCAAACACGTGCGGGTTCATGCGGGGATCTATCGTCCGACCCGCCACCATCAAGCATTTATCGCGTTGACTGAAGAGCACGATGGCATTGTTCTCGAAGCAGTGGGAGATGTGACTCTCACTGCCGCAAATCCACAAGTTGCAAACGAGCAGGACGAAGGCTATCCCGCGATCGTGAACCATGTGGTCTATTTCGGCGACGGAATTAGCTCGAAAACGATCCTTCGTGGATTCAAGATCACCGGTGCCAACAATCACGTGATCATGCAGGAGGATGAATTTTCTGTCCAGCCGGACGTGCCCGGTCTACAGAAACACCCATTATTTTTCTTTGCCGATGGTGGAGGCATTAAAATTTTCGGGCGTTCCTATCCAACCATCGAAAATGTCGAGATACATGACAACTATGCAAGTCCATGTGCGGGCGGCGTTTCTATTGAACACGTTTTGGGCGAGCAGCCCGTTCATTTTAAAAATTGCATCTTTCGCAACAATCGCTGTCCAATCAACGGTGCCGCCATCGATATCCTGAGGGGAAGTTCAGCTATTGTGGAAAATTGCCTGTTTGTGGACAACCAATCAAACAGCAAACACGATGCGCGAAGCATCCGTGTTCCGCCCTGGAGACCCAAACGAGGTGGTGGCACCTTGACCGTGTTTCCAACATCGAGGGCCATCGTACGGAATAGCACCTTTACGGGAAACCGAAATGGTGTCGATGATTCCGGCGTCGGAAGCATCTACGAAAACTGCATCTTCTGGATGAATGATGCCAAGGGTGGTTGGCTTACTGCCAAACGGTATGAGATTGACATCAAGGATGCGGATGGGGTGCGGGGATGTTTCTTGCAGGGAGAGGAGATCGATCTGCAGAATACCCTGAACAAAAACAATAATGTGCTCGGATGTGCAGACCCCGATTTTGATCCATTCTTTCGCCCCAGAGCACCCGGGTTCGAAAAAGCCGGTTTTCGCCCCACCTTGAGCGAACCATAACCAACCGCTGCAAGAATCAAAGATCCCAGAGCCCGGCCCTGCCGACATCCATCTTGACCTTAATGCTCTGATCGCCAACGGTGCATTGGTTGGATAGTGGCAGTGGAGCACCAATGCAAACAAGCTGGACCGCTGAGACTCTTGTTGAGAAACTCGTCCTTATTCGACCAAACGGACCGGACGATCTGAGCGGGCATCCAACAATTTGCGCTGCTCTTGCTCGCGCAGGTTTCCATTTTCATCAAGGAGCACCGACTCGGGACTAAAAGGTGGTGCCTTGGGCATGTTGGACCAGAGTTCTACCGCCCGCATACGAGCCGCTGTACGATCTTGTCCGCTTGCTAGAAAGTCATATAAAAAATCGCCAAATCCTGGCAAGCCAGCCAACGAGCGCTGGGCAATGTATCGAATCGCGTCGTATGGGTCTTCCAATAGCTGGGCCAAATGTGGCGCTATCCATTGGTTTCCTGAAGCTTCATGAGCTGGCTGCCAACCCATGTGCCAAGCCAATAGTGCTCGTTGAGCAGCATCACCTGAGAGTAACCACTGCAATGCCGCAGAAAGATGCTGTTGCGATTCATTTAATTTTGGCGGTGTGATGTCATACCAGTTTTGCAGATAGTAGGCAGTCCAACCAAGCGATTTATCCAAGTGGCAAAGATTACAGGCATTGGGGCGCCCGGTATCAAGCGTAACATGCACGTTCGGACTGTTGATTTGATGGTTGCGACTCGTTTTTAATAATCCGTACATCGTGTACGGCATGTGGCAGTTGTAGCAGAGGCTACCATCCGAACCGGCGACATGATGGGTGTGCTCCGTACGTTTTTCCGTCGATTCAAATTCCGTATGACATTGCAAGCAAGTTCCATTGCCGAGCGCCTTGCTTTGTAACAAGCCATTGGCCCATTGCTTCCGATCACGGGAATCGTCTTCCGACTGGTGCATCGAGTGGCACGAAAGGCAGGAAAGTTCACCACGCTGAAAACAGGGTGATGCTCGTACAGCGTTGAACTCCCGTCCGGAGGTACGGACCATGCCATCGGGCCAAAAATGGTTCTCGCCAAACTCACTCTGGCCAATGTTTCGCGATTTTTCTAAATCATCACCAGGTTGATAAGAAAAACCATGCTGCAAATAATCTGGTTCATCCACCATGGCGGAAACAAGGTGACAGCGTCCACAGACCTGCGATGACCGCTCGTGCGAAAGAAGCGATGGATTGACAATATCATCTTTTATCAATGGCGATTCGCCACTCTTATAAAAACGTATGTGATTTTCACCAGGACCGTGGCAAGCCTCACAACCAATGCCAAACTCAGCAACGCGAGTATCCATCTGCATGGCAGCGACACCAGGCACGCCATGTGTTGTATGGCACCGCATACATCCTCGATTCCAGCGACCTGTTTCAAAACTAACTTCTGCACCGGGGGGCTGAAGAAACGCAGCGCGACGCGGAATCCAGCGTTGATCTTCCTTTAGATATGCAAAGGGCACCATTTCTAACTGGCGTTCCCAACCCGTTGACATCCAACAGACTTGCATAAAATGCGAACCGGTCGTCATTAGAATTTGTCTTTCGACTTCGGCGTCATCCATCGTTTCGAAGCGGGCAAAATAATCATCTCCTTGCCTGGTAAACGTTGCCTTTACATCCTCAACCTCTACCTGCTCGCCGTTAAATGGAGCAGCGACCGCTTCTGGTGAAGGGATTTGTGTCATGGTCCGGTGGTAAGTGGCATGCCAACTTGCGTGCTGCGATTCATGACATTCCTCACAGGCCTGAGAAGAAACGAACCCGTCACTTTTCACCTGACGAGGCATGTTGTTATGAGCTGTTACCGAAGGGACCGTTTGACTCCCGCGATAGAGGATGAAGATGGCCCCCAAGACAGCCACCAGAGAGAAAATGCCGATCAATCTCGCCTTCCGCTGCCGAGGTGGCGCGAGATCTTCATTAACGGATCGTACTGGCGTATCGTCTCTCATAATAAAAGACGTGGTTTTAATCTATCCCAGACTCCTGACCCAACCTTATATGCTCGTACCAAACTGGGCGAGAGAGTCGGAGTTAAGTCAATCGGCAACACCTTGAAGGGTTAAGTATAACCAAACTCAGAAACAGTCTGTCGCCAATACGGCGATGCCGCATCTGAAGGATCTAAAGCTTCTGCCCATTGTAATCTAATTACCATCCTCGGCCAAATCATTGACCTCTCCAGGTTCAGGAATCATTTCTCTGCAGCAGTCGCCGTGTATGCTTATTCAACAATAACTTCAGGACGTCTTTTGTTCTCCCCCGGTCCGTTTTAGGCACGGATATCGCGCCAAAGCTCTCTTAAGTGCGCTAATAACCATACGCTTACAATAACAAACATCTTGGCCGGAGATGGTTGATACGCCAGGATACCCAAGCAGCCCGAACTCTTCCCAAGCACTCCCTTTGCCCCTGCCAGGGGTCCTGCTGGAGGAGTCCTAATCGGGCAATAGCAATCTGGCGATAGGCAGGCCGGGTGATTAGAATGGACATTCCTACGACTGCCACAACCACGCCTGCAGGTGACTCGGTCTGTGGCAGCAATGT
>PVBE012419938.1_pt1 | contig 12455 bp, 16 predicted proteins | sample 1631181 | NCBI WGS metagenome assembly PVBE01 (sample SAMN08397723, study PRJNA350692) | Marine metagenome, whole genome shotgun sequencing project. | isolation source: water | place: Pacific Ocean | collected 2012-04 | reverse complement strand
GGTCATGATGGTGCCCAACGACAGCCCCGGCCTCGACATCCGAAAATTACCGACTTTCGTCCGCCGGGCAACAGGTTCTCATGAAATTTTCATAGATGACTGTAAGTTACCGACGAGCGCCATGCTGGGCCAACCAGGGCAGGGCTGGAGCATTATCACCAGCCATCTGGAGCTGGAGCGGGTCGCCATCGCCGCCGGCTATGTCGGCAACGCCCAGACCGCCGTCGACGATGCGCTCCGCCACGCCCACGAGCGGATCCAGTTCGATCGGCCGATCTTCGAGTTCCAGGTCATCCAGCATACGCTCGCCGACATGCAGACCCAGGTCGACGCAGCCCGCTTGCTGACCTATCGCGTGGCCGAGATGGCGACCAAGGGCGAGCCCTGCCGCACCGAGGTGGCGATGGCGAAACTCTTTGCCTCGGAGACCCTGCAGACGGTGTCGCGCCAGGGCATGCAGATCCTGGGCGGCGCCTCGACGCTGCCGAAAAGCGACATGGAGCGCTATTTCCGCGAGGGCATGCAGTCGACCATCGGCGGCGGCACTTCGCAGATCCAACGAACCATCATCGCCCGCGGAATGCGCTGAACTCTCGATATGGAGGCCGGCCTTCGGGGCGGTCTATACTGCCCCTTCAATCTGAATTGATGGAGGGACGGAGATGCAGGAGCAACTGGTCGATCAGAACCTTGCGGCCCTGACCACGCTGTTCCACACCTTGGTGGAGTTCGCGGTCCGCTACGGCTTCCAGTTCCTGGGTGCCCTGGTCGTCCTGCTGGTCGGCCTCAAGGTGGCCAGCTGGTGCGGCGAACGCTCGACCCGCCTGGCCGAGGCCAAGGGCGTCGACGTCACCCTCGGCCGTTTCTCGGCAATTTGGTACGTTTCGCCATCATCGGCGCCGTGATCATGATCACGCTGGGCAATTTCGGCATCACGATCGCGCCGCTGATCGCGATCGCCGGCGCCGGAGCCTTCGGCGCCACCATGGCCCTGCAGGGACCGCTGTCGAACTATGGCGCCGGCCTTTCGATCATCATGGCGCGGCCCTTCGTCGTCGGCGACACCATCACCCTCGGCAGCGTGAGCGGCGTGGTCGACGATATCAGTCTCGGCGCGACCCGGTTGCTCGGCGAGGACGGGGAGCGGATTCTGGTGCCGAACCGCGAGATCGTCGGCCAAATCATCATCAATTCGGACCACCGACGGGTCGTTCAAAGCAAGATCTACCTCGCCTACGATGCCGACGTCGCCCAGGCCATCACCCTGATCCGAGAGGCGCTCGACGGCTTTCCCGAACTGGCGGGAGAGCCGGCGGCGCAAATCGGCGTGCACGACTTCACCTACGGCGGCATCGTCCTCGGAGCCCGCTTCTGGGTACCGAGCCGGAGCTATTTCGAGATGCGCTACAAAGCCAACCGTGCCGCCCACGCGGCCCTGGAGGCGAGCGGCATCGCTTTTCTGGCGCCGAGCGCGGCCGCCGTCAGCCTGGTTTCGCCCGCGGACGAGACCTCGACCTAGGCCCCGGCGCATCGGTCCGATTTCAGGACTTGACCTGATCGAGCCGCACGCACGTACACTCGGGCCGAGCATTCGCTCTGCTGCATGTGATTTGTGCCGGGCCGGCGCTCGACGTGCCCAGAGCCAATTCGAGCGCGGAGAAACCTGGAGAGATGGATTCAATACATGGCATCAATTCGACACCAAATGTCGCCAAACCCAATAAGGAAAAAGCTTTTCGATTGGCAATGAATCTTCTTTTAGTAATAGTGGATTAGTTATACAAATAAATATTTTACATAATTTTTTTGAATTATCAGTTAACATAAAATGTTGCAAAAGACAGCCCACCTTCCCTACCTTCCTTGGTGCCGCCTCCCCGCTCTTGCACGAGTAGGATCGCAATGCGTCAACCGCGAAAGCAATTTTGTGCGCCGGACCCGCAACTCGAAATTGCGGGCGCGCAGCTCGCGCATCTGCTCCACTACTGGCGGAGCAAGGGCGGCGGGGATCGGATACCCGCCCGCGCCGACATCGATCCGGTCGAGCTCGGCCGCCATCTCGGCCATCTCTATATGATCGATGTGCTTTCCTCGCCGCCTTGCTTTCGCTATCGCCTCGTCGGCGTCGACATCGCGCTGGCGATCGGCGCCGACCCGACCGGGCTGTTCGTCGACGAGGCGATGGGCTGCGAGGCCTTGCCCGACGATCGCGAGACGCTGGAGTGGATAGTCGCCGAAGCGGCACCGCTACGTCTCTCGGGGCGGACCCGGCTGCCGGCACGCGCGGCGGTCGACTTCGAGGCATTGAAGTTGCCGTTGGCGAGCGACGGCAAACATGTCGACATGATCCTCTGCTCGGTGCGTTTCGAGGAATCGACGGAACCGCTGTCGAAGCGGATCCCTAGCTTCGTCTCGGCCGCCGGCACCATCGGCTGACAACGGGGCAAGTCCCGCGCCCTTGGGTGGCGCGAGGACCTCGCCCGACACCTTCTTCCGTGTAAACTGCGAAGATGCCCAGTTCCACGTCGTCGACTGAGCGCAATCGTCGCTTTGCCCTTGTTTTACTGGCGCTTTGCTTCGTCTTGGGGGTTGCAGGCCGCGGCCTGCAGGAAACCTATCCGATCTTTCTGCTGCCGCTGCAGCACGAGTTCGGTTGGAACCGGGCGACGATTTCGTCCGTCTATGCCATCTCTTTCGCCGTCGTGGGCTTTTCAGGGCCCGTGGTCGGCTGGCTCTACGATCGTTTCGGCCCCTTCACCGTCTATGTCATCGGCGTTTGCAGTGTCGCCGGGGCGGCCTTTGGCGGCGGATTGGCGGAGACCTACTGGCAGCTCGCCGCCAGTCTCGGCCTGCTTCTCGGCTTCGGCTCCGCCTGCGTCGGCATGGTTTCGTTCGGCGCCCTCCTCAGCCGTTGGTTTCGCGCGCGCTTAAATCTGGCCCTGGCGGTGGCGCAGTCGTCCTACGGCGTCGGAATCCTGATCATGGCGCCGACGGCACAGTTTCTGATCGATTGGCGGGGCTGGCGGACCACTTATCTGGTCTTCGCGATCGCGGTGGCGGCACTGCTGCCGATACTGTTGCTGGTGCCGTGGCGCAGGGCCACCGCCGGGCATCCCGACTACGTCCGGACCACAGGTGGCGGGACGGGCCTGGCCGGCCAGGGGATGACGTTACGCCAGGCGTTCGCCACCCCGGTATTTTGGGGCATTGTCTGGTCCTTCATCTTCACGGGCATCGGCATGTACACGGTCAGCCTGCAGGCGCCAGCCTATTTGGTTCACGTCGGATACACATCGAAGGAAGCAGCGGAAGCCTTTGGCATCATGGGTTTCTTGCTCCCCGTCGGAGTGATCGGATTCGGCTGGCTTTCCGTCCGCATCGGTCGACAGCGGGCGATGCTCCTCGCCTACGCCACCTCCGCGGCCGGCATTCTGGCCCTGGTCGGCCTGGCGGCGGGGCCCTCCCTGGCATTGCTGGGACTCTTCGCGATCTGTTTCGGCGGCAGCTTCGGCTCGCGCGGGCCGGCGGTGCTGACCATCGCGGCGCTGAATTTCCAGGGCCCGCATCTCGGCCGGATCTACGGCATGCTGACCATCGGCATGGGCGGTGGCGGCGCCATCGGGGCCTGGCTCGGCGGCATCCTGCACGATCTCACGGGCGACTATCAGGCGGGGCTTTGGACCGGGATCTCCAGCCTCTTCCTCGCCACCCTGCCGTTCCTCCTGGTCCGCGGCATGGCGCGCTCGTAAGGCCCGGTCGAACGATCGAAAGTCCCTTTAGAAAGCGCTTTCAATCAATTGTTATAACAACGAATTCGCTGCTATGAAGAACGATCTCGACCCGAGAAATCGGCCCACAGCCGGGTCGCCTCCTCGGCGTCTCGAACCAGCAGCGAAAGGTCGGAATCCATATAGGAGGTGGCGTGCAGCAGAGCGTGCGCGGTGGCGTTGATGGCCTGCTTGCTCATCGTCGTGATCGCCTGCGGCATCGCCGCCGCCGCCGAGGCCAGTCCGAGCGCCTTCTCGACGGCGGCCCCGTCCTCGGCGATCTCCTCGATCAGGCCCCAGTCGAGGGCCTGCTCCGGCCCCATCTTCTCGCAGAGGATGACGATCCGCTTCGCCCGGGCCGGGCCGACCAGGGCCACCAGCCTCGGGATCGCTTGCCATTGCAGCGTCAGGCCGATTCTGACTTCGGGCACGTAGAGGTAGGCGGTTCGCCCCATCACCCGCCAGTCGCAGGTGATCGCGATCGCCACCCCGGCGCCGACCGCAAGGCCCTCGATCGCGGCAACGGTCGTTTGCGGCATTTCTTCCCAGGCGCGGCAGAGGTGGCGGCCGAGATGAAAGCGTTCACGCTGTTCGATGAAGCCTGTTTCGGGACGTTCCTCCTTCAAGTCCGCGCCGGCCGAGAAGGCATTGGCCATCCCGGTCAAGACCACGGCGCGGGTCTCGTGGTCCTTGTGGAAGGCGAGGGCGGTCTCGGTCAACTCCTCCGTCAACTGGCGATCGAAGGCGTTCAGGCGTTCGCCGCGATCGAAGCGGACGATCGCGATGTCGCCCTTGCGCTCGACGTTTACATAGCTCCGGCTCATTTCATGCTCTCCTTGCTTATTCGAGTATTTGCACTTTCTTGGCCTCGATCAGGTCGAAATCGATCTCGGCGCCGAGGCCGGGGCCGTTCGGCGCCCGGACGAGGCCATCGCCGTCGATCCGGATGTCCTCGACGAGGCCATATTTCTGCGCCGCGTCAGGCAGCAGCACCTCGAAGAATTCGCAGTTTCGGATCGCCATGATGACGTGCAGGTTGGCGACATTGTTAAGCGAGTTGCCACCGTGATGGACCTCGTAGTTCATATGGAAGGCCTCGGCCAGATGCGCCGTCTTGATCAGCGCCGTGATGCCACCCTTGACGGCGACGTCGCCGCGCAGGAAGTCCGTCGCCCGCTCGGTCAGCCAAGGTGCATAGGCGGTGAAGCCGCCGGGCGAATACTCCGTCGCCATGATCGGAATATCGAGGGTTTGCTTCAATTTAACGTAGTTGTAGAGGTCGTCGTCGGCGAGCGGGTCCTCGTACCAGTAGAAGCCCAGATCCTCAATGGCGCGACCGACGCGAACCGCTTCTTCGTAGCGGTAGCTCCAGGTCGAATCCAGCATCACGGTGTAGTCGTCGCCGACCGCCTCGCGGACGGCGCGGCATACCTCGATATCCTCGCGCCAGCGGGTCGGCGGGTGGATCTTGTAGGCGCTCCATCCGGCCGCCTTGAAAGCCGCCGCCTCCTCGGCGTAGGCCGCCGGCTCGCGCATCACGGCCGAGGACGCATAGGCCGGCACCCGGTCGCGGTAGGTGCCCAAGAGGCGGTGGATCGGCAGATCCGCGGCCTTGCCGGCGATGTCCCAAAGCGCGATGTCGACGGCGCCGATGGCCCGCAGCGTGGTATTGCGGGTATGGCGCAGCAGGCCCTGGTAGAGCCGCTCGCGATCCAACGGGTCCTGCCCTAGCACGACCGGCTTCAGGTAGCGGATCAGGGAGACCCCATCATTGTCGGCACCGCGCATGGCCGAGCCTAGGAAAGCGTGGCCCTCGATCCCTTCGTCGGTCGTAATCGTCAAGAGGCCGAGGCGGCTCTCGCCTTCGAAGCGGCCGGTGTGACGGCCGTAGGTGGTCGGCGGAATCGAATCCCAGGCGAAAAGCGTCAATGTGAGGTCGGTGATCTTCATCGGATTGCCCTCCCGTTCGGGGCACAGTATCGGCGCCGGGCGGCCCCGACGGCAAGGGCAGGGGGCACGGCTATTCGCGAGCGACGGGCTTCGGCCAGGCGGGGTCCTCGAAACGCTGGATTTCCAGGAGGTAACCATCCGGATCGCGCAGGAAACAGTGGTAGATGGCGAAGTCTGGGTTTCGTTTCGGTGGCGTTTCGAAAACCACGCCCCGCGCCGCCAGCCTGGTATGCCAACCGTCGACGTCGGCTGCCACTAGAGTGACGATGACGCCTTCGGTCGCGATTGCGCGGCCCTCCCGCACCCGGCAGATCCCGCGAAAGCCGTCCGCGCTGACCCGATAGATACGGCAGCCGCCTTGGTCGAGGACCAGTGACAGGCCCAGCGTCTCCTCGTAGAAAGCGGCGCTGGCCTCGAGGTCGCGGCAATAGAGGAACGTTACCTGCTGATCGAACATTCTTTCTTCCTTAACCCTTGTCGAAAATCTTTCCTTAAGCCTTGCCCAGCAACAATGTCACCAGCACGTCCCCCGATGGCCGATCGATCGGCGGGGCCGTCTTGTGACCTCGGTCACTCGACATCCCGAGGCGGGGGGCGATATGACATTTGTTACCCAAACGGGTGCAAGTCGGCGACTTCAGAAGGATCGCCATCACCCATTAGACGCCGATCCGGGCCTGCGAGAAAAGAACTTTCGGAGTGGGAAAATGACCAAAGCCTTCAGTGCCGCAACGGACTTTATGTCGACCCGCGAGCGCGCCTTCCTGCTGCTGCAGGCCAGCGTGATCGTCGCCCTTTATTACGCGTCGGGCTTCGGCGCCTTCGCGTTGAGCGCCACCATGCAGTTTTGAGGTCAGGTCGGCGACAGCCATCGCCGTCGAAAACAGGGGAGGAACGCCCGCCATGCCCTTCACGTATGCGATCGACACACCCTCGCCCTTTGCCCCCTTGCCCGAATGGCGACGTTTTCTGGCGGGCCTGGAACATCTGCCGCAGGACGACGACGGCATCCGCTTCGCCCGCAATTCCGCCCGCCGACGGATCGCCGAAATCGAAACTGACCCACACCGCGAAAACGCCGGGAGTCGCGCGGTCTCGGCCGTTACTTGACGCCCTTGGTACCCGATAACGCGGTACCATCACCCAGCTTGAAACTCGGAATCAAAGGGAGCTTCTTCGCTTTCTTGCGGCGGATCTCGGTGACCGTCTTGGTCATTCGCACGAAGCGCTCGGGCGAACTCGGGTGGGTTTGCGTATAGCCGAGCGTGGTCGGCATCACGGCCACGAACCGGCGTCAGAACTTCGGCGCCATGCGGAACGGAAAATCACCCCGCGCCAGGATATAGAGGGCGATATAATCGGCCTCGGACTCGAACTCGCGCGAGTAGGCGAGGGCGCCGGCCCGATAGCCCGCCCGCCGAAAAGCGCCGCGGGTATTTATGCCACCCGCCGCCGCCAGAATATCGAACAATATGCCGACGGCCGCCCCGGTGGCGGCGTTCTGACGCTTGGCGTCCCGGTGCTTCATGACGTTGTGCGCCAATTCGTGGGCAACCACGAAGGCGAGTTCCTCGTCGCTGTCGACGAAACGGAGCATGGCCCGGGAGACGATGATACGATCGCCGTCCGCCCAGGCACCGATCTCCTTGCTCTCGCTTAGGGCGAGACCGTAATTGCAGATTTCGTTGGCGCTGATCAGGACACGCTTGTCCTGGCCCCGGCGCACGGTCAGGCCGAATTGCTTGTTCCCCGCCATCTTGATCCGGCGCAGAAACTCCCTCGAAGCATCCGGTCCACCCTCGAGAGGGCTCAGGTTGACGCCGACGATCTCGTCTCCGGGCCGGAGACCGGCCGCCATGGAGGGGGATCCGGGCGCGACCGTCAAGACGACCGGTCGGTCACCAATACCGGCAACGCTTCTGGCGGTGCGACGGTATTCGGGCGGAAAATCGTATGCGGTGGCAATACTGCCGCCGGAGGAGAACCGCGTCCGCTTGCCGCAAAAGTCGCGGCCGGCGCGCAGGACCGCATCGGTGACCCGCCGGGCCCGTTTGGTCTCGCTCAGGAAGGCGTGAAAAATGGCCTCGCGCTGGCGCTCCGTCTCTTCCTTCAGCGCCCCGGAGCCCACGCTCGGCGGCCGCGTGGTGGGCGTCACGCAGGCGGCCAGCAATACCAACGACAGTATCAGTGCAATTCTCATAATGCCTTCTAAAACCATGTCATTTCACTAATATCCATTTGTTTTGGAGAGCTCTTCAGCATTTACTTGTGCATCCGCCGGCAATCGGCGGAGCCGCCGGATTGCAATGCACTACTATATGAGATACGGCTAATCGCGATCGTCATTGATGGTGGGTGTCGGTCGGATCGACGCTCCGAATAGGCTCGTCGGACAAGGGCCGCTGGCTTCCTCGAGGGGGAAATCAATGCAGCGAAATTGGCGCCGCCCGGCGGCGGTCGCGGGCACCGGCCTCGCGGCGGTGGCCTTCGGCACGCCGGCCTTGGCCGAGGCGGCGCTGAACGGCGCCGATACCGCCTGGATCTTGACCTCGACGGCGCTGGTGCTGTTCATGACGTTGCCGGGCCTGGCGATGTTCTATGGCGGCCTGGTCAGGGCCAACAATGTGCTCTCGGTCCTGATGCATTGCTTCTCGATCGCCTGCGTCGTCTCCATCCTCTGGCTCGTCGTCGCCTACAGTCTGGCCTTTGCCGATGGTGGGGCCGTCAATCAATGGATCGGCGGCCTGGGCAAGGCTTTCCTCGGCGGCGTCGGTCGCGACACGCTCTTCGGCAGCATCCCCGAGAGCGTCTTCTTCATGTTCCAGATGACCTTCGCCATCATCACCCCGGCACTGATCGTCGGCGCCTACCCGGAGCGGATCCGCTTTTCCGCGATGATTTTGATCAGCGCCGTCTGGTTGTTGCTGGTCTACGCCCCTGTGACGCATTGGGTCTGGGGTGGCGGCTGGCTCGCCGACCTCGGCGTGATGGATTTCGCCGGTGGCATCGTCGTGCATACCACGGCCGGCGTCTCGGCCCTGGTGTTGGCCAAGATGCTGGGCGGGCGGCGCGGTTTTCCGACCGAGCTGCGGCCGCCGCACAACCCGGGCATGACCATGATCGGCGCCGCCATGCTCTGGGTCGGCTGGTTCGGCTTCAACGCCGGCTCGGCGCTAGCGGCGAACGGTGACGCCGGCATGGCGATGGCGGTGACGCACATCTCCGCCGCCGCCGGCGCGATCGCCTGGGCGGTGGCGGAATGGATCCGTTTCGGCAAGCCGAGCCTGATCGGCATCGTCACCGGCATGGTCGCCGGACTGGCCACGATCACGCCGGCCTCGGGCTTCGTCGGCCCGGCAGGGGCGCTCTGCATCGGCTTCGCCTCGGGTTTCGTTTGCCAGTGGGCGGTCGGCATCGTCAAACAACGCCTCGCCATCGACGATTTCCTGGACGTTTTCGCGGTACACGGCATCGGCGGCATGATGGGCTCGCTGCTGACCGCCATATTCGCCACCGAGGCCCTCGGCGGCTTCGGCCTGGCCGAGGGGGTCGGCGTCGGCCGGCAACTCGGCGTCCAGGCGATCGGCATCCTTGCGGTGGTGGCATGGTCGATCGTGGCGACGGTGGTCATCGCCAAGGTGGTCGGGGCCTTGGTCGGCTTCCGCGTCGAGACGGAAGAAGAGATCGAGGGCCTCGACATCGTCGCCCACGGCGAGCGCGGCTACGACCTCTGAGCCCGAGCTCGGTTAAGGCAGAAGGGAGGGGGCTACTCCAATGAAGTTCGTGATGGCGGTGGTGAAGCCGCACAAGCTCGACGAGGTCCGCGAAGCGCTGACCCAAATCGGCATCCACGGCATGACGGTGAGCGAGGTCAGGGGCTACGGTCGTCAGGGTGACCATACCGAGATCTACCGCGGCGCCGAGTACCAGGTCAATTTCCTGCCCAAGATCCGGCTCGAAGTGGCGGTCGACGAGGCCCATGTCGAGCAGACCGTGGAAGCGATCCAGGCCGCCGCCAACACCGGCCAGATCGGCGACGGCAAGATCTTCGTCTACGACCTCACCCGCGCCGTCCGCATCCGCACCGGCGAGGAGAACGAGGACGCGCTTTAGGAAATCAAAGCTTCGCGGGAAGGCACTCCCGCAGTCGCTCGATATGCGCCACCCCCAAGCCGCAGCAGCCGCCGATCGCTTGGGTGCCGGCGGCGACCCACTGCAAGGCTTCCACCGCTAGTTCGTCGGGTGGGATGATGTCGACGAACTGCCAGTGCGGCAGCTTGAAATAGCCCGAGTTGGGGTAGGCGCCGGTGGGGCCGGACCAGTGCCGGCGCACGATCTCGAGGCCGGGAGCGGTATCGGGCACGTCGGAGTGCATGACCAGATAGAGGCCGCCGCCGAGCCCGACCAGCCGCTGCAGCAGCAAATCCAGATCGCGCGCCGGATCGCCATAGCCGACGAGGCGGCCTTGCTCGTCCCGCTGCACGCTGATCCCGACCCAGACCGGCAGCCCGGTCGCCAACGCCTCCTCCAGGGCCAACGGCGCCACCTCCGGGTCCGCCATCATCTCCAGCACCAGCAAATCGACGCCAGCCTCGGCCAGCAGTCCGGCCTGCTCGCGGAAGCTCTCGCGAAAGCGGACCTCGGTATGCCATTCGGGGTCGGCGACGCCGAAGCGAATATGCGAGATCGAGCCGGCGACGGCGACCGGGCGCTCGGCCACCCGGTCGCGGGCCTCCAGCGCCAGCCGCACGGCCGTTCGGTTGATTTCGGCCACGACGTCGCCGTAACCGGCGCGCTCCAGCATGTGGCGGGCGGTGGCGAAGGTATTGGTGATGATCACCTCGGCGCCGACCCGGATATAGTCCTGGTGGATCTCGCGCACCACGTCGCCGAATTCCAGCAGCGGCGGGCCGCACCAGGCGTTCTCGTCCATGGGCACGCCCCGGGCCTCCAGCTCGGTGCCCATGGCGCCGTCGATCAGCACCACCTCGCCAGCCCGAATACGAGCCTCCAGCCATTCGGGGCCTGCGGACGTCTGGCTCATCTCGTCTCCCCCAATAATCGCAAGCGCCGCTAACCCGGCATCTCGGCCTGCAATACAGTCAATTTGGCGGCATCGCCGCCGCCATCGTGGACCACCAGGCGCATGCTTTGGATCACGCTCTCGTCCGGCGCCAGCAGCCGTGGCGCCACGGCGAAGGGATTGAGCTGCACGACGCCCCAATCGGTGGCGAACCAGGCCGGCGGATCGAAACCCGTCCCCGCCAGAATGGCGACGCCGGCCACCGCCCCGGCGGCCAACGGGCCGGAATAGTCGACCCATGACGCAGCCCCGGCCAAAACCTCGTCCTGGTCGCGTGCGCCTGCTGCGTCGACGAGCTGGCCGCCGGCGGTGACACGCATCGATTCAGCGATTCTGAGGCCGAAATAAGCGTGCCGCGTCGGCCCGAGGAGGAGCGGCCATTCCGTCGGTTGAAGCTCCGAGGTGAAATCGACCAGATGCGCATTCTCGCCCGCGCGAACGGTGATGTGGCGCTGTTCGCGGGCCAAAATGCGGCCCTCGGGCGCGCCCCATTCCCGGGGACCGCGCCATTGCGTGCCCAAGACGATTTCGAACCGCCTCTCGTCGATGGCATGTCCCGCCAGCGAGACGGTCTCGATGCGGCCGGCGGCGCGGCCTTGAAAGACCTCGTTGACATAGAAGTTGTAGGTGCCGTCCTCATGGCGGCCGCCATCCAGGGGAAAGCGGCAATGAACATGGTCGGCGCCGACCCAAACACCGTTGTGATGGGGGTGGTCGGCTGGACTTTCCTCCAACACCTGCTGGCCCGAAGGGGTGTAGAGGGGGTAGATGTAGGGTCGCCTGGCGCTTTGGGTCAGGGCCAGGATCAGCCGGTCCCGCCAACGAAGGCTACGACGATGCGCCCCTGCCACCGCGCCCTTGGGCAACTGGATGGTATCGTCCTCGAAGGTGAACGGATCGCTCGCCATGCCCCGGCCCCGTCGCCGACCCAACGCTAGGACCAAGATGAACCTCTCGGAGCCCCGACCGCAATGAAAAAACACCCGGTCGACGCGTTTCCCGATACGCCCGGCGCCTATCTGCTGGTGATCGAGATCGAGGTCGCGACAACCGTTCGCTTGGGTCGGCGCCCCGAGGCGGTGCTGCCGCCGGGGCGATATGCCTATTGCGGCAGCGCCCGGGGACCCGGCGGCCTGGCCGCCCGGGTCCGCCGCCATCTCCGTTCCGAGAAACGGCGGCACTGGCACGTGGATCAGCTGACCGAGGTCGGCCGCATCGTCGACCTACGGTTGCTGCCGGGCGGCTCGGAATGCGACCTTCTCAGGCACCTGCTGGACCTGCCGGGGGTCCGGGTGGCGATACCGGGCTTCGGCAGCTCGGACTGCCGGCGCTGCCCGGCGCACTTGGTATCGCTGCCGGCCGGCCTCGAGATCGAGACGCCGCTCGTGCCGACCCGACCCGATTGACGTCAAGCGGCGTCAGTGGCCTCGACGATGGCGCCAGACACGCCGATCATGCGGCGAACGCCAGCCGAGGTGGGGGCGGACGCCACGATATACGTAAGCGTGCCGCCGCCCTTTCAATTACCCACATCTGGTCTGATTTGGAACTTTCCGACACAAGGACTTGCGTCGGATGAATCTCGCGTGATTCCTTGTCCAGCACCGAATCGCAGACGAGAGGTGCGGGCGATGGAGGATCCATGGATCGATTGC
>PVBE010413862.1_pt1 | contig 12455 bp, 13 predicted proteins | sample 1631181 | NCBI WGS metagenome assembly PVBE01 (sample SAMN08397723, study PRJNA350692) | Marine metagenome, whole genome shotgun sequencing project. | isolation source: water | place: Pacific Ocean | collected 2012-04 | reverse complement strand
TATTCTGCATTTTCGGTCATGGATGTTTCTAGTATTCCTTATGTTCAGGTTGTAACTTACAGGGATAATGAAATCAAACCAATGAATTTTCCTCAGATTATTCATAAAATTGCATCTGCATATAATCTTGCATATGTCTTGATTGAGATTAATGATATTGGGGCTCAGATTGCCGATGCACTTCAATTTGATTTGGAGTATGATAATTTAATTATGTCTTCTATGAGAGGAAGAAATGGACAGGTTGCAGGGGGAGGTTTCTCTGGTGGAAAGGCTCAATTGGGGGTGAGAACCACTAAGTCTCTTAAAGCTGTTGGTTGTTCTAATTTCAAGACCATGTTGGAAACCGATAAAATACATATTCAGGATTTTGATACTATAGTTGAGTTGTCTACTTTCATTTCTAAAGGTCGGTCTTGGGAGGCTGATGAAGGATGTACTGATGATTTGGTAATGGGTATGGTATTATTTGGTTGGTTGTCAGACCAGACTTATTTTAAAGAATTAACAGATATGGATATTCGTCAGAGACTTTGGAAGGAAAAGGAAGATGCAATTGACCAAGATATGGCTCCTTTTGGGTTTGTTTTGGATGGAATTACAGATGAAGATGGTAATTTACCATTAGGAGAGATGGTTGATGAATATGGTACAAAATGGTCACCTGTAACTAGAACACATTCAACTGATTGGTGATAATTCTATATCATTATTCAATTTACTTCTACAATTCAAACATATAATGAGATTCTTTTGTATCGATTCCAGAATCGGCTTCCTGAGTCCTTCTCTGAGTCCTTTCCGTCTTGAAAGGATTCTGATTTTTTGGTCTTCAGGGAAGAAGACCAAGGCACACGTTTCTGATTCCCCACAGTAATGACAGTACTTGTCGGCCAAGTATTCGTTAATCCATATATCACGTTTTCTCTCTGCTTTTCTTATTCCATTTTTGATGGTGTCTTTATATTGTTCATAATGGGTCATATACTATATATGCGTTATACGATAAAAAACGTATAAATATACCTTCTGAAAAACCTCAAATGTCTAAATATAGGAGATAATAACTCTAATTAAGGAGTAAGGAATGGGTTTTCAAGTTTCGCCTGGTGTACAGGTAACAGAAAAAGACTTAACGAATGTCGTTCCTGCTGTCGCAACTTCAATTGCTGGTATAGTCATGGCCGCCGAAAGGGGTCCAGTTGACCAAATTACTGCAATTGCTTCCGAAGAACAATTGGTTTCCGTTTTTGGGGAACCTCAGTCTGATTCTAATCAATTTGAAGATTGGATGAGTGCTGCAGCTTTCTTAGGATACGGCAATGCGTTGAGGGTAGTTCGCCCTGCAACTGGTGCCGTGAATGCTTGTGCGACAGGTACAGCCATTCTAATAAGAAACGCTACTCATTGGAAAGATGGGTGGACAACTGGTGGTGCAACCACTGGTCCATATAATGATGGTTCTGCTAATATCGGAGAATGGGCAGCAAAAACTGCCGGAGCGTGGGGTAATAGTTTAAAAGTATCAATGTGTCCTTCATCTGCTGCGTTTGAAGAAGCTGCTGGAGATGTTCCAAATAATGCCCTTACAGCAGAAGAACCAGCTGGTGAAACACAGATTGCAGTAACATCTGATGATGGTTTTGCAGTCGGTGATATTGTTAATTTTCAAGAAGCAGATGGTTCTGAATATAAAGTTACTGCTACTGGAACTAATACAATTACCATTGAAAGATATGGAACTGCAAATAAAGAAGGAGGATTGAGGTCAACAATTGCTACTGCTACAACAGTTCGTAGGAGATGGGAATTTTATGACCAATTCGATGCAGCTCCTGGCACTTCAGACTATGTAAAAGAACGGACTACAGTTAATAGTAATGACGAAATGCACGTTATTGTTGTTGATGAGGACGGATTAATTACAGGAGTGCCTGGAACAATTCTTGAAAAATTTGCTGGAATTTCTAAAGCTTCAAATGCTAAAACCAGTACGGGTGTAGATAATTACTATCCAAATGTAATGTTCAATCAATCAAATTACATTTATTGGATGGACCATCGGTCTGGTGCAACAAACTGGGGAAGTTCTACTTCAACAGTGGGAACTACAGTTTATACAGCAGTTGCTTCTGCTGCTCAGGCGCCTGGTGGATTATCAACGATTAGTCTTACTAGTGGTGTCGATGATTATGGTATCACGGCAGGAGAAAAGAAAGACGGATTAGACCGTTTCAAAGATTCGGAAACTGTTGATCTTAATCTGATGATTTGTGGTAAAGCTGATGGAACATATGCAGGACAGGCAATTGATATGTGTACAGACCGTAAGGATGCTGTTGCATTCATTTCACCTGAATCTTCAGATGTTGTTGCAGTAGCAGATGAAATTACTCAAACATCAAATGTCAAAGGATTCTTTGATGGGTTAACTTCAAGTTCATATGCAGTATTCGATAGTGGATACAAATATACATATGACAAGTATGGAGATACTTATCGGTGGATACCATTGAACGGTGATATTGCTGGTCTTTGTGCAAGAACAGACCAAGTTGCAGACCCTTGGTTTTCGCCAGGTGGTTTGAATAGGGGAGGAATTCGTGGTGCAGTTAAACTTGCGTATAATCCTCAAAAAGCAAATCGTGATATCTTGTATCGTGCAAGAATCAACCCAGTTGTAACATTTCCAGGCCAAGGTACAGTATTGTTTGGAGATAAAACTGGACAAACCAAACCAAGTGCATTTGACCGTATCAATGTACGAAGGTTGTTCATAACATTGGAGAAGGCAGTTGCTACTGCCGCTAAGTTCCAGTTGTTTGAATTTAACGATGAATTTACTAGAGCAGGATTTAGAAATATGGTAGAACCATTCTTGCGTGATGTACAGGGACGAAGGGGAGTAACAGACTTTTTGGTTGTTTGTGACGATACCAATAATACTGGTGAAGTCGTAGACCGAAATGAGTTTATTGCAGATATCTTCATCAAACCTGCTCGGTCTATTAACTTTATTTCATTGAACTTTGTCGCCACGAGAACTGGTGTATCGTTCAGTGAAGTAGCAGGGGCATAAGGAGGAATCATGGCTAGTATTAATACCTTCAAAGCTAACCTGTCAGGGGGAGGATCGAGAGCTAATCAATTTAAAGTCACAATGACATGGCCTGGATTCGCCGCAATAGGTGGTGAAACTAATAAAATGTCATTTCTTTGTACAACTGCATCTCTGCCTGGGATGAAAATTGGGGAAGTTCCAGTTGCATTTAGGGGTAGAGTATTGACTATTGCTGGTGACCGTACATTTGATGTATGGACAACCACAGTATTAAATGATACTGATTTTTTAATCAGAAATGTGGTTGAACGATGGATGAACGGCATTAACACACTTTCAGATAATAGTGGATTGGAAAATCCTGCTGATTATATGGTTGATGCAACGGTTGATCAAATGGATAGGGCTGATAATAAAATCAAGACCTATACCATGAGAGGCATTTGGCCTACAACCTTGACTGAAATTGCACTTGGTTATGACCAAAATGATGCCGTGGAAACATTCGATGTTACATGGAGATACCAATTCTTTGAATCAAATACTACGACATAAGAATCCGTATAAATATTTACATTGATAAATTGAGTACGGAGTATTATGGCGGAATTATTTGGTTTTCAGATTAGTCGCAAATCTAAGGGACAGGAACCACCTTCAGTGGTGCTTCCTGCTCCTGAAGATGGGGCGGCAACCACAGCTGGGTTTTACAGCGAATATCTAGATATAGACGGTAGTGCAAAGAACGAATATGACCTTATTCGTAGATACCGAGATGTATCTGAACATCCAGAATGTGATCTTGCAATAGAGGACATTGTAAATGAATCTATCAATTCCGAAGAAAATCGGGATTCGGTAGATATTATTACAGATAAATTACCTCACGGTCCTCAAATCAAAAAAAGAATTCAAGAAGAGTTTGCACAGGTTTTGCGCCTGTTTGAATTTCAAAACAAATGTCACGATATTTTCAGACGATGGTATATAGATGGTAGACTTTATTATCAAAAAATACTTGATGAAAATGACCCCCAAAAAGGAATACAGGAATTAAGATATATTGATGCTTTAAAAATAAAAAAAGTAAGAAAAGTAGAAAAGGGAGTCACTACTAAAGGAACACCAGTAACTCAAGTTAAACAAGAATATTATGTTTATAATGAAAAAGGAGTAAATCAAAATACATCAGGCTCATTAAAATTTGCGGTAGATTCAATCGCATTTTGTAATTCTGGGTTATTAGACCATACTAAAGGAATAATACAGTCCTATCTGCATAAGGCAATTAAACCTGTCAACCAACTCAGGATGATTGAAGATGCAGTAGTCATCTATCGTATTTCAAGAGCTCCAGAACGAAGAATTTTCTATATTGATGTTGGAAACCTACCTAAAATCAAAGCAGAACAATATCTCAAAGATGTAATGAATCGTTATCGAAATAAGTTGGTGTACAATGCATCAACTGGTGAGATTCGTGATGACCGAAACCAGATGAGTATGTTAGAGGATTTCTGGTTACCTCGTAGAGAGGGTGGTAGAGGAACAGAAATTACTACACTCCCAGGCGGTCAGAATCTAGGGGAAATGGAAGATGTACAATACTTCCAGAGAAAACTTTATAGGTCTTTGAATATCCCTGTCAGTCGGTTGGAACAGGAAGCTGGTTTCAGTTTAGGTCGGGGTGCAGAAATTTCCAGAGATGAAGTCAAGTTTACAAAATTTGTTCAGAAACTTAGGAAGAAGTTTGTTTCACTTTTTAATGATGTATTAAAAACTCAATTGTTATTAAAGGGTGTTATTGCAGAAGAAGATTGGAAATCAATCAAAGAAAATCTAAGTTATACCTTTTTAAGAGATGGTCACTATGCGGAAATGAGGGATATGGACCTCTTGCGTGACCGTTTAGATATACTAAATAGTATAGAACCTTTCATTGGACAATATTTTTCTAAAGATTATGTTCAAAAACACGTTTTCCGAATGACGGAAACTGAGATTGAGAACATGAATAAACAAATGGAAGATGAAGCCCCTGATGAACCAGAAGGTGAAGAGGGTGGCGATCAATATCAATAGGAGTTATAATGAGTATTCCAGAATTAGTTAATGCAGTTATAGATGACAATAAAATTGAGGCCGAAACCATGTTTAAGGATGTTATCGGTAAAAAAGTTGGAGATGCACTTGAATTGAAACGAGTTACAACAGCAAATAGTCTGGTAACTAAACACGTTCCAGAGGTGGAAGGTGCCGATGAAGAAGGAGTTTGAACATCTTTATAATGATATAATTGAGAAGGATGAACACAAAAAATCCGCAGAATACAAAAAACTTTCTCCCAAGATGAAGAAGGTTATTGACTCAGTTTTTTCTACCTTAGAGTCCAAGCCGGGAGATTTTTTAAAGAATTTTGACAAGGTGATTGATGCAGAAGCTAAGAAACACGGAGTCAAGTCTAAAGAAATTATGAAATATTTTGACAAAGAAATGCTTACAATTTAGGAGATATAATGCTCAAATTAAAGGGAAACTTAGTAGCTGATGTTAATACTACCGCTAATAATATGGGAAAGGCAACGGCTGTTTATATTTTTGCAGATAATGCTGCAACAATAACTATTGCAGGGGCAGGGTCACCATATGCAGGAACTTTTAAGATGGCTGCGGCTGGAACAGCAATAGTTGCAAAACAAGGAACTGATACTGTAGGAGCTAGTGCTGCAGTTAGTGTTACTGCAATTGCTTATCACTATTAAGAGGTAATATGAAACTAATCACAGAAGTTAATGACAACCTTGATTATATGGTTGAGGATGAGGGTGGTAAAAAATCCTATAAAATCAAGGGGATTTTCATGCAGGCTGAACAAAAGAATCGTAATGGTCGGGTATATCCTATGCCAATCCTGCAAAAAGAAGTTAAAAGATATAACAAAGAATTTGTCCAGAAAAATCGTGCTTTCGGTGAACTAGGACATCCTGACGGACCAACTGTCAATTTAGACAAGGTTTCGCACATGATGGAAAGTTTAGAATCTGATGGTAATAATTTTGTAGGACAAGCTAAAGTTCTTGATACTCCAAATGGGAAGATTGTTCAAGAACTTATAAAGGCTGGTGCCAAACTTGGAGTCTCTAGTAGAGGAATGGGTACACTTGAAAAGAGGGGTGACATTAACTATGTCGGTAAGGATTTTTTCCTTGCAACGGCAGGGGATATTGTCGCTGACCCTTCTGCGCCAGAAGCGTTTGTAGAGGGAATCATGGAAGGTAGGGAATGGATTTGGGATAACGGAATACTCAAAGAGTCTGAAGTTGCAAAAATTCATCGTGTCGCTTCCGCAAATAAGAAGGCTGAAGCCTTTGAAATGTTCCTCTCAAAACTCTAATATTATAAATATAATTAACCAAAATTTACAAAGGAGACTTAAATATGTCTGATCTTGATAGAGAAATGGAAGAGGTGTTAGAAGGATCGGCTCCAGATGAACCAGCTAAGCGTGGTGCAAAGGGAGATAAGATGCAAAAAGGAGAAAACATTGGTGATGCTTCTGGAAAAGAAGCACCAGCTATTACTCAACCCACCAAACCAGAAGAAGGTTCACAACCCAAACCTGTAAGTAAAGGAAAAGATAATTCTATTCCTTCAAAAGTAAAAGGAGATCAAAAAATGGGTAAATTACAAAATGAAACTGAACACGACCAAGAATTGGAAGATGTTCAGGAAATACCTAAGTTGAAATCTGATATTCTTGCTGGTCTTGTAGACCATATGAAGGGATTGAAAAAAGAAGACTTGGAAAAACTTTATGGTTCCTATATCTTAGAACAAGATGATGAGGACGAAGAAGAGGAAGAAGAGGAAGATGATGATGAGAAGAAGGAAAAAGACCAAGAGGCTTCTGAATCCATCACTCAACGCATCGAATCTATGGATCTTTCGGATGATGTCGCCGCACTTATAGAAGGTGATGACCTTTCCGAAGAATTTAAATCCAAAGCTGCAGCAATTTTTGAAGCTGCTGTTAAATCGAAAGTTCGTTCAGAACTGGAGAATATGCAGTCAGAAAATGATTCAATCATGGGTGACCTCGCAGAGAGTACTATGACTGATGTAGTTGAGAAAGTCGATGACTATCTGAATTATGTTGTAGAACAATGGATGACAGACAACGAACTTGCCATTGAGCGTGGGCTCAAAGGTGAAATCGCTGAGGACTTCATTTCAGGATTGAAAAATCTATTTGAAGACCATTATATTGATGTTCCAGATGAGAAGTATGATATTCTGGAATCCAACTTGACGAAAATCGAAGAGTTGGAAGATAAACTAAATCAACAGATCGAAGAAAATATCCAGTTGAAGAAGCAAAAAGGGGAACTTGTAAAAGAATCCATGATTGCTGATATTGCTGATGGGATGACTGATACCGAAACTGAAAAATTCGTAGATCTGGTTGCTGATGTTGAATTTTCGGATGAAGAATCCTATACGGAAAAACTTCAGACGATAAAAGAGAGTTATTTCGGAACTGGTGTTTCGGAAACTTCCAGTGATGAAACTTTATTGACCGAAGAGGGAAATGGTGTTGAAGAAATGCAACCTGTTTCAAATTCCATGTCAACGTACATGAAAGCTATCTCTAAGGGTCATAAAAGAGCTCAAACAGATAATAACTAATAAACACTTTTAAAAGAAGGAGACTATATGTTTTCAAGTGAATCTCTTCAAGAGAAGTGGCAACCAGTATTGGATCATCCCGAACTTCCAAAGATGACGGATTCCTATAAGCGTGCCGTAACTTCAGTAATCTTGGAGAACCAAGAAAAAGCACTACAGGAAGAAGCTCAGTTCCTTGGTGAAGCTGCACCTACAAATGCTACAGGTGCCGCAGTTAACAATTGGAATCCAATTATGATTTCATTAGTACGAAGAGCAATGCCACATTTAATTGCGTATGATGTTTGTGGTGTACAACCAATGACAGGACCAACTGGACTCATTTTCGCAATGCGTTCCCAGAAAGCCGGAGTTTCAGGTTCTAGTCCTGATGAAACGGCTGATGCTATTGCTGCCGGTGAAGCTACAGAAGCTCTCCATAACGAAGTAGACACAGACTTTTCTGGGTCTGACCTTGGTGGTGGAACTGCACAAACTGGAACAAATCCAGGTTTATTGAATGATGATTCTGCTACTGCATATACAGCACGGCCAGGTATGTCTACAGCCGCTGGTGAGGCATTAGGTGACGGTGCTTCAGGATTGGGATTCTCAGAAATGGGTTTCAGTATTGAACAATCCACAGTTACGGCTAAGAGTCGTGGACTGAAAGCTGAATACTCAATGGAACTTGCACAAGACTTGAAAGCTATTCATGGTCTTGATGCAGAAACAGAATTGTCAAATATTCTGAGTTCTGAGATTCTTGCTGAGATTAACCGTGAGGTTATTCGTACCATTTATTTCACAGCCAAAAAGGGTGGTGCTGCTTGTACGGACCCAGGCAGATTCGATTTGGATGTTGATTCCAATGGTCGTTGGTCAGTTGAGAAGTTCAAAGGTTTACTTTTCCAAGTTGACCGTGATGCCAATGCAATTGGTGTAGATACTCGTAGAGGAACAGGTAACGTAGTTATGTGTTCAGCTGATGTTGCATCTGCAATGCAAATGGCTGGTGTTCTTGACTATGCTCCTGCAATCAACAACAATCTTACTGTTGATACTGCTGGAAATACATTCGCTGGAACACTGATGGGTAAATATAAAGTTTATGTTGACCCATATGCTTCACCAACAAGTGGTGGACAGTGGTATGTTGTTGGGTATAAAGGTTCAGTTGCATACGATGCCGGACTTTTCTATTGCCCATACGTTCCATTGCAAATGGTTCGTGCAATTGGTGAGAATACTTTCCAACCAAAAATTGGATTTAAAACTCGTTACGGTATGGCTCGCAATCCTTTTGCTGAAGCTGATGCTACTGCTGCTGGAACAGCGATTACTGCTAATGCAAATCGTTACTATCGCAGAACAAAGGTTGAAAACTTAATGTAATCACCTTTTTTGAGAGGGGTGAGATTCCCCTCTCAATCCTACCTAAATATTGATTGAGGATATTATGGCCACAATCAATCAACCCACAACATTTGACTATGCTTCTCCTTCTCAATTTAGGCTGAAGATAGATAAAATTCCAACAGTAGAATGGTTTGTTACAACTTGTAATGTCCCAGGCGTTTCTATAGGTGAAGCCCTATTTCCAACTCCATTAGTTGATATTGGATTAGTAGGGGATAAAATCACATATGAAACTTTAGATGTGAGTTTTCTTGTAGATGAGGATTTGAAAAACTATCAAGAATTGCATAATTGGATAACTGATATATCTTTTCCAATTTCGCATGCTTCATATGCCAGTGCAACTGGTGTGACTCAAACTAATAAAGATGTTGCTACTTTTCCAATAAAAGAATCTGGAGGTAAGATGAATTCTTTACCATCAAAATCAGCGCAGGATAAAGATTTATATACTGATTGTGTTTTACAAATTTGGAATTCCAAAAATCAAGCAAAGGTAGAGTTGAGATTTTTTGATGTATTTCCTATAAATTTGTCTGGACTTAATTATAATTCTCAAGAAGTTGATGTTGAATATTTGCAAGCGATGGTTTCCTTTAGGTATCTATACTACGAATTTAAATCATTATAAATACTTTTGAGTCGCCCAGACATATTTTAAAATAAAATAAGTCCACTCGATTCAATGTGCGACAACATACTTGGGTGCCTTGGGCGACTCAATCTGAAATTTTATTATGACATTATCTGAAATACAGGAACAAGTAAGGAAAGAGCTCAAGATCAATGACTTGGAATTGGATATTGAGTCTTTACGAATACCTTCACTACATTCCAAGTACCTACAGCTCTTGACAGAGCATTCTTTACTTCTCAAAAAAACTCAAGGTGAATATGCTGTTCTCAAAAGGAACAAGTGGATTTACTATACAGGTAAAGCATCTGACGATGTGTACAAAGAGAAGGGAGATTTCCCATTAAAACTCAAAACCAAAGATGATGAAAAGACTTTCATAGAGGCTGATGAAGAAGTCAGAGAACTCAAAGGAAAAGTTGAATATTATGAAACGGTAGTTGATTATCTTCAAGAAATTGTTAGGTCCATATCTAACCGTTCTTTTCAAATTAAGAATGCCATAGAGTGGAGAAAGTTTGAAGCCGGAATGTGATATCACAATACACAGGAAGAACGAGGTTTATCTTCAGGTGGAGTGTGAGAGGAGTATTGCGAGGGAACTGAATGAATTTTTCAGTTTTGAGGTTCCTGAGGCTAAGTTTATGCCCTCATATAAAAATCGGGTTTGGGATGGAAAGATAAGACTATTCGATTCAAGAAATAATCAAATCTATGTCGGGCTGGCTCATTATATTAGAGATTTTGCAGAAACAAGAAACTACTCTGTCCAAGGAGGGATATGGTCATCACTATCAACGTACAGAGAAAATGTTGAATCTTTCATTTCTAAATTGGGAATTCCTATTGAAGCCAGAGATTATCAAGTGGACGCCGTTCATCATTCCATTAGAACTGGTCGGTGCATCCTTGTTAGTCCTACTGCATCGGGCAAGTCTCTCATCATCTATATTTTAATACGTTACTATTTAAAACTGATAGAAGATACCTATAATGGACATAATAATATTCTTTTACTAGTCCCTACAACATCTTTAGTGGAACAAATGTATTCAGATTTCAGTGATTATGGATGGAATTCAGAATATTATTGTCATAGAATTTATGCAGGGAAGGAAAAGGTATCAGATAAATTTTGTTACATTTCAACATGGCAATCTTTATACCAACAACCCAAACGGTATTTTGATCGTTTTCGGGTAATCTTTGGAGATGAGGCTCATACTTTTAAGGCTGATTCTCTCAAGAAGATAATGCATAAAACTACAGGATGTGAATACAAATATGGATTGACAGGTACATTGAATGATACACAAAGTCACAGATTGGTACTTGAGGGTTTGTTTGGCCCAGTAAAACAGGTTACTACAACCCGTCAACTCATTGATAAGAAACAACTTTCTGACATAAAAGTTACAGGAATTGTCTTGACTTATCCAAAAGAAGAGTGTATACTAAGGAAGTATCAAGATGAAATTAAGTATATAACAGCACATTCAAAAAGAAATAATTTGATTAGAAATTTAAGTTTAGACCAAACGGGCAACACGCTCGTCCTTTTTTCGTTAATAAAACATGGAGAGTTATTATATAAACTAATAAAGGAGAAGACCAATGATGTACACTTGGTTTATGGAGCCACAGACACAGACACAAGAGAAGGAATACGAAAACTTACAGAGGAATCTGATGGAAGAATTCTTGTCGCCTCATTCGGTGTATTTAGTACTGGCGTCAATATTAGGAATCTTCATAACATCATTTTCGCTAGTCCTTATAAGTCTAGGATACGAAATCTTCAGTCAATAGGTCGAGGATTACGTTTACATGATAGTAAACAGAAAGCTAAATTGTATGATATAGCTGATGATTTCGATGGTCGGAATCACACCATTAAACACTTTGTTGAGAGGATCAATATCTATAACCAAGAGGAATTCGATTACGAAATCCATAAGGTAAAGATTTAACTTGAAACCCAACATACAGAGTATACATGGTATTTTTCAAATAGTCAAGACAAAAATAAAGACTTGACATTTCAATTTTAAAGGAGTATAATATGGGTACAAGTGAAAAACCTAAAAAGCCACATTATGTGGATAATAAGGAGTTTTTAGCTGCAATGTTGGTATGGAAAGATGGAGTCAATGAGGCCGAGTCTGAAGGAGAATTAATTCCCCCCATACCCGAATACATAGGTGAGTGTTTCTATAAAATAGCAACGCATTTATCGTATAGGCCTAATTTTATAAACTATACTTACCGTGAGGAGATGATAGGAGATGGGATTGAAAACTGCATTCAATATGCGAAGAATTTTAATCCAGAGAAATCCAAGAATCCTTTTGCGTATTTCACTCAAATTATTTACTACGCCTTTCTCCGTAGGATAACCAAAGAGAAAAAACAGCAGTCGATCAAACAGAAGATGATTGATAGCGATACATTGAAAACCCATGAGACTATGGATTTTGATGATGCAGTATATGATAATACATATATTTCTTTTTTGAAGGATAATTTACCAAAGGAACAATTTCCTACAAAGAAGAGAAAAAATAATAAAAAAGGTGTCGAACATTTCATAGAGGAGCTATAATGACATTTAAACAGTATGTGAAAGAAGTTGATAAATTGATCAAGGAGTATACTAAAGGTATACCGAAAGAAACC
>PVBE012259818.1_pt1 | contig 12456 bp, 6 predicted proteins | sample 1631181 | NCBI WGS metagenome assembly PVBE01 (sample SAMN08397723, study PRJNA350692) | Marine metagenome, whole genome shotgun sequencing project. | isolation source: water | place: Pacific Ocean | collected 2012-04 | reverse complement strand
TTCGATGGGTAGCTGTTTCGTCTCACCCGTTTTCGGATAGGTCATCTCGACTACTTTAAACATCTGCGTATCCCGATCGGCAAACTCGATCGTCGTACCGTCCGACATCGCAGGCGGCCGTTCGGGATCGGGGAGGACATCCACCGGAATCGCTTCGAAGCCGTCCAGGTGATAATGGCCCTCGGAAGATTTTATGTAGAGCGTCCCATCGGTCGCCCGAATTAACGATGCTGATCCGCCCTTTTCTTTCGAAACGACCGGCCCGACCGGTTTATGAATACCGGTCTCCGGATCGAAGACAACCACATGAGGCCGGGTAACTTTGATCTCACAGGCAATGGTCCCGTCCGGCGCCGCCAGCGGATAGCAGTACATGTCTGTCTCGTCCATCCGACCGTGCCGGATGAATACGCCGGTTGCGGGATCATAGCTCGTCAATCCCGCCGTGCCGTAACAACCGATCCAAAGCACACCGTTTGTATCCTCATCAATGCGGCAGGGAAAGATATCGTCCGGCGGGTTGATAGCACCGAAATCATCCAACGTTTCAGTCTTTGGATCATACCGGAACAAATGCCCGGAGTGTGCTGCACCGATGTATATCATCCCGCTGCGGCTCAGTATAGCCGCAGTAGGATAGTTGGATTCGGGGATGATCGCGGTGACTTGTGCCGTCGCGCCTGTGCCCGGGTCAATTTTGACGACGGTAAAATTGTCCGCCTGTTGGCCCATCACGGCGACCAGGCAGTCTTTGTCATTTGCATCAATCGCCGGAAAGATGCGTACCCAGTTGACGCTATGGACGGGGACGCCGAGAGTTTGGATAGAAGACATAGGGAAATAGTGGTTTGGTGATTGGGTAATTGAAAAGACAGAATCCGGACAACCCCGAAGGCGTCGCGCCATTATTGGTGATTAGATGTTCACGCACCTTCTTCCTCTTCCGAAGGTTGTCCTTAGACGACACGTATCAGACGAAAGCCCTGGTCGTCGTTGCGAAAATTGACCGGCCAACCGGCGCGAATCGCCGCCCTCGCGCTGATCCAATCGCTGGATGAATGTCTACACAACGTCCCATGATACCCGCGCAACCGGCCGATTCGCTCCCTTGAAATAACTCGAATTGTTTCCCATAACCGCTTCCCACTGCATCTGCGTCACTTCAACAGCAGCATCTTTTTCGCCTTCGTAAACTCGCCCGCCTCTATCCGATAGAAATACACGCCGCTCGATACCGAACGCCCGGCCACATTGCGACCATTCCAGATGATCGTATGGAACCCGGCCTCCTGGCGTGCATTGACCAGCAGACGTACTTCCTGACCCAACAGGTTGTACACCTTCAGGGTCACTTGAACCGTGTTCGGTAACTCATACCGGATGCTCGTAGTCGGGTTGAAGGGATTCGGGGCGTTCTGGTTGAGAGAGAACTGTCCCGGCGGATCGACACGGACGGCCAGCGGACCGAATCGCTCACCGGTGGTGACCGATTCCAGCATATAGTGGTATTTTACGTTTGACCGAACATCGCGGTCGAGGTAGGTGTACCCCTCTTCATCTGCGGTAATGATTTCGGTTGAGATCCGTTCAAACCCACCGGTTGCCGTCAGGCTGCGCAGGACATGAAAACCGGGACCCTTCTGTCCACCGCCCATGCGCCAGTCGATGGTTACCTTGCCGCGAACAGATGCGGCGGAAAATGCAGCCAGCGTAATGCCCGTTGGCTGGCTCGTACTGGCAACGAACGTGCCGCCGGCCGACCAGTCGCCGCTGAAATCACCATCATCTGCGCGGGCACGCCACCAGTATGTTGTCCCATCCTCGAGGATGGTTACACCCGGACGTCCCATGTCGGCCACCTGCCAGTGCGTTGGATTACCGGGATCGCCGCTCGTGACGCCCGTAATGGAGGCGGTTAATGTCGCGAAGTCAGATTCATAAGACAGTTGAAACGCATATCGAAGCGTGGCGCGGGAGGTGTCTCCGGGGACCGGTACGGCATTGTTGACGATCAGCGTGGGGGCAAGAGAGACGGTATCTCCAGGCGATGGCGCACCGACGGTGGGAGCCGTAGGCACCTTCGCTGTACCCGGCGCTGCCTGCGTGGTGTTCCCGTTACTCGAATTACCGACGGCGGTAACCGCCTGAATGGTGTAGGTATGTGTCTGGTCGTTCGCAGCACTCTCGTCGAGGAAGGAAGTCACCTGGCCAACCGTCGCGATGGTGGCGCCATTACGCTGAATAGTATACCCGGTCACGTTGCTGTTGGAGGACACGTCCCATCGCAGCCTGACGGCGCCGTTGCCGGGTATGCTCGTAACATTAGCCGGCGTGTCCGGCGTGGTGGTATCCGCCGAAGCGGGGGTGACCACGCTGTCAATGGCGGTATAGGCGATTCGTTCGCTCTGTGGATCATTGGTGCTGATCGCGCCGATACGGAAGTAGTATCGTGTGTTCAGGGACAGAATGGGAATCGTCATCTCGTGCGTCGTACCGGTTTTCGAATCCGTGATGCTGCTCCCGAGGCTGGCCGTAGCACCGTATTCGATCCGACGGGTAGCCAGCAGGTCGGTCGTCCATGTGGCGGTCAATGTGACCCCCGTATCGCTGGTCGCCACCGCCGTACGCTCGACGCCGCTGATTACAGGCCGTACCGTGTCGGCTGTGGCAGTCGTCGTCACAGCCAGCGTAGTGGTAGCCGTCGGCCCATTGCCTGCCAGGTCCGATGACAACGCCCGAAGAAAATACGTCTGGTCCGGTGTCAGGTTAGCGAGGGTGACGCTATGCGAGGTGACCGGATCTGCCTGGTCCGACATACCATCCAGCGATGACGAAGACGTGCCGTATTCTATGAAGCTGTCACCCGGTTCATTCGTTTCCCAGAATATGGTGATCCGATCGTTCGAGGCGGATGTTTGCACCGATCCGGCAATGATGACCGGCGGATCCGTATCCGGAGTGCTGGAAGTGGTGGCCGTACCAACCACGCCCACAGCAGGGCCGTTTCCACTGGGATCGGCAGACCCTACCTGGAAGCCGTAGCTCGTTCCGGCATCGAGGCCGGTGATCGAGACCAGATGTGAGGTCACCAGATCGTCATCCGATACCCACAAGGCCAGACCGGGGCCGTATGAGACCCGGCTGTCACTCGACTCATCCGTCTCCCATGCCAGGGTGATCGATGTGGCTGAGGTCGCTACAATGTCCGGTCCGCTGGTAATGACCGGCGGTGTATTATCGGTCGTCGTCGTCGTGGTTACCGTCAGGGTAGATGCGGTGATGGCCATAATCTCCAGGGCGGCCATTGGCGCCAGGGGTTTAGCCAGTACGGTCCCCTCAGGAAAAACGACCGTATTGCCGCTCGGATCTGTGGAGGTGACGGCAAAGGTATATTCCGTCTCTGGCTCGAGGCCGCCGATAATCACCAGATGACGGCGTGACTGTCGCTCCGTACCACGTGGAATAAAGGTGCTGTCCACGCCGCCACGGTAGTAGACAAAGCTGTTGGACACTTCATTGGTCACCCAGCCGATAGCGATAACACGGTTGGATCGGTACAGAATCCTGGGACCGCGTACAATCACCGGCGGGGTGGTATCGTCCGTCTCCGGCGTGCGGAAGCGATGGATACGCGAACCGCCCGTATTCCCATCCACATCGGTCGATCGGACGGCATACCGGTATGCCGTACCGTCTTTGAGGCCGGTCAACACGACATGGTGATTGTGGACCAGCATCTCGTCGGGATTACCGGCCTGCGTGGTATCCGCATCGCCGACAGTCCGGTAAAAAACCCGACTGTTGCTGAGTTCATCCGTCCGCCACTCTATAATGGCCCTGTTCGGCGTCAGGCTACTGGCGACAGGGCGACCCAGAACACGCGGCGGCAAGTCCTCGGTTTTGTTGCGCGTGGTAAACTTCAAGGTGTCCGGAAAGGACGTGACGTTATCGCTACGATCGGTCGAACTGACCAGCACAAAATGGGCGGTATTCTGCTTCAAGCCCGTCAGGCCGATGATATGTCGATAGACAAAAGCGCCTGCCCGTGTTATTTCGCCGAGGGCGGTGGTCTCGCCATACTCTAAAGTACTGTTGCTCTGCTCGTCCGTGGTCCATCCGATGACGGCCCCGTGACGGGATACGGCAAGCACCTGCGGTGCGACGATAGCAATAGGCGGTCTGCCATCCGGACGGGTTATGGTTTTGGTTGCCCGTGTCCGGCTGATGGCCGTCTGCCCGGCACCATCGGTAGTCAGGGCACGATAGAAATACCTGGTCTCTTTCTGAAGACCGCCGATTTTAATCGCATGCCCGATGACAAAATTGGTGTCCTCAACAGAGGCATTCAGCGCATTTTCCGAGGTGCCGTATTCCACCTTTCCTGTACTGAGTTTGTCCGTACGCCAGGTGATCAGCAAGGCGGTATCGCCCGGCCTGGCAAACGGCCCGGAGACAAACGTTGGTGGGGCGGTATTGACTTTAATATCTCGACGTCGTACGCCGGCCAGGTCGCCCAGGGTGGTCAAACTGGCAATCATGAGCCGCTCATTGAACCGGTTGCGCGAAATCATGCCCTCCTGCGTGAGCCCGGAATCTGTCGCATAGGCGAAGGTCAGGGTATCATTGGCGGTGGTATCGACGCCGGAGTACTGCATGATTTTACCGAAGGCGTGGAGCCTGAGCGTCATGTGCAACGCCGCTAGGCTGGAAAAGGTGAAATTGGATTGTTCCACCTCATTAATAATCACCGTAGGCCGGACGAAGAAAAACGACGGCTTGCCCTGCACCGGGGCAAATAGGGTGCTGTCATTTCGTATGGTAACATTTCGGATGTCTAACAATATCGTCATATGATCTGTTGCGGCCCCCGGTGGAATTTCAAGCGCCATACCGGCCAGGGCATTGAACAGAGGTTGTAGCTCCCCAATCGGCGCATTAATCTGCGGCGGGGTGATAAACGGGAGACCTTCCGGTACCGTAGCTTGATGCAGCGTATCCGTCCGGGTCAGACCGTTGACATTGGACGTGACGGTCACCACCACCGTGATGGAATCAGTTTTAATGTATAAAAACCCCCGAGGAACTGCGGCCACCAGCCCGCCCGGATTAGTTACGATGACGTTTCGGTAGCCCCTCATACCCGGTGGTGTGTGCGCCGAAAGCTGTTCTGAGGAAAGAAACTTTATACTATCCGCGCTGACCCCGCCGATAGTTACCGTAGCACCGTCCTTGAGGTTGTTGCCGGTAATCAATACCTGTGTGCCGCCCGTCACCGGACCGATCGGCGGAAAAATACCCTTGAGCGTGGGGATCACATCCGGCATGGCGGACGCCTGATTACTGACGACGCTACGATTGCCGGAAAAATCAAAGGCGATCAGTTCATAGGTATAATTGACGCCATTGGTGACGTTGTGGTCTATATATTGGTTGGCAAAATGCGGCGCCTCCGATATAGAATCTGTGGCGGCAGCACCCGTTTTTCGGAACACGATATACCCTGCCAGATCATTTTCCGTATTGCGTGACCATTTTAAGCGCACGATCCCGTCGCCACCTGTGGCCGTCAGGCCGGTCGGGACGATAGGGGGAACTGTATCCGCTGTGGCCGTCGGCACGGCCTTGCGGGATACGCTCGGATTACTCTTATTTCCCCGAATATCAACGGCGATCACCCGGTAGAAATAGGTCGTGCCGTTGATCACGGAGGCATCGGTATACTGGACGCCGGGGGCATTTACCCGCCCGACGGAATCGGGGACGGCACCGATCTGCAACCGGCGCAATACAATATAATGAGATAAATCAGGTTCCTTATTGGGTTCCCACCGAAGGACCACCTGATCATCCCCATCAACAGTCTGCGGATTGAACGGTGCCTTTGGCGGAGTCAGGTCCACCGGAGTTCCTGAGACCTGACTACTTGCGGCGCTTCGATTGCCGTTTTTGTCCACAGCCGAGAGACGGTAATAGTAGGACAGATTATTGGTCAGATTATGATCCCGGTAGGAGTTACCCCGGGGATTGATTCGCGTAATAGAATCGCCAGGGGTAGCTGAAAAGCCGTCAAATGTGCTGCGATAGACGATATAATACGCCAGATCCTCCTCGGTATTCGAACTCCAGAACAGGTCGATTCGCCGGTCGCCAGCAGTAGCATTAATGTTTGTGGGTATTTCAGGTGGAGTGAGATCGCGTTCCTGACCACCGGTGACGGTGATTGTGCCATCGACCGTCCCAGAAGAAATCGTGTTTGCGTCTGCGTCTGATAGCAAGACGCCCTTCAATTTAATCGGATAAGTCCCGTTAAACACACCATCACGAACACGAAAGGAAACCTCCACAATCGTACCCGTACCGGATGGGAGACCCGTCGTACCAAATTTGAATAAGACCACATTCGTCCTGGTCGGGCTAACGGAATTAGATGAAAGAGTAAACCCCCGCGAGGTCAAGCGATTTGATCTGGTCAGGGATTCTACATCAACCACATCCCTTTCATCTGTAACAATGAACTGTAACCCCTGTACCTCCACGGAATTATTCATCGATATCGGCACCGTAAATGTACTTCCCGGCGTTCCTGCCCCATTGCCGATAGCCAGCGTTGCATCCTGCGCAAACACCGGTGCCCCGAAAAAAACACTCAGCATGCCGAGAATGAACCAGATAGGTAACCGTTTCATAAAATGACCTTGCCTTTCCCGTCTAACCGGGTGGTACATCGTCATCGGTATATATAACAGAGGCCGAAGACACGATCTCGTTGGCACATCTACTACAAGATATCTCACACAAAGCATTCCTGTTGTGAGCTACGACACACTTACAGTATTTTTCGCTTAAAACTTACTGCAATGACCGCATTGATTAGTTTTTTGTCGAGTGTATATACTATAGTAGAAAAATTTCCCGGTAATCTCAAGTTTGTTTTAACGGAACAAGGTACATGACAAGACGTTTTTCAATGTCTCTTCGTTCCATTGAGTGTATTTATCTGGTCAATGAAGATTGGTAGGAAAGGCCTCACGAGGGTTGTATGTTAAGAAATAATATCAACGGCATAACGCGGGTTAGCTTGATTCACGCATTTGTTTATCCATCACGTACGCCGCAAATATGGCCACCGTCTCTTCCAATGACCGGTTCCGATCTATCGTTTCCGGCCGTTCATCCCCTATTGGACTATCGGCGATCATGCGGAAAATCTCCGCTGCGCCCTGGTGAAAGTGAGGCGTGACACCCGCACTTTCATACGTCGCAGCGATCTCCTCCATTTCACCCACCCACCGGAATGCTTTGGCCGACAGGGTTTTGATACTTTCCATAGCCTGTAGCCTCTGTCCCTGGCTTTCCTCGAGTTCTTTGAGTAACTCCCGGCTTAATCCCAGACTTTCTGCAGTGGTTAGCACTGCGGCATGAAGTGCAGCGGTACCCTTGGTAATGGACGCATAGCACATCTTGATGCCGGAGGCCCGTCCTACTTCACCACCCATAGGTCGAACAAGGATACCATAGCCGTCGAGCTGGGTCAGGATGTCTTCATGAGGTCCCGAAGCATAAAACCGGGTCTGCTCAACTTGACTGGGCGGACCGCCGATGATACCGGCATCAATATATCGACCACCGGCATTTGATATGATCTCGTCCATCTTTTTCGACGTATTCGGAGCGATTGCATTGCAATCGGCATAGGCGGACCGAGTGCCTGTGCGCTTAATAGACGCTGCGACCTGTCTGGCCAGAGGTATGGTCTTATCAGGCACGAGAATAGCCAGAATAAGATCTACCTCTCGAACTAGATTATCCATTTCCGGTATATCTCGAATCTCCGCTTCCCCCGCCAGTTGCCGCGTCCGTTCGCTTCGCCCCGTCAGGCAAGTCGCCACATCGAACCCGCCCTCTCGCAACACCCGCCCCACCGAATGCCCCATATCCCCCGTACTCAAAATACCCACCGTTCTTACCCGCATAATCACGGCCCTCCTTATATTCACAGGGCATCTACAATCCGCCAGCCAAAATGAAATGGTGATGGCCTGTTGTTATTCTTTTCAATCACCCAATCACCAAAAGGCACGGCGAGCGAAGCGGAGCACATTTTAAAAATGCCTCGAAGAGGCGCTCCTTACTTTCGATGACGCATAACGGTATCTATCCCCATTTTCATCATGCCCTCGTCAACTGTCGATACTTGATCCGCTTGGGTACATCGGCCGCATCACCAAGACGCTCATGGCGGTTTTCCTCGTAAGCCGCATAATTGCCTTCGAACCAGTAGACCTGGCTGTCGCCTTCGAACGCCAGAATATGCGTGGCTATGCGGTCTAGGAACCAGCGATCATGGGTGATGATCAGTGCACAGCCGGCAAAACTTTCCAGGGCTTCCTCAAGAGCTCGCATGGTGTTGACATCCAGATCGTTGGTTGGTTCATCAAGCAGCAGAACATTGGAGCCTGACTTGAGTACCTTGGCCAGATGGACGCGATTGCGCTCACCACCTGATATTTCACCAACTTTTTTCTGCTGATCCGCTCCAGCGAAATTGAATCGGGATACGTATGCGCGGGAGTTCATCTCCCGATCACCAAGCAGGATGCTTTCCTGTTCACCTGATATCTCCTCCCAGACGGTATGGTCGGGATTCAACGTCTCCCGGCTCTGGTCCACATAGCCAAGCCGGACCGTATCGCCTATTTTCAATGAGCCGCTGTCAGCCTTCTCCTGGTCGGTAATCAGGCGAAAGAGTGTCGTCTTACCCGCGCCGTTAGGGCCGACGATGCCGACCACGCCCCCGGGTGGAATGGCAAATGTCATGTTTTCGAAAATGATCCGTTCATCATATGTTTTTCTGACCTGGTCCGTCTGTATGACGATATTACCGAGGCGTGGTCCCGGTGGAATATAAATCTGTAGCTCTTTAATCCGATCGTCGGTCTTCTGATGCAGTAGATCCTCATAGGCGTTGATACGTGATTTACTCTTGGTCTGCCGAGCTCGGGGCGTCATACGGATCCATTCCAGTTCGCGCTCAAGTGTTTTCTGGCGATCCGATGCTTCCTTATCCTCCCGGCCCAACTGCTGTTGTTTCTGGTCCAGCCATGAGGAGTAATTTCCTTCCCAGGGTATGCCCTGTCCCCGGTCGAGTTCCAGAATCCATCCAGCTACATTATCGAGGAAATAACGATCGTGAGTCACCGCGATGATGGTGCCGGGGTACCGCTGCAGGTGATGTTCCAGCCACGCAACCGTTTCCGCGTCCAGGTGATTAGTCGGCTCATCTAACAACAGAATATCCGGCTGTTCTAACAGCAACCGGCACAGAGCAACACGGCGTCGCTCCCCGCCTGAGATTACGCTTACAGACGTGTCGCCCGGCGGGCACCGGAGTGCATCCATGGCCATCTCCAGGCGGCTATCGAGATCCCAGGCATTGAGATTATCTAATTTCTCCTGGACGGTCCCCTGACGTTCTAACAGGGTTGTCATCTCATCATCCGACATGGGTTCTGCAAATTTTTCGTTGATCTCATCAAACTCCTTCAGCACATCAACTATCTCCTGGACCCCCTCTTCCACAATTTCACGAACGGTCTTGCTGTTATCAAGATCAGGCTCCTGCTCCAGAAAGCCCACAGTATGTCCGGGCGTTAGAGACGCCTTGCCTTCAAATTCCGTATCTACACCAGCCAGAATTCTCAACAACGAACTCTTACCGGACCCGTTCAATCCGATCACCCCGATTTTTGCTCCGTAAAAATAGGACAGATAGATATCTTTCAATACGGAGTTTTTGTTATACGACTTACCGACGCCGACCATAGAATAAATAATTTTATTCGGCGGGTTGGACATGTTCCCTCCTGATTTGTTAGTATGCCCTATACCGACACCCTACGGGCGTCATTATCTCGGTTCATACGCATCCGAGCCGATTGGAGGCAACTCAATCGCCCAGATATTTCGGTAGCTGACCAGATCACCATGGTCCTGCAAAAGTATTGGTCCCGGATCGTTCAATTTGTAATCCATCGCGCCGCCAGTAGGGCCCGTAACCTGAACGTTATTCTGAATCACGATGCCGTTCTGAATCAAGGTGATCCGCGCATGGTCATGTATTTCGTGGCCGGACTGGTCGAAACGGGGCGATCGAAACACGATGTCATACGATTGCCATTCCATCGCCGGCTTACATGCATTAAGTAGAGGCGCGTGCACATCATAGACCCCGCCGCAATCCCCTTTACCCGGAATATTGAAACCATAGGAGTCCAGTACCTGAATCTCGTACCGGCCTTGAATATATACGCCACTGTTTCCCTTGGCCTGCCCCGTTGCCTCCGGCATGTCCGGCAATCTGAATTCTATATGAATCTGAGCATCACGAAAGGTCTCTTGCGTAACCACATCCCCTGTCCCCTTCTTCACCGTCATAATCCCATCTTCAACCGTCCATCCCGCCGCGTTGCCATCCCGTGTTCGCCAATTATCAAGATTCGTCCCATTAAATAATTCCTTCGGCTGTTCAGGTCGTATCGCACTCATAACACACTCCTTAATTCACTCATACGCGCACGCCGCGCCTTGCGCCTTCTATTTTCATCACGTCACCATCTTCCTCGCTATCATCCGCCGAATAGCCCGATGACCATCATCGATATCTTCTTCATACAGCACAGTAAAGGTCTCCGGCATCCGCGCTGCCGGTTCGCCCGCTTTGAAACACCAGGCCGCTTTCTGGGATGGTCGATATCGTAACTGATCCAACGAGAAGCCTTGCCAGGCAATCAACCCATCATCCGCCACGGCTTTAAGGGCATAATCGAATACCGCCTCTTCCCAATACATCACGCAGATAATGAGCGCATAGGTTTGTGACACAGGCGGTCTCCAGGTATTCAGATCCGCCTGTATACAGGTCAGGTGTGAAGCCGTCGCTTGTTTTTCCGCTTCCTTGTACACTTGCTCTAAGGCCACATCCGATACATCCACGGCCAGCACATCTCTGTCTGCCCGCGCCAGCGCCAGGGCATTGCCCGAGATGCCACAGGCCAGTTCCAGAACCCTTTCGGATTGGAAAATCGGTCATTCCATTTCACCCGATCAGGATGGGAGTCAAATGGTGATCGGGTGATTGGGTGATCGGGTGATTTTCCTGTTTTCATAGGTCTACTTTCACCATAGTTCGCCGTTTCTAAATCATCCCTTCTCTTCAATCAACAAATCAACAAATCAACACTTACGTCTCAATCGCTACCACCAGAATATGCGCCCCCTGTACCACCGGCGCACGAAGCGCCTGCCCCAATAGATATCCATCCACACCGGCCTGAACAGGCCAGGGCGCCTCATCAATACGATAGAAGTCGTGCAGATGGCCTACCGTTTGGCCTTGCGTAACATACTTCCCGCAGGTCATGAGTGGTTCATAATGACCTGGGAAAGGGGCCGGGGTATAACAGGCGCGATCTACAATAGCGACCAGCTTCTGCGTGCCGTCCCAATGATGGCCCATCGGTTGGATATCCCCTTTGAGTTGACCGTGATGGATCGCCGCCGCGCGAATTCCCTGTCGGGCATATCGGACGCCGGCCGGGTCGACCGACTCACCATAACCGAGTTCCGTACCTATGGTGATTTTTCCCAATCGTTCGGATTCGCTGACCAGAAGCCCCGGCGTGTCATTCTGATACGCCATCACAAACGGGGTTCCGAACCAGCGGGCGGTATCCTCGATGATGCGGGTCTGCTCCGAATCATGTACTTCATGAAAGCTGGAGCAAGGCGAGAATTCAAGCGATGTACCACCGGAATGAATATCCGTTACCACATGCACGCGGGGCCAGAGATACGCCCGCACGAACGCCGCGATTCGGTGCGTGATACCTCCCAGGGCAGGCGTAACCCCCGCTCCGTCTACAAAGGCCCGGTTCAGGTTAACCCCGTCATCCGCCACACTTGATCGGTGCCCGGCCTGGAACGCCGCCGGATTTAATACGGGTATAAAAATGATTCGCCCCATCACATCACGCAGGTTGGTCTCTCGCATCAGATGCTTGATGGCGACCGGACCTTCGTACTCGTTACCGTGGTTCGAACCGCTGGCCATAAGGCCCTTGCTTTCCTGCACCTCAGGGCCGACTATAACGGTCAGCGGTATGAGATGGTCCCCCCAGAGCGAGTCGTGCTCAAGCGCCACCCAGTAGTCTCGGCGACCCGGTGAGTCCAGGTCGAGCTTTTCCGGACGGACAATAATACGTGACATATTTTTCTCCAGATGATAAGACGGGTGGCTCGTAGCAAATGGCTTTAGACCAACCACCTCTTGTTTTATCCACCTGCTACCCGTCACAAACTACAAGCCTCTTACATCGACACGCCCAGAAATCCGCGCGTGATTTGAAAATCCAGATTCCCCTGGTCAATGGTCTTTGGGGTATAGGTTTGGAATGCGGT
>PVBE011408863.1_pt1 | contig 12456 bp, 2 predicted proteins | sample 1631181 | NCBI WGS metagenome assembly PVBE01 (sample SAMN08397723, study PRJNA350692) | Marine metagenome, whole genome shotgun sequencing project. | isolation source: water | place: Pacific Ocean | collected 2012-04 | reverse complement strand
TAACACGCTCTGGGCTAAAGCCCGGCGAATTGTATGCGTCGCCTGTGGCCTCGTTGCGCTAGTTTCATGGTTTCAGTCTTGCTGGATTAGAGAGTGGTGGCGCTTGTTTGTGACTCCAGCATATGTTGAAGTAGCATGCTTCCTCGGGTTTGATGTCGCGCGTTTGTGGCTCGAGTCTCTCTTGCAGCTGGTTCCGCTTGTTCATGCTGCTGCCGAGGTTATCTCAACCTGCCTTTCAAATCTACCTGTCAAGGCTCCGCCTTCAGTCTTCCTTTCAGTCACGATGCAGTCTGGGACGGATTCTCCAATGTCAGTGGAGCTCATGGACCAGAGGTGGGATGTCGAGATAAGCCGAGACACAGTCTTCGGAGGTAAGTACGTTGCTCGCATGGACGGAGAGGATCGCCCGGAGTTCCGTGATTTACATGATGAATTGGTCATTGCGATCCGCACGAATGGCAACGGAGCTTGTGCCATCCACGCGGCTTTCGGATCTTGGCGGCCCGAGAGAGAGGAGTGGTACAGCCGGTCGAGCGAGGTAGAAACATCCTACTTGCGCGGGAGCATCCCGACGTTTCTGTCCGTAGTGCGAGTTTCGATTAGTCCCGGGCTTGGAAGAGCTGCTCCACAGGAGTCCCCTCAGGTTTCCCCCGGGGCTGTGTTGCTGTGAATTGTGTTCTTTAACAGTCGACGTACTGTATTGCGAGGATGCTCGCGCGGTTATTGCTGCCGCACTTCCCGGGACATTGCGAGAAGTGCGGGACAGGGTGCGACCAGAGGAGTTGCGACTCGTGGAAGCCGTGGAGAGCAGTCTTTGGAATGAATTCGTGTTGCCGTATGTGGATGCTACGGGCAACGTGCTTGCATCGGAGCGAGGGCCGCCGTCCTCGGAAGAACGGTCATTCTTGGATCTGGCGAGACAAGACCTGGGATTCTGGCGTAGCGTAGTGAAGCATGTGAATCTCCATCACGCGGCTCGCGCGCAGAGAGATGACGCTTGGGCAAGCTCTGCAGCCATGTCGGTAAACGTCTTCGTTAATGACTTGGATCGGTGCTTCTGGCGGTCTTTGGCTGTGCAGACCGGATTATTGCCCGCTCTGGGCGACGAGCACTTGGTTGCGAACGAGCACAGTGACTTCGATTTTCTACGGTCACCGTACGAGGTCCGAGATGGAGCTGTCATTGTGAGGGGCACCGCCAACGACGTAGATCCCTCCGATGCAACCTTGCCACGTAGCAAGTATTCAGCTCTGTTCGATCCTCGCGCCTGTTTTAATAGCCTGCGCATGGCTTTTTTGAAGTACACCGGAGGGGATGGCCTCGAGGCGTTAATATTCCACTTGCAGGCGGTGGATATGTCAAGCGCGCTTTTGCAGAAACATTGGACTGTGCTGATGGATTTTGTTGTGGATGCTCGAGGGGCCTTTCAGCAGGACGGTGCGGTTGCTGGACCGCCGGATCGCTTTCTCCAGGACGCTTGGCCTCTTCTGAGGCGCGCTATTGTTGAAAACAGGCAGTATTTTCTGAGTTACGCAGAGTTGTTGTTGCTTGCTGAGTTGAAGAGAGAGAATGTGATGGTGCTAGGCTTGCGAGAGTCGGGCCGTGCGGACCTGCAGGGAGCCGTTACTGGGCATCCAGACTGCTCAGTGAGTTTAGTGGGCTTGACATTCCACGAGGATCATCGGCGTCAACGCACGCATTTTGAGCGTCTTGTCCTTGCGTCGAGCTACAGCTTGTACATGCACATGTGGAAATTGCAAGATGAGGAGAGAGCCGCAATGTTGCGGGAGCATGTGCTCATGCACTGGGAAGACGAAGCGGCTCAGAGGTTGCGAGATTGGGGTCGGCAGGCCGAAGAAGCGCGTGAGAGTGCCATGCTGGTCGCCGAGGATGGCACGGTGCAACAGTCCGAGCGCAGCTCTTTGGTCCGGTCAGACGAGGATCGCACGGGGCAACCGTCACAGCTCCGCTGTGGGTCGCATGTGGAGGATTGCCGTGGGCAACAGTCCGAGCTCCGCTCGTTAGGCCAGTCCGTGCCGGATGTTCGCATCGCGGCCTCTCCCGCCGGCTGCAGCTCCTTCTTCGAGATATTTGGCTACGGCATGCAGCAAGAGTCCCAGCATCTCTCGGTGGGCCGGTCAGTCGATGATAGCACAGGGCAACCGTCCGAGCTCCGCTCGTTGGGCCAGTCCGTGGCGGACACTCGCATCGCGGTCTCTCCCGCTGGCTGCATCTCCTTCTCAGAGATATTTGGCTACGGCTTATTGGGTCGTCCAGAGGACACATCCGACACGGCTGCCGAGGCCCAGCAGGAGGCAGAGGGGCATGGATCCATACCGGTGTCGTTAGATGTGCCGGATGTCTCTGTGGGCCGCAGCGCGCAGTGGCTGAGCGTCTTCGACATCCAAGTAGCGGCGAATTCGGGCAGACGCTTCCACGCGGAGATCCTACTCCTTGCGGCTGAGAGGATTGAAACTCTCTTGCGCAGTTCCGTCACTCTCCCACAGGCGTTGTCCCAGCACCCGGAAGCAGAGGGCTACCTGGACCGCGGTTGTTGGCTAGGGCGCACCTGTTGTGGCTTCAAGGGTTGCGGTTGGCAGGCTTCCTCTAGACCAGTGTCGGATAGTGAATACCGACATATGGGTCCCGAACATCCTTGGGACGAATGGTTGCGACGACACGTGCTGCTTGAGCACGGTCCCGCCATGGAGCTTACATTAGCAGCTGCTTTTCCAGACACTGGTTTTCAAGCACATATGTGGGACATCTACAAGGAGGCATTGGCTGTACAAGGCCGGAAGCAATGGCCTCGAGTGGGATGCGCGATCGACAGGCGAGCCTTCGCGTTCACCACTGCGGTCTACAACGACGATCGCATCCGCGCGCTGATATGCTTCGGCTGCGCTCGCATTCACGTAGACACAGGTCGCTTCCGGTCTCCGATCGAATTCCGTAGTGGTCGTTGGCTCTTCTCGCTGCCGGCCGGGAGCTTGCACTTGAATTTCCGTTTCAGTGCGTTTGCGAAACGATATGTAGAATCGAAGAATCCAGGCACGCGGCAGGGAGCACCCTTTCATGGAATCGGTGCAGATGATTTCGCGGACTGGACGTTGTCCATACATCCCGAGTTGGAGCGCATATTAGTTGAGGACGGCGTGGCACTCGGAGAAGATTCGTTGCAAGTGCTGCGCGCCATGCGCGCGTCAGGAGATTCGTTGATGTGTTGCCCCGAAGATCACCACTGCGTGAACGGCTGCCAGAGTTCGAAGAGGCTTTGCCCCAAGTGTCGCGTGCCTTTGTGTCGAGAATGCATGTTCCATCTGCAGCGAGCCGAATGCATTCCCAAAGGCATTTGTAACGATAATTGGTGGGGCTACATCCAGAATTGGATTTTCGAGCAGGAGGTGACCTGGATGGAGAAAACCGTGTCCACTCCGTTCTGGACAGGGTTGACTGTCTTTACCATCGGCCAGCGAGGACAAGAGCGTTCGAATCGACCGCGCCACCTGATGCACGATGCGATGTTCTCCGCTCCGACCAGAGTCGCATTCAAAGGCCAGATCTTTTCCGCGCCCTTGGATTGGAGCAGTCTTTTGAAACAATTGGAGGAGCTCGAAGCGAATGAAGTGCGTCGAGTCACCGGAGCTGGTGGTGTTCTTCCGCCGGATCTGCCGATCGTGGGTCAAGCTTTGGCAGCGCGCGTGCAGGTGGAGGTGCAAGGCGGTCTTATGAGCATCAGCAATGTCTTGAAGCAGGCTACTGTACGTCGCGACATAGTCGTTCGCTTGATTATGATGTTCCACGACCTCGGCCATCCAGACTATTTCGGGATCAGGCGGGAGACGATCGAGGCGAAAGCGAGGAAAGCATGGAAACAGAGCGCGCCGACTATCCCTTCAGAAGTGCAGCGTTTCCTCGACGGCCAAGGCGACAAAGCTGATTTCGAGAACGTGTACGAAGGTGTCGATAAAGCAGCGACCCCTGCAGAGGTGATGTCATCAGCCGACAGGCTTGAGCGCGAGATGGCACGGTCCCGACCTTTGCTGCTTCTCCCCCAGCGGGATTCCGACGTGAATCGGGAGGTGGAAGCGAGTCGCTTGCATGCCTGGAGTCAGGTTTCGAAACTCACGGTGCAGACTGGGTCGAAACTGATAGATCAGTTCGTGACGCCGTACATACCCAGAGTGTTTCACATGAGTCTGCCCCGCTGTGTCGGCGGACCGGACTTCCGCGGCAAGCCAAGGCACAGGCGCACCCACGACGATGCGGCGCCGCTGTATTTGGACTCCTTTACAGCGATGATGGCATCCAGGGTGGAAACTCAGATCCGATGGGACTGGGACTTGCTGCCGGGACTGTGGTCTCTCTGCTTTGCTTCGAAAGTCAATATGAGCGCTTCTTTAGGGTTCCAGCGAGCTTTGACCCGAGGCGGCGCCGACGAGCAGTCGGACCAAAAGATTGGCGCCGCGACGGCCAGGATTTACAAGCTACTCTGGGATGGAGAATACTTCGACGATAATGGTCGCCGTGTCAAAGTGCGCGGGGATGTGTCTAAGATGTCAAGGATCATTGGTCTCACGAAGCTAGAGCAGGCGCTGCTTCGTAATTATCAGTACATGTCCTCCACGATGTCCGGAACTCGTCAAATTCGTCGCCGCATTGGTTGGACAGTGTTCTCAAGCAGGGTCGTGTACGGTTGCCCCGTCTTCATGACAGTCACTCCAAGCGAACGCCACTCCGGCTTGTGCATCCGCCTCATGCGCTATCGCAGCAACGATCCAGGTCTGAACGCAGAGTGGGCCGCCCCGTTCCGCCCGTGGATTGGTGAAAATGAGCCTTCTATCTGCCCACCTGCCGAGGGAGTAGAGGTGGATCTGCCGGAGTACGACCTACGCCGCTTGATGACCGGCAAGGATGCGCTCTCGTGCATGCACGCTTTCTGGACCATGATTCAAATCGTGCTGCCGAATTTGTATGGCTGGCGCATGTGCCCTTCGTGCCCGGACTGCGTGCACAGCGACCAACCCTGCATGGACGTGTTTGGCAGCAACGCGACGTGCATGGGCGGTAGCCTGGGTCGTGCAGATGCTGCGATCGGGGCCATTGAGCCGCAGAAGGCGGAAGGTGTCCTACACTTGCATCTCTTCGTCTACCTCCAAATGGCGCATCAATTCCTCACATTGGCCGAGATCGCAGCTCTGCTGCGCGAGCAGCTCTTGACTGTCGACGCTATGAAGCGCTTCGTGTCAACTGCAAGATGCGCGGCCTACCCAGACCAGGCCAAGTTTGAAGAGGAGCGACCGGAGATCGAACAAGCGTGGCCCGCTTACGCTCGGGACCGTACGCTCAGCCGACCCCCAGCTTGGGCGTTCGATGCCGCTCCGCCGATGCTGGACACTTCGGCGGCTGACTCCGGCAGCGCGTGGCTGCAAGAAGGCGACGCTTACACCCAGCAATTCAATACACGCTTGCAGCATACTATGTCACGCATGAACCACCATATCCACCCTCTCGTGAATGATGAAACAGGAGAGAGGCGACCACTGAGATCCTGCACCACGTCTGGGAAGCCGAAGGAATGTCGCGGCAATTTTCCTCTCAGCAACGAGGTCACGGATGAACCCCTCTTCGTGTGCCCGTGTGTCGCGGCTCATCACCAACTTGCCACTCGAGGTTCCCGCAGCATGTTGGGCTCCTGCTTGCCTCGCCGAACGTCCATGTGGTTGAATGCAGGGCCGCGGGCCTGGTCGGTTTTTGCCGGCGACAATGGCGACATCAAATTCCCGCACAAGTTGCCGATTATCCCAGAAACGCACGAGCGGGGGGAGCTCTTTGCGGGCAATCGAGAACGATGTTGCCAAAGCGTGTCCGAGCTAGATCTGCTGTATCTCTTGCAGGCATCTCAGGGAGTCGCTGCTGGATACTTCGGAGGCTATAGCTCCAAGATGCAAGACATCGGGCACAAGGAAACGCTGCGCTTGGGACACGCATTGGATCGCAAGTTCGACGCAGAAGCGACCTCAGGCCGGAGTAAAGATTTCAACAGATATGCGAAACGCTTGGTGAAAGACCTTGAGGCCAAAGGTATCATTCGCACTTCTTTGGAATCACTGAATCTCGCTTGGCATGCTGATACGAAAGACGTCTTGCGTGCCGAATGTTATCGTACATTTCCAACGGTCTCCTTTCCAGGGAATCAGCTGCTGCATCGTGAGGAAGTCGAGACTGGGAAGAAGCAGAGCAGCAGCATTATCGCTGCAGTTTACCACGGTCGAGCTGACGGACTCAAAAGCTACACTGAGTGGCCTTTTGACCTCATGTATGGTTTCCGCGGCCGAGAACACAACGTGGATTTACTATCTGCGTTCGAGATGTTACGGTTCTGGGCGGTACAGAAAGTTGACATACCAACTCTGAAGCAGCCAAGCGGTACCGCGGAGTTAACTGCGGAAGGAGCAGCTGCATTGAAAAAGTGGCCCACTCGCCGATTGCATCCCGGCTTGCACTACGTTGTTTCGCCTGCCGAGGGTAGACTGCTGCTTCCGGATTTGCCCTGCTTGGGAGGTTTGCGCCATACTTGGGTCTGGAGCAAGCGCACGCATCCATACGTTCCGGTTTGGAGCTCCGCCAAGATCCCCAAAGCGAGTTTGTCGCCGGAAGAGAATGGTCGGCTCCTCAGCGTATACATGAGACCGTGGACTTTGAACCCACATGACGCCTCCATCCAGAACCTCTTGCTTACAGACTTAGCTGATGTCAAGCAGGATCCGCCAGTGACAGTCCAGGCTCCGCCTGTAGCCACAGTCGAGGCTCCGCCTCTAGCCACAGTCCAAGATCCGCCTGCAGCCACGAGGGCTCCGCCTGCAGCCACGAGGTCTCCGTCCAGGATCCGCCGGCAGCGACTCGCAGATTCGGAGCCGGCCTCACAGGCAAACAGTGACTCCGGCCGCCCAAAGCCGACGCGTGCGCGGGAGATCGTCTCTGACGTGCCTTCTTTGGCGCGTTCGTATGCCCTAGCTTGGCAGAAATATGTCGCCGGTGGCGTCGTATCGTTCCTGAGCAAGCGGTACATAACGAATTTGATGGCGGCGACAGCAGCGCGAGTGGCTGAGGACCCATTGGGGGGCGACGACGAGACGGACGACGAGCCTTTTCATCTACCTCAAGGCCATGCCGGTAGTTTAGCGCTCATCGAGCAGACATTGAGAGGCATCGCGGCAAGTAGCTCCGAGGATGGCGAGAAAGGTTGTGGACGTTATGCGCAAGTCGTCTTGCTTGGGAGATCCTTGTGGGCGTCGGACCCGTTAACTACGGCAGAGAAGGTAGGCCTCCAGGAAGTTTTCTTCGATGACGATGCATTCCCTCCGCTGAAAGATATGGAGAAAGCGATTCGCAAGGCTACGAAAGACGAAGCGGAGAGACCAATGCCTTTTCTTGATAAAACAAAGCCGGAAACAATCCTCTGTCTGCAGAACGCCAGGGATGCTTTCCAGAATTGGTTCGACACTGTAGCTCGCGAAGAGGAACGGCCTAACCTGGAGCAGATGCAGGTTTTACACAGTGTCCGCGATCGGATCCTCCAAGAATTGGAGTTGGACAATGCGACCCCTTACATGAAGCAGTTCCGACGGACCAGGAAACAGAACGATCCGAAGGCAGAAGCCTACCGCGGATGCATCCACGGATACCCTGGCACTGGCAAAAGTCGTGTGATACTTTGGCTTCGTCGGATGTTCCTAGAGGCATTGAAATGGGAGCATGGTGTGCAGTTTGTATGCGTGGCGTTTCAGAACCGCGTGGCCTATCAGATGGGCGGGAGCACTTTGCATACCGCAGGCGAAGTGCCTGTAGGAGGTGTCCATCAAGATCGCAAGCTCGCTCACGGGGACATAGACCTCCTCTTCACCAAGAATCAGGCTCTGCGGTGGATACTGATCGACGAAGTCTACATGATTCCCGACGATTTACTGGGGCATTTCGCTGCGCACTTTGCTGACGCAGCCGTGAACTCCATTTACAAGATGCGCGCAGACGGCACAGCGCAACCTTTCGGCGGCTACAATTTGATCATGTTCGGTGATATGTTGCAATTACCACCGATCCCCAACACTGCGGCGCTGTTCCTGCCACCGGGAAGAGCCAAGAAGTCCGAGTTGGCTAACTCAATGCTGCATTTATTCTGGGGTGATGACGAGGATTCGATCAATTACTTTCAGGAATTGCGCCAGCAAATGAGAGTGGAAGATGATTGGTACGACCGCTTCCTCCGCCAATGTCGGTATGGGGCGTTGGAAGACGAACTGTATTATTTCTTGATGGGCCTGCCGACGGAGCACTGCGGCTCGTGGCTCAGTACCATGCTGCCGGATACGGAGACGAGTCCAGGCGCCGCTTGTTCACAGCTTCCTGCAAATCCAGGTTACGCGAGCTGTGGAAACCGGGCCTGCTCAGAGTTACCTAGCCGGTGGCATGAGATGTTTCGCGCTGGAGCTGCTTGGGAAGCAATGGTGGCCCTGGAGTGCGACGCATGCAAGGCCGAGAGGCGACGGCGCAACCGATTGATCGAGGACAAGGACACGCGAGTCCGAAGGCAGCCCTTTGGGGACGCACCCTATGTGCACAAGAATAATGATCCGAAATATCACGCCATGTTGCTGCGCGCTGTTGAGGACGCGAAGCGGGGCGGGTCGGGGCCTCGACACATCTTGTGGGTGGTAGCTCAGGATACGCCAAGGAACCCACAAGAGCTCGGCAAGAATCCTGACCAGAAGCGACTCAGATGGCTGCAGTTCAATGATCAAAAGACTTCTGGCATCCCTGGGTTGTTTCCATTGTTCCTCGGTATGCATGCCCGAGTGACCGAAAAGATCGCCAGGGGCAAGGATCCGAACGGCGAACCGATCGTAATCCTGAAGCATACTCCATGCACGGTTTGCGGTTGGGATCTATCTTCGGCGGACCGCTTGAACCTGGATGGTTGTGAGCGCTTGCTGCAGTACATGCCCAAATTAATTTTCTTGAAATTCATGAATGTCAAGTGGCGTTTGCATCCTGATTTGGACGTAGGAGTCTTTCCGCTACGACCAAATACTCGCGAATGGACACTCAACGCTTCGTCCGGTGTCAAAATTGCACGCCAGGGCTTTACGCTCGTGCCGGATTATGCAAGTACCGCCTTTATGATCCAGGGCACGACTTTGTTCGCGGAGATCGCAGAATGTGGGGACCTCTTTGCCACACCGGGCTTGACCGAAGTTTTGACCGCGTATGTCATCCTCTCTCGCGTGAAGCGAGCTGACGCTCTGCTCTTGTTGCGAGCCTTTTCACCATTGCTGTTCACTATGGGCACTCCGCCAGGTCCAGCTACATTGTTGAAGCTGCTGCGAGCCCGTTTCGCACCGGGAGGCTCTGGGCCAGCTTACACTTTAGAAGACGCCCAAACGGAATATGAGCAATTGGCGAGCTCCTGGGATTCCACGAAGACTCTTCGGAAGGCCAAGGGTTTGGATTGGCCTTGCGGACGCTGCGCGAAGCGATTTCCAGCAGAAGGCTTCGGCGCCAAGATGGCTGACGACGGCAGCGTCCGCACGTTGTGTGTGGCGCCGGGGTTTTGGCGGATGTGTCTGGCTTGCTCAGCCGCTCGGGTGGTATCGTTGAGCGCATTTGGCGAGCAGGTGGAGGCCAGCAGGCAGTGCTCGGAATGCAGTGTTTCGCGCCTGGAGGCATATTTTGTGGATGGAGCAGTCATTTGCAGCGTCTGTGCTCTGCAGGCGGAGTTCGAGATCTTCGTCTGCGGGCATTGTGCCACACCCTCGTCGATGAAGAAGTGGAGTGGCCGGAGGGATTTCGCCGGCACCCGGCTGTGTCTGTCCTGCGTGCCTCACGCCGCCTTCTTGGGCTGCTCTCTCTGTGAGCGTCAGTTGCCTTTGGAAGATTTCTCTTTCAAGTACAGAGATGCTAGGCACACCTTCCGAAGATGCAACACCTGTTCGGTGGCTTGTTCTCGCTGCCACCGCGAGCTCAAGGACGCGCGGTCCTTTGCCACGGCCAGCAGTTGGTGTTGGAAATGTCACAAGGAAAGCCTGATGTACATGTGTGCAGCTTGCGGTGTGCTTCATGAAAGCTGCGACTTTGATGCGGACATGTTGCGCCACCACTGCGTTCACAAACGAAAGCTCGTCTGCGCAGCTTGCGCCGCCAACGGATATAGCCCGGCCGATGTGGAGACGTATGCTTGTGCCGGAGGCCACAGGTGCGGGCACCTGGCTTTCAGCCGCGAGCATTTTCAGAATTGGAAACGACCGGCCAGATCTGCCTTGTTGTGGTGCAATGAGTGTGACAAAAAGAAAGGCCAATGTGAAGGGTGCCAGACAGACTATACTAGAGAAGCATTCAGTCAGGATATGTGGCACCATCACGTGTCCCACCGTCGGCGCTTGGTGTGTGAGAAGTGCCAGGCATCGGGCATCAGTCTTCTGGATTGCAAATGGTACACGTGCGACAGATGTAAGCAGGCGTTCGGCCATGAGTTATTCGACCGCAATGGTTTACGGAATGCTAAACGTCCCGATCGGAACTGCAGTTTGTTGTGTACAAAGTGCAAACCTTTGGCGGTTGCCGAGAGAGAGGTTGAACAGAAACGCATACAGGCAGCTCGCGAGGCGGTCAAGGCTCTAGCAGCAGAAGAGCGGAAGCGTGAGTCACGTTTATTGGCGACTTTGCGGCTCAAAGATTCTCATCGTTGCACTTGCAGGAAGATTCCCAAGGGCAGCAGGGCGCAAGCAGCATTGTATAACAATTGGCATACGGAGAAATGCCACTTGCACAGAGCCGCATATGGCCAGCGCAGGTGGGATGGGAGCAACAAGGGGGTCACATTGGATGACTTGATGTTCCTGAAGCAGCGAGGAAGCTATTAGATTCTGCTGGGTGCTCTGGCCGCAAGGGATGGGCGCCAGTCCAGGCTCCGCCTGCACAGATGTCCATGCCGTGCAGTCTGGGTCTGCGGTTCACTGCACAGCGGGGCGCACGGTGGCAATGGCCGGAGGGGCCGTTGGTGGGGCCGGTGGTTCTAAGACGACCTTGCTACCGGTGAACTGCGGACCCAGGTCCGGCCATGGCAGTCTTCGGACTGCTGCCCGATTCGAAGGGGTGGACGGCTGTTACAGTCAAGGCTCCGCCTGTACGCACGAGGTATCCGTCCAGGCTCCGCCTGTAGCAATCCGCCGGCGCACCAGCTGGCAGGTGCAGCATCGCTGGCAGCTGGCTCCTGACCAAAGCTGCAGCATGAGAATTGGGTCATGGTGCAGACGCAGAGCTACAATCTCGGCATCTGCTTCCTGCTTCTACGCCCACGTTATTTCGTCTTACATGAGGAGTGCACGTTCATATGTCAGTAGATATCGATTCTTCTCCCTGTAGTATCTTCTATATGTCAATCTCGCCATCTGCTTCCTGCTTCTACGGCCACGTTCTAGAGGCTTACATAAGGAGTGCACGTTAATGTGTCAATAGATATCGATTCTTCCATGGGTAGCATCTTCTCAATGTAGCGTTGCAGGAGTTCGGCATCATGGATTGCGACTGCATCCGGCAAGGTGCGATGGACGCTCAGAGACCATGCGTTTCCCCGGACTTGGGAGTGTTACATCTCATACTCTCATTGCGTTGAAGTCTTTCGCTTCTCTGGAACGGCTCGATGGAGCTCTTGCACCCATGTTCCGATGTGTGTCTTCCCGGTAGGTGAAAAAATGAGTGCAGATGACTATGCATGTCATCCGAGTTATGCTAGCCTATCGCATCGGTTGCTTACATGAGCCATGCACCACGGATTCGAATATATCGGTGCAGTGCGAATGTCGGAATTTTCAGTAGTAGATGCGAACCAATTTTCATCGGACAGCTCGCGAGTGCCAAAAAATGCGATAATTCCGCAGCTCGCAGTGCACCCAAACCGACAGCTCGCAGTTCTTCTCATAGTTCTTACGTTCAGATTGTTCTTTTGGGGTATTGTCCCCGGGGAGTTTATCTGCTGTGATCCCCGTTCTTGCGTTGTTGGAGCAAACATCCGCTACAAGCATGTTCATGTTCCGCTTGACACGTTTTAACGAAGTTTCGCTCTTATGTCTTGCCATCTTCGCAGGTCATTCGTGAGCTCATGCAATGCGCAGAACTGCAGTGAGAGCAACATTATATCGCTCGATTACTGCGGCACACATGCGATTTCTCGTCATATGTGTGTGCTACTACTATTTGATGCTGCTTGCATTTTCAGTTCGCAGCAAGCGCCGATGGTGCGTATAACGCCACTTGGAGGGTCCAAAGTCCTTCATGTTTCGAACGCGTTGTCCGCTCGCCTGAGTTGATACAAAAATCAACAAGTGAACAGCTGATTTGACGTTGGAAGCTGCAAGTGTTATTGTTACTATTATTATTATTATTATTATTAGTATTATT
>PVBE011358176.1_pt1 | contig 12457 bp, 10 predicted proteins | sample 1631181 | NCBI WGS metagenome assembly PVBE01 (sample SAMN08397723, study PRJNA350692) | Marine metagenome, whole genome shotgun sequencing project. | isolation source: water | place: Pacific Ocean | collected 2012-04 | reverse complement strand
TCTGGTTCTGTAACACCTTGCCCGTCCGTACCAGACCCGTCACCGGCTATTTCTTTTCCCGCGGTGAGGGCGGTGATAGACAGGCTGCGGGCGACCACCTCGGTATCGGCGGGACACATAGCTCGGCCGGTCGCCTCATCGTCTTCAACGGTAACCGTCTCAACGTGGTCCTGAGCGGCACCACCGAGCTGCGGGCGAACAGCTGGAATCATGTGGTCATGGTCCGCGAGAAGACGCAGGTCACGGTCTACCTGAACGGCGACGCCAAGCCGGAGATCAACGGCGATTTACCCTCCAGCTACGCCCGAGGTGGCAGACAACTGTTCGTCGGCGGCCGCAACGACAACTTTGCCAACTTCCAGGGGCGGATTGACGAGGCAGTGCTCTACGATCGGGCGTTGACGTTAGAGGATATCATGGCGCACTACCGCGCCGCAGGGCTGAAGGCTCTGAAGAAGGTGACGGGCCCTGGGAAAAGCAGGTGATGAGGCGAGACTTCTCCTCCCCAGTCAGATTGCATTCTGACAGTCAAGTGTTGAGGTGCGCTTAGGAAACAAATACCCAGAGATACCGGAAGCTCAACTCTCGGGAAACGTGCCATAACACCAAGATGACGCTCTCACCCAGCCCGGCAAAGGTTTACTATTTAGGTACCCTAGATCCCCAACCCTGGATCCCCGGAAAGAAAAGGTTGGCCACTGTGTTTTTGAGTAGAAGAGGATCTTCAAGCCCTGATAGATTATGATCTGCGAGTCACGAATCAGTGAAAAGCTGGAAGACTGATGTGATTAAACTCTAGTAACATGCTGGTAACAATGAGATAGTCGAACGGCACTAATAGTACGGAATGGCACTGTCGAGCAGAGTTCCCGGTTGTCTTGCTGTCGGTAGCTCTGGGTTGATTTCTCTCGCCCCGCCGGGGCTTTGGCAAAGGAGGTGTTGCGATGTCTAAACGATTTGTGAAATGCGGTGCTGTCTTGATGGCGGCTACGTTGGTCGGTCTGCTGGGCTCCTGCAGAAAGCAGGATGAATCCCGAGGCGATGCTGCGGGATCCTCGAAGTTCTGCGTATCGCTGGGGTGGATGGAGAATGAATCGGGCCAGCGTCAGAGGAAGGGCTTCGAAGACGCGTTCGAGAAATTCGGCGGCGAAGTCACCTTCGCCAACGCCAACTACGATCCCAAGAAACAGTCCGAGCAGATCGACGCGTTCATCGAAATGAAACCCAGGGCGATCTTCATCACGCCGTCGGACCCGGCGGGAATCACCCAGGCCTGTCAGCGGGCAATCGACGCGGGAATAGCCATATTCGTAGCCGACGCGATAGTAGCCGGCGTTCCGGCGACCACTTCGATCTGTTCGAGCGACTTCCGCATGGGCGCTTGGACGATGGATTACATTGCCAGGCACATCAATGGCAAGGGCAACATCGCCATGATCGACTTGCCTGAGAACGAGGCGTGGGATCTTCGCGGGCAGGGCGCGAAGTTTGCCCTGGAGAAATACCCCGACGTGAAACTGGTCCAGGTCCACCATCACGATTCGCAGACGAGCATTTCGCCGCTGCAGGCCGTCGAGAGCATGCTCGCGGCGCACCCCAGGGGCAAGCTTGACGCGATCTGGTGTGCCTGGGACGGTGCGGCCCAGGAAGGCGCCGAAGCCATAAAGACTGCCGGGCGGGCTGACGAAATTATCACCACGGGCATTGACGGCGGTAAGCATGCCTTCGAAGTAATCAAGACCGGCGGACCGTTCAAGGTCACAATGGCCCAGAGTATCTACTACATGAGTTTCATGAGCGTCCGCTATGCCCACGAGCATCTCAAAGGCAAACAGGCGCCAAGATTCATCATTTCCCCTGTCTTTGCGGTGGACAAAGAGACTCTCGATGCCCTGGATGCGAGTCTCAAGCCTGAGGAGTACGATGTTCCGGGCAATGCCGCCAAGTTCGGATGGAAGCCCGAGCTCTGATCGATTTTGAGTAGACCGTAACGAACCACCGCAGCTAAAGAGGTCGGTGTGGAAGAATTGTCCCTGGAGATGACCGGGATCGTGAAGGAATTCCCGGGCGTCAGGGCGCTGGATGGCGCCGAATTCAAGCTCGAACACGGGGAGGTTCACGCCCTGCTGGGCATTAACGGGGCGGGCAAATCAACGCTGATAAAAGTGCTCTCCGGCGTTTACCGGGCCGATGCCGGGCGGATTACGCTCAACGGCCGTCAAATCGAAATCAGCTCGCCACAGGCGGCGATCGACGCGGGAATCGCCACGGTCTACCAGGATCCGCAGATGATCCCGTCGTTCACTGGTTACGAGAACATCTTCCTCGGCGCCGAAAGCGATTCGGAGGGCCTTTTCCGGCGGATCCGGCGAAAGAAGCTTCTTGCCCGGGCCAGGGGACTGCTCGAGAAATTCCCGGTGGACATCGACTTGACCAGACCTGTCGGCGAACTCCAGGCCGTCGAAAAAGAGTCGATCGCGATCCTGCGGGCGCTATCGCGCGAGAACATGAGCGTGCTGGTGCTCGATGAGCCCACGTCAATCCTGACCAGGAAGGAAATCGGGATCCTCTTTGAGCAGATTCGGATGCTCAAGGAAAGCGGCATTTCGATTATCTATATCACCCACCGGCTCGACGAGGTGTTCCAGATCGCCGACCGCCTGACGATTTTTCGCGACGGCCGCAACGTCGCCACGTGCAACACTTCCGCTGAAGGCATCGACCACGCCCGCATTGCCGAACTGATGCTCGGCAGGGAGCTGTCGCACGTGTATCCGCCCAGGGGCCAGTCGCCCGGCAACGATGTGCTGTCGGTCAAAGATCTCGCCTTGGCGGGAAGGTTCAGCGAGACAAGTTTTACGGCCTCGCGCGGGTGGATCCTGGGTGTGTTCGGTCTGGTGGGTTCGGGGATCGACGATCTTTGCAAGACACTCTTCGGGGTACTGCACCGCACGGCAGGGGTCACCGAGATCAATGGGCGGAAGGTGGCCCTGGCCTCGCCGGCTGACGCCATCGCCAACGGGCTATTCCTCGTTCCGGGCGACCGCCGGGCCGAGGGGCAGATCTCCGACGAGTCGGTCGCTTTCAATGTGATCCTGTCGAACTTGGCCCGGGTTGCGGGCCTGGGGTTCCTGGTTCGCCGCCGGGAAGAGAGGCGCGCCGCCTGGTCGATGGTCGAGGAGCTGGACATCAAGACGCCCGACGTCGCTGCGGCCGTTTCGCTGCTCAGCGGCGGGAACCAGCAGAAGGTCGTCATCGGCAAGGGGCTGTATACCGACGGCGAGGTCTACATCTTCCAGGAGCCCACCGTGGGGGTGGATGTAGGTGCCAAGGCAGGAATCTACGAAATGATCCGCAGGCTCTCGGCGGACAAGGCCGTGATCGTTGTCGGCTCGGACTGCGAGGAGATCTACGGCCTGTGCGATCACGCGATGGTGATGTACCAGGGCCGCGTGGTGATGGACAAGCCGACAACTGAAGTCCGCCTGGAGCAGATGCTGCTGTGCGGCTTGACCGGCAAAGCGAGGGAATGATGGTCCAGCGACGAAAAGACATTTCGAGCGAGTTGATTACGCTTGGCGTTTTCTGTGCGCTGCAGATTGGAATCATGCGTGTGTTCACAGTCCTGGAGCCGAGATTCATGTCGGTCGACAACCTCCTTGGCCTGCTGAACCTGGTGGCGCCGATGGCCCTTGTGGGCCTGGGTCTCACTTTCGTGGCGGTCACGGGCTATGCGGACATGTCGTTCCATTTCGTCAGTTGCTTCGGGGGTATGACGATGAGCCACATGATCGCCCAGGGTCTCTCGCCGCTGCCTGCGGTCCTGATCGGCGGCGGGGCGGGCGGGGCCTTTGGCGTTATTAACGGTGTTATGATCGGCAAGTTCAAGCTGCCGGACATGGTCGCGACGCTCGGGCTTGGCGCGATTGCCTTCGGCATGGCGTATCTCTACAGCGGGGGCACGCAGATAACCGACCACTTCAACGATTCCGGCATCAAGTTGCTCTACACGGCACGGGTGGGGTGCATGCCACTGCCGGTGGTGGTGACGGCAATCGCCTACGCGATAGGCTTTATCGTGCTGAACCGTTCTACGCTGGGCAGGCGCTTCTATGCGATTGGTTCTAACGCGACGGCCGCACGGTTTTCCGGTGTGCGGGTGGAGCGGTACGTAATTGCCGCGTTTGTGATCTGCGCGGTTGTAGCTTGCCTGACTAACATTATCAAGATGTCCGCGCTTGCCAAGGGCGAGATAGAAGCCGGGCTGATGTGGCTCATGCCGGCCTATTCGGCGGTGTTCGTGGGTGTGTCGGTTTTCAAGAAGCCGACGGTCATGGGCACGTTCCTTGGTGCGCTGCTGATCGGCACGGTGCAGAAGGGTTTCCTGCTCCTGGGTAAGTCGACCTACGTAATGGAGCTGGTCATGGGCGTGCTGTTGATAGTCTCGATCGTGGTATCCCTAATCGACTTTAAGGAAATCATCCGCAGGCGACGCTTTCGAGCCGAACTTGCCGCCGGTGGAGGTGTGTCGTGAAGCGCCTGGTCACGTCGTTATTCCGCCCGCAGTATATGCTGGTATGGGTGTTCCTGGCGATGGTGGTGTTCTTTTGCATAGAGGCGCCGTCGTTTCGCAGTGCGTCGAATCTGGTCAGGGCGGTCAAATCCTCCAGTGTCATCGCGGTGATGGTGCTCGGATTGACGTGGATTGTAGCCAGCGGCGAGATAGACGTCAGCTTCCCGTCGGTGGCGGGCCTGGCCAGCGTGGTGACGGCCCTGGCGATCGAAAACGGCGTGCCGTGGACCGTGGCGCCGTTTATTGCTATCGCCGCGGGCACGGTTTTCGGCCTGCTCAGCGGTTTTCTCATAGCCACATTCCGCTGTCCGTCACTGATCGCTACAATTGCCATCGGCAGTATCGCAACAGGCATCGCCTGCATCATCGCCGGAGGTTACGCGCCGGTGCGCCTGACGAGCACGGTCGGGATCGTCAAAACGTTGGGCTCGGGCGGCATAGGTGTGCAGCTCGTCTGGACTGTGATTGTGCTGGGGAGCTACATAGCCTTCAAGTACATCCAGGACCACACCACCACCGGCCAGCACCTCTACGCCCTGGGCGAAAACCGCCAGGCTTCGCTCGAGGCCGGAATCCGCGAGAAGAAGATCATCATGAGTTTCTTCGGCTTGTCGGCGATGCTGGCTTCGTGCGGGGGAGTCGTCTGGGTGCTGTTCTACGCACAGGGCGTTCCGCGAATGGAGGGGACGGTATTCATAGATGGCATGACGGCCGTTTTCCTCGGGGCACTGGTCATCAAGGCCGGCAAGCCCAACGTGATCGGCACGTTCATCGGGGCGATCTTCCTGGCCTTCCTGACAAACGGGCTGACGCCGATCGGCCTGGAAGATTATATTGGCAGCATGATCAAGGGTGCCCTGATGATCTTTGGTGTGGTCATCATCGCGATTTCAAGGTACAGGTTAGCGAAAAGAGCGGTGGCTGCGGCGAGGTGATCAAGCACGGTTACGCAGAAGGAACGATCCATGTACACGTTTGAATTCTACAATCCCGTCAGGGTCATTTTCGGAGTCGGCAAGGTAGCATGTGCTGGCACCGAAGTTGCCAAGCTCGGCCGGAAGGTGCTCATAGTATCCTACGAAAACCATGCCTTCATGGCCGAACTGCTTGACCGCATCCGGGACACGATCAGGGCCGAAGACGTCGAGACGGTCGAGTTCTTTGAGGTCCGCGACAATCCGGAAGTGGCCATGGTCGCCGGCGGGGTCGAGCTGGCAAGAAGCGAGAATTGCGATTGCGTGCTGGCCATCGGTGGCGGCAGCGTGATGGATGCAGCCAAGGCCATCGCCGCGGGCGTCTACTACGAAGGCGACCTGTGGAACATGGTCTATCATCGCCACGACGGGTCCGGTTCGAACGAGATCAACCCGCCGCAGCAGGCGTTGGCGACGCTCATGATCCCCACATTGCCCGCGACCGGCAGTGAAATGAACATGTGCGCGGTGCTCAGCAACGCGGAGCTCAAGGAAAAATCTTACATCTGGGCCGAGTGCATCTTCCCCAAGGCCGCCATAATCGATCCCGAGTTGACCGCATCCCTGCCGTCGTTGCTGACGGCCTGTGCGGCCGCCGATACGATCTCGCACGTTCTGGAAATATACATCAACTCACAGCCGGACACGCCGCTGCAGCATTATTTCCAGGAAGGTGTGATGCGCACCGTGATCGAGAACGTAACAAAGGCTCTCGACAATCCCGGCGACCTTGAGGCCCGGGCCAATCTCCAGTGGGCCGCGACCTGCGCGATCAATGGCTGGTCATATCCCGGTGACGGGTGGACGCCGATGCACCAGGTCGGCCACCAGCTTACCGCCCGCCACGGCGTCAATCATGGCGCATCGCTGTCGATAATAATGCCCGCGTGGATGGAGATCTTCAAGAATCGACGACCCGAACAATACCAGCGATTTGCCAAACGGGTGATGGATGTAACCCCAGCCGGCAAGAGCGACTAGGATATAATCGCTGAGGGCGTCGCGAAGTTCCGCGAGTTCCTCGAAGCTATCGGCGCGCCGACGAGCCTGGGCGATGTTGGCGTGACCGAGGACGATCTCGCCGGGATCATCGACGGCGTAGCCCGCGTGAGTGTCGGGCCCGACGGGCAGCTGGCGTGCAATCCGCCGATCAGCCGCGACGACCTGCTGGATGTCCTGAGAAAGGCACTTTGAAGATGGGAACGTTAACACCGCAAGAAATTGCCGGAATGATCGACATAAGCGCCGTCAAGGCCGACAGCAGCATCGGCGAACTCCGTGCAGCGGCCGAACTGGCAATGAATCACAACTGCATCTGCGTGATTGGTATGCCTGCCCATACGCCCGTACTTGTCGACCTGCTGGCCGACCGGTCCGATATCCTCGTCGGCGGGGCAGCGGGCTTCCCGAGCGGCGGGCAGACAACCAATACCAAGGTGGCGGAGACCAGGGAATTGATCGCCATGGGCTGCCGCGAGATCGACGTCGCGATCAATTTCGCCTGGCTCAGAGCCGCGAAGTACGACCTGGTCCGCGGGGATATCGATGCCGTCATCGCAGAGGCCGGCCATGTGCCGGTCAAGGTCATCCTCGAGTGTCACTATCTCACCGATGACGAAATCGTCAAGGCCGCGGACATCTGTGCGGAGGCGGGTGTGACGTACGTGAAAACGGGCACGGGCTGGGCGCCGACCGGCGCTACGCCGGAGAACATTGCCCTGATCAAGCAGACGGTGGGCGAAAGATGCCTGGTAAAAGCCGCCGGCGGCGTAAAGGATCTCCAGACGCTGCTGACGCTGTACGAATTGGGCGCCCGGCGATTCGGTATCGGCGTTCGCACGGCCGAAGCGATCCTGCTCGCCGCCGAATCGGCGATATGTTAGCGAGAATCGGAGTAATAGCATGAAGATCACGCTGACCAGCGGAAAGATCGCCCGGATGATAGATCTCAGCGTCGTCCAGTGTGACGATGACGAGACGAGGGTGCGCGCCCTGGCACAGCGCGCCCGGGAAATTCGTCCGTGCGTGGCCACTACGCTTTCAAGTTGGATTCCGCTGATGAAAGAACTGCTCGCCGACGTCGATGACGTCGGAATTGGTGGGAATGTGGCTTTCCCGTCGGGCGCAGCTCTGCCGCGAACCAAGATCGCGGAGACCAGACACCTCGTTGAGGCCGGGTGCGACGAGATCGACATGGTCATCGATGTCGGCAAGCTGATCTCGGGCCGGTACGAATACTGCCTCGACGACATTCGAGGCGTAGTCGACGTCGCGGCCGGTCGCCCGGTAAAGGTAATCATCGAATGTCACTACTTGAGCGACGACCAGGTCCGCCAGGCCGCCGAGCTGTGCGTTCGCGGTGGGGCGGCATTTGTCAAAACGGGCACGGGCTGGACGCCAAGCGGCGCGACCGTGGAGAACATTACACTGATAAAGAGCGTCGTGGGCGATGCCGTGCAAATAAAGGCTTCCGGCGGTATTCGTGACATCGCGACGCTTGTAGAGATGTATCGCCGCGGGGCCAGACGATTCGGCCTGGGCCTCGGGCGGGAGAATGCAATCCTCGACGAGGTCGAGGCAGCGCCCAACGGTGTTGTCGAGTTCGAGATGGCGTAGACTGCGCGCGGCACGCCACTCATGCATAGAGGAACGAGGAGGGAAGGGGGACTGCGCCCTCTGCGGCCTTCGGCTTTGAGCCATTGATGACGAGCGGGCCAGACGGCCATGCCATCATCCAGAATCTTGACCTTCGGGTCCGGCTTCTCGTAGACTCTCTATCCGAGACGGGCGTTTTCAGGCCGCGCCAGACGTGTGCGCCAGGCATCCCGTAAGAGCAAGGACCCATTAGCTCTCAATGGCAGCAGAAAGAAAAACAAATCGACCAAGCCTGCTGGCGGTTATTCTGCCCGGTTTTTTAGTCGCGGCCACCGGTGTAGGTGCCGGTGATCTTGCCACCGCCAGTTTTACGGGGAGCCATTTGGGATTGGCGGTCTTGTGGGCCGTTGTCGTCGGTGGACTGTTGAAATTCGTTTTAACAGAAGGATTGGCGCGCTGGCAGCTGGTCACAGGTGAAACTCTCCTGGAAGGCGTTGCACATCACTTTGGGCGCATTGCAGGTGTGTTATTCCTGCCGTATCTGTTACTGTGGTCTTTCTTTGTCGGCTCGGCACTGATGAGTGCCTGCGGCACGACTCTCCATGCCATGATCCCGCTATTCAATGAACCGGCCAACGGCAAACTGTTTTTCGGAATCTTTTCCAGCCTGGTTGGACTGCTGTTGGTGTTGGCCGGAGGGTTCAAGCTGTTTGAGAAGGTGATGGGAGTAAGTATCGTCGTCATGTTTGCCATCGTGGTGGTCACGGCTCTCATGCTCTGGCCGGGTACAACAGCGGTCCTGTCCGGATTGATGGTACCCAGCATTCCAGATGCAGCGGGCAGCGGTGTCACCTGGACGGTTGCGCTTATCGGTGGCGTTGGCGGCACCCTCACCATTCTGTGCTATGGCTATTGGATTCGCGAGAAGGGTCGAATGGGAACAGAGGCCATCAATCTTTGCCGCATCGACCTCGCCATCGGATACAGCATGACGATTCTCTTCGGTATAGCGATGGTGATAATAGGCAGTACCGTAGAAATAGAAGGACGTGGTGCCCGACTGCTGATCATCCTGGCTGAGCGGCTTGAGGAGCCACTTGGCTTGACGGGGCGTTGGTTGTTTCTCATTGGTGCTTTCTGCGCAATCTTCAGCAGCCTGCTTGGTGTGTGGCAAGCTGTTCCGTACCTGTTCGCTGATATCTGGGGGCTCTTCATTAGACGAACCGATAGTGCAGTGACTGGGGAGATCACGAAATCTGTCCCGTACCGCGTTTACCTGTTTGCCATCGCATTCCTGCCAATGCTGGGCCTCTTGATGAGTTTCAAGGAAGTTCAGAAACTTTATGCAGTGATCGGGTCATTGTTTATTCCCCTGCTTGCCGTTGGCCTGCTGATTCTCAATGGCAAACGTGCGTGGATGAAAGATTTTGTCAACCGCCCCCTCACGATCGTTGTGCTTTCCGCTACAGTAGGTTTCTTCGCTCTAATGGCCTGGATGAAGTGGATTGGTTGAAATGGGAGTCAACATGATAAGAAATCTGGGTGTTTTCTATCTCGCTCGCCGCTGCAGCACCGTAACGGCGCTTGTCCTTGCGGCATCCCTGCTCATCGCGGGGGACGCCCCGCAATGGGGGCATGGGCAATCAAGGAACATGATTTCTCTAGAAACCGGCCTGCCGTCCAGCTTCGATCCGGCAACGGGCAGAAACATCAAGTGGACCGCAAAGCTGGGCACGCAATGTTGGGCGAGTCCGACCATCGCGCAGGGAAAGATCTTCATAGGCACAAACAACGAACGCCCACGCAACCTGGGAAATCGTGGAGACCGCGGTGTGCTTTTCTGCCTGGACGAAAAGACAGGCCGGTTCATCTGGCAAATCCTCTCTGCGAAGCTGGAAGGTGATAAGTACAAGGACTGGCCCCGTGTGGGCATCGTGTCGCCCGCCACCGTTGAGGATGACCGTGTTTACATCCTCAGTAACCGCCAGGAACTAATGTGCCTGGACATCAACGGTATGGACAACGGCAATGACGGCCCCTTCCGTGAGGAAGGGAAACACATGGTCCAGAGCGCGGACGCGCCGCTGAAGCCAGGCAAGACTGATGCCGACATCATCTGGCTCAACGATCTGCAGAAAACGGCCGGCGTGTATCCACATGACTCCGTCCACGGTTCCGTTATTGTCGACGGTGATTATCTTTACGTGAACAGCGCCAACGGCGTGGACAAAACACATGCCAACGTGCCCTGCCCGGACGCGCCAAGCCTGCTTGTTTTCGACAAGAAAACGGGACGCCTTGTTGCCATGGACGAGGAGTTCATGGGCCGCCGGATGTTTCACGCCACCTGGGCTGCGCCCTCAATCGGCTTGATCGGCGATCGTAAACTGGTCTTTTTCGGTGGCGGTGATGGTGTGTGTTACGCATTCGAACCCGTTGTTTCCTTGAAGAACGAAGAGGTGCAGGCCTTGAGAAACGTGTGGCGGTTCGACTGTGACCCGACTGGGCCGAAAGAGGACCTGTTCAGGTTCTCGCGCAACAGGAAAGAAGGGCCGAGCATAATCAAGAGCATGCCGGTATACCACGATGGCCGCGTTTACGTGAGCGCAGGCGGTGATATCTGGTGGGGCAAGCAGAAGTCATGGCTGAAGTGCATAGATGCTACCGGGTCCGGCGATATCACCAGCAAGGGCGAGATCTGGTCTTTTGCCATGGACACGCACTGCTGTTCTACGCCGTCAATTCATGACGGACTCGTCTACATAGCCGACTGCGGTAAGAACGTGCATTGCCTCGACGCTGCGACCGGTCTCCGCTACTGGTCTCACGAGGCTGAAGGTGCGATCTGGGGCTCCACGATGGTCGCGGATGGGAAGGTGTATTTTGGAACGAGGCGCGGCGACTTCTGGATACTTGCCGCCGGTAAGGAGAAGAAGGTGCTGTGCAGCGTCAAGTTGGACGGCTCCATGAGCAGCACCCCTGCGGTAGCGAATGGCGTGGTATATGTCTCGACCATGAAGACGCTCTATGCCATCGCAGAAGGAGGGCAGGGAGTTGAACAGCAGAATGGGAAATAGAGATTAAGCGCTAAGCACGCACACAGCTTGGGGTTACCTGCAACTGAGTTCCGGCGACGAACAGCATGACTACCAGATCGGCTACAGGTAGCACACGAAGTACATCTAATGGCCGACAGCGCGGGTCGCCGCTACACATTCTTTCAACGCAGGTATGGGATTGTCGATATCGCCTTCATACTCGATGATCATCGGGCAGTCCCAGTCCAGAACCCGAATTGCGGCAACCAGACCCGGCAAATCGAGGTTTCCCGTGCCCACTACCACGTCCTCGTGCCCGCCCGAGCGATCGAACACGAAATCCTTGATATGCACGCCGTAGAGACGATCCGCAAATTGCTCACACATTTTCACCGGATCGGCATGCGAATGCATCGCCCATGCAGTGTCCAGGCATAGCCCGATCCTGTCGTTCGAATTCTTGAATGCGTGATCAAGCACGTCGCTGCAGCCCATCCAGTGTTGTCCGCCGTGATTGTGAATCGCGAGCTTCAGATGATACTCCTCGGCGAGCCGCTCTGCTGTGCGATACGCATCGGGCACCTTGTCTATGGCGAAGTCCGCGCTGATCTGCTTCGCACCAGCCTTCTTCGCAAATTCGCATAGCTTGCGTTCATGCGTTTCGTCGTCGGCAAAACGCTCTACGCCGATACTCACAATCTGAACGCCGGCATCGCCATAGATGCCGATGACTTCATCAAACTTGCTCTCATCGTTGAAATCAACGTGCACGCCGCAGAGTTCGATGCTATCCAACCCCAGTTCGTTGACTTTCGCCGCAACTTCACTGTTCTCTTTCGTGCTTCTCAAGCAGTAACTCTGAATCGCCAGCTTGTTCATGATATTCTTCTCCTGTGTTGCTTCTCGTGAAACGTAAAGGACCGTGTTTTAAGGCTAGAAATCCTCCGTAAGGCCTTCCTGCATCAGGGCAGGTCGTTCGACGGTACTTGCCACCTCCAGCGCGGCTCCCTTCTCCGCCGACTCGTAAATAGTGAGTCCTATGTCCAGTACATGGTACGCAAGCTCGCCGCTCGCACGGAGAGGGCGACCGGTTGCAGCGGCCGCAACAAGGTCTACGCCGCCAATGCCGCGCGTTGCATTCGTGTGGCCGTGAGAGTGCTCAAGCTTCTCCCAATCGCCGTCCACCTTTCGCATGCTCACGTCGCCGCCGAAACCATTCGGGGACGGAACCTGTAGCGAACCGTCGGTCCCATAGATCTCAATATCCAGGAGGTGGT
>PVBE010878264.1_pt1 | contig 12457 bp, 13 predicted proteins | sample 1631181 | NCBI WGS metagenome assembly PVBE01 (sample SAMN08397723, study PRJNA350692) | Marine metagenome, whole genome shotgun sequencing project. | isolation source: water | place: Pacific Ocean | collected 2012-04 | reverse complement strand
CGCGGCGCGGCGGGTTCAGGCCTGGGTCTTGCTGCCGATCACCTGCAGCAGTTCGTCGCGCCCATAGGGCTTGGTGAGCAACCCCGTCGCCCCCAGTTCCTCGAGCCGGTCCTGCATTTCGCCATATCCGGTTGCCAACCAGAACGGCACGCCCAGTTCCTTGAGCTTCAGCGCCACCGGCTCGCTGTTTTCCTTGCCCAGATTGTAATCGAGGATCGCCAGCTCGGGCTCGGTCCTCGCCAGCGCGTCGAGGGCGGCGGCCACCGAGCTTTCGACCCGGACGTTCTCGACCCCCAGTTCCTTCAGGCAATCCTCCGCGTCGAGCGCGATGATCATGCTGTCTTCGACCAGCAGGACGGTATTGGGAACATCGGCCAAGCCGGTCTCCTTCTTGGTGGCGGTGGGCTCGATTTCGTTGCCCTCGGCGGCGCGCCATTCGACATATTGCGAGGGAATGCAGAAGCGGGCCTCGACTCCGCTGAGCCGGTAGTTGATCTCGGCCTCGCCCTTGAGTTCGTGCGGGATCGAGCGATCGATGATCGTGCTGCCGAAGCCGCGCCGCTGCGGCGGCTTGACCGGCGGGCCGCCGCGTTCGCGCCAGTCGAGGCAGAGATCGCCATTGTCCTGCCGGGTCACGGTCACTTCGAGCATGCCCGAACTGTCGCTGAGCGAGCCGTATTTGGCCGAATTGGTGATCATCTCATGGATGACCAGCGCCAGCACCGTATAGGCTTCGGGGGCGATCATCGCCTCCGGGCCGATCAGCGCGAGCCGGTCGCGCTGGTCCGAGAGATAGGCATGCGCTTCGGTCTCGATCAGCTCGGAAAATGGGGCATGCGACCAATTGCCCTTGGTGATGTTGTCATGCGCAGAGGCCAGCGATCGCACGCGGCCGCCGACGATCTCGACGAAGCTTTCGATGTTGCGCGCATCGTTCTTCGACTGGTTGATGAGGCCGCGGATGAGATTGAGGATATTGCGCACCCGGTGGTTGAGCTCGGCAATCAGCAATTCCTGCTGCTGCTGCGCGCGGGCGCGCTCGGTCACCGCTTCGTCGGTCAACCGCAGGATGATCTCGAGCAGCGTGACCCGCAGGCTTTCGGCAATCTCGATTTCGGCATCGGACCATTTCTCGGCGCGGCCCTCGACGGTCTCCTGCCACGCTTCGAAGCTCTTGCGCGGGGTCAGCCGGGCGCCATTGGGGCCCATCTCGACCGGCTTTTCCGGATTGCCCGCCCAGGTCACGGTCTGCACCAGCGGCTTGCGCCACAGGACCAGATAATCGCGCGGGGTGCGCGAGACGGGGATGATCAGCGCCCCCACCGCCCGATCGGCGAAACGCGCGGCGCGCGGCAGGCGGTCGGCGATCGCTTCGCTGGCGAGAATCCGGCTGGTCGCCGCGCCGTTCAGGCTCGATACGATCGCGCGGAATTCCTCTTCATTGGGGGCGGAACCACGCGAATCGTAGAGGTCGTCGACGAAGATGCTCGCGCCGTCGTGCGGAATGGCCTGCTGGATGACCGGCTCGATCATCGGCAGGCTGGCCGACAGCGGGGTGCCCGCGGCCACATCGCGCATCAGCTGCGTGTGCATCGCCCGCCCGTGTTCGCGGCGTTCGGCGGTCTGCCGGGCCAGCGTACGGTCGAGCGTCAGCGAGAAGAATTCGGAGAACAGCTCCGCCGCGGTGCGCTGCGAATAGGGCAGCAGCTTGGGGCCGTAGTGATGGCAGGCGAACAGGCCCCACAGCTTGCCGCCGATGATGATCGAGATCGACAGCGAGGCGCCGACGCCCATGTTCTTGAGATATTCGATATGGATCGGCGATACCGCGCGCAGCGAACTCATGCTCAGGTCGAGCGGTTCGCCTTCGAGCGAGAGACCGGGTTCAATCGGGACGGGTTCGGCCTCGACATCGGCGATGATCCGGAAGCGGTTGCGCACGTAGAGCGCGCGGGCCTGATCGGGAATGTCCGACCGCGGATACCGCAGGCCGTAGAATTTCTCGAGATCGTCGCGCGCCGCCTCGGCGATGACCTCGCCCGAAAGATCGTCGCGGAAGCGATAGACCATCACGCGGTCGATCTCGAGCGCGGCGCGCAGCTGGCGCGCAGCCTCGGCGACAAGCGGTTCGACTTCGGTATGCTTCTCCAGCCGGGCCATGATCGGGCGCAGGACGGCCAGCTGGCGGTTGAGGACGCCTGCGGCATGCGGTTCGATCTCGATGATCGTATTGCCGCCCGAACTGTGCAGCGCGCAGTCGAACAGGCAGTCGCCGTCGAACAGCGCAAGGCCGAAAATCCGTTCGACCTGGTCGGGGAAAGTCAGCGCGGCAGCGGCGCTGCGCAACTGGTCCATCGCATCGGGCGCGAACAGCCTGCTCAACCGGTCGCCGATTTCGATCGTCCGGCCAGCGCCGAGGATCGTCTCGAGGTTGGTCGATCGGTGGGCGACGAACCAGTCGGAGTTGAGCGCGAGCAGCGCGCCGAAATTCTGGATCCGGCCCAGCTGGTGGATCGGTTCGCGGTCGCAATTGCTCAGATTGACGTCGGTCGAATGCATTACGCTGCCTTAAGTGCGAGGCACTGCGACGCAACTATGTTGAAATGCGTAAATGTGGCACGTGCGGCGCGCAGCACGTTGTCATGCTCGCAGCTGTCGCAAGGACGGGCGAGGGCAGGAAGCATGCTGCGCCAGTACTGGCCCATGCGCGGGTCGGCGAGGAAGGCGGTGGGGACATCGGCCTGCGCCTTCGCCAGCCGCGCCAGGATGGCCCGGTTGCCCAGCGCCGATCCGGCCAGTACCCAGCATACGCCCAGCGTGTCGCCGTCATCCGCAGCCACGAAATCGGGCGTTTCAACGGGGATCGCCCGGTCGAGGCTGGCCAGGTCCCGGGCGATCAGATCGGATTGCGGCGGCGGCGGGTTGTCGAGGGCGCGGGCTTGCAGCCAGCGCTCGACACCGCGGCGTGCCCGGTACTGGATGTCCAGGAACTGAGCGTAGCCATCGCGATCGGCCAGCACGAGCGAACCCAGCCGGGCATCGAGCGTGTCATGCTCGGCCGCGGTCCCCTGCTTGAGAAATTCCCGGATGGTGCGACCCATCGCGTCGGTTGCCGGCATACGAGCGGCCTCGCTCATCAAACGTTTCACCCCCAGCTAAGGGCGGAGGTCTCAACGATCGGTTATCGGCCAAGCCCCGCCAGAACGGAAAGCGCGCAGCGATCGAAATGGTTCCCGAACAGGTTTTCGCATGATCCGCACCCCGGGCGGGTTACTTGGGAGCGATCAGCTTCTGGCCCTGCTGGCGGATCGCATTGGCGACCATCGGTTCGACGAAGGACAGCGCCAGGGGAAGGTTCACCTCGAAGATCACCTGCGTTTCCTCGATGATGACGCATCCGTCGATCGATTGGCCCATCGCCTTCACGGCCAGGTTCATCCGGTCTTCGCTCGGCCAGCTCGTGGTCACGTCGGCCAACCCGCCGGGCACATATTGCCCGATTTCGTGGCTGCGCGACTGCAGGCGGCGCCGGACTTCGTCCTTGCCGAGATCGTGGGAAAGCGGAACGCGCATCAGCTCTTGTCCTCCAGCTGCGGGCTGGTCTGCGCCGCTTCGCCGAACTTGTAATCGAGATAGCGGTGCTTGATCGCCAGGTCGTCGAGCGAGCCTTCGGCCAGTTGCCGGGTGATCGAATCGATTTCGCCGCTGATCTTGCCGAGGCTGTCGGTCAGCTGCTCGTCGGGCGTCGCCCCGGCACGCTGCTCGGTGCGCAGATGCGCGGGAATGCGGCGGTAGCTGTCGATCATTTCGGGCAGCTGTTCGCCGACCAGGCTGCGCACTTCGCGTGCCTTGGGATGGTTCTGGTCGAGCCCTTCGAGCTGCAGCCCCAGCGCATCCAGCTGGACGCCCATGTCATCGACGATCTTCGCCGCTTGCGGTGGCAGGGCGGGACGCTGCGCTTCGAGCCACAGTTCGGTGCGGCCGACCATCTGCTGGACATTGCCCTTGTTGATGTCGGCGCGCTTGGGCGTCTTGATCTTCGGATAACTGGAGAAGATTGCGGTAGCGATGGCCGTGGCGACAACCACAGCCATGACGCCCCAGAAACCGATGCCACTGAAGATCGCCCCGGCAACCCCGGCTCCTACCCAGATGGCGGCCACTGCGATCACGAGGTTGCGCACCTTCTTCATCAGGTGGTCGCGCTTGGCCTTGGCCGAACCCTGCCCGATCGAGGGCGCACGCCGGTGCCGGCCGCCCTCGCGGTTGTCGCGCACCAGCGCCTTGCTCTCGGACAATATGCGGTCGCTGTCGCGGGTGAGGTCGTTCACGATGCCGCCCTCAGCCCTCGATGCTCAGCAGGCTGCTTTCGGCGACCTGCTTTTGCGCCTGCGACTGGCCCTCGGCGCGCGCGATATAGCCCTTCGACTTCTCGACCTCGTCGGTCAGCAGCGTGACCGTCTGCTTCATGCTGTCGAGCGCGCGCAGCTTGAAGCTGTCGACCTCGTCCATCGTGTCGTAGATGTTTTGGAAGGCGCGTTGCAGCGTTTCCAGCGGGATCGTGCTCGCTGCGGCCTGTTCGTGGATCTTGCCGGTCTGGTCGCGCAGCAGCGTGCTGGTGCTGTCGATGATTCCTGCAGTGGTTTCGTTGAGCGCGGTGATCTGGCCCAGCACGAGGCGCTGGTTGGTCATCGCCTCGGCCACGGTCACTGCCGTGCGCAGCGCGCCGACGGTGGTGGTGCTGGCGCGGTCGACGCCCTTCACCAGCTCGACATTGTTCTTTTTCACCAGGTCGAGCGCGAGATAGCCCTGCACGCTCACCGCCATCTGCGTGAGCAAATCCTGCGTGCGCTGGCGGACATAGAACAGCGCGGTTTCGCGCACCGCCTTGGCCTTGGCCGGATCGGTCGCGTCGAGTTCGGCGGCCTTTTCCTCCAGCTTCGCGTCGAGCGAGTTGGAGATGTGGATCATCTGTTCCAGATTGCCCATCGCCTCCCACAGTTTCTGCCGTTCGACGTCGATCGCGGCATTGTCCATGATCAGCTCGTCCTTGCCGCTGGCGAGGTTGTTGAGGATCGACTGGATATGCGTCTGCGCGCTCTGGTAGCTGCGGAAGTAATTGGTCAGCTTGTTGCCGAAGGGAATGATGCCGAGGATCTTGCGCGGACCCGACAGCTTGCCGCGCTTGCCGGGGTCGAGGTCTTCCACCACGCGGCGCAGTTCGGCCAGATTGGCGCCGACGCCTTCGTCCTTGTCCATCGCGCGCACCGGACGGTCGAGGAAACGGTTCGACATGCCCGCCGCAGCCATGATTTCCTTGCGGCCCATATTGGTCAGCTGGTCGACCTTCTTGCCGAATTCGGGCGAATTCGCATCCTCGGCGATCAGATCGGCGACGAAGCCGTCGACCTTGGTCTGCAGCTTGCTCTTCACCTCTTCCGAAACCGGGACGAGGCCCGCAGCCTTCTCCGGCTTGACCTCGGGCACGGGATCGGGCGGCGTGAGGTCGAAGGCGGTTTCGGTGGCAGTTGCGGTCGGCGTTTTCGTATCGCTCATGGGCGCAGATCTCTCCAAGCGGCTATAATCCTGTATTAGGGTGGCAATACACGATCTTCAAGCGCGCAGTCGCGCGGCGCAGCGATAGTGCCGCGCCGATGGCGCGTAGCGCAAGGCAATTCGGAAAAGGGTCCGCTCGCAGCGCCAGCGCCCGACCGGGGGCGATTGCTTCAGGCGGCCAGGTCCAGCGGTACGATTTCGCCAGCGAGATACTGCTTTTTCGCCTTGGCCCGGCTGAGCTTGCCCGAACTGGTGCGCGGCAGGGTGCGCGGCGGGACCAGCTCGACCACGCAGCTCATTCCGGTGACGCCGCGGACCTTGTCGGCGATCTGGTCGCGCAGCTTGATCCGCTCTTCGGGGTCCGAGACGCGGCAATGGACCAGCACGGCGGGGGTTTCTTCGCCATTGTCGGTATCGACCGAGAAGGCGGCGATGTCGCCGTGGTTGAAGCCGGGCAATTGCTCGACCGCCCATTCGATGTCCTGCGGCCACAGGTTCTTGCCATTGATGATGATCATGTCCTTGGCGCGGCCGACGATGAACAGATAGCCATCGGCCATGTAGCCCATGTCACCCGTGTCGAGCCAGACGTCCCCATTGTCCTTGGCGACGAGGCAGTCGGTGGTTGCTTCCTCGTTGCGGAAATAGGAATGCATCACGCTCTTGCCGCGGCACCAGACCTTGCCGATCTGGTGATCGCCCTTGATCCGGCCGTTCTCGCCGCGGATCTCGACATCCATGCCCGGTATCGGTTTGCCGCAATTGACGATGGCGCGGTACCGCGCGGGTTTGGACAGGTCGCGGGGGCGTCCCGACAGGCGTTCTTCCTCGACCAGTTCGACGCGGATGCCTTCACCCGGCGGCATGACCGTTACGGCCAGCGTGGCTTCGGCGAGGCCGTAGCTGGGGTTGAAGCTGCTTGCCTGGAAACCGGCATCGGCAAAGGCATTGACGAAATTCTGCATGACGTCGGGACGGATCATGTCCGCGCCATTGCCCGCAACGCGCCAGCGCGACAGGTCGAAGCGGTCGGCGACCTGGCTCTGGCTGGAAATGCGGCGCGCGCAGATGTCGTAGCCGAAAGTCGGCGAATAGCTGAGCGTGGTGCCCTGGTTGCGGCTGATCAGGTCGAGCCAGGCGAGCGGGCGGCGGGCGAAATGCTCGGTGCGCAGGTAGTCGACCGACACCTGGTTGGCGATCAGCGACAGGAAGCAGCCGACCAGACCCATGTCGTGATACCACGGCAGCCAGCTGACCACGCGGTCGTTGGTGCCGATATGCATCGATTCGGCATGTCCGCGCAGATTGTGGAGCAGCGCCTCGTGCGTCACTGCGACGCCGGTGGGGAAGCGCGTCGAGCCCGACGAATATTGCAGGTAGCAGATGTCTTCGGGCTGCGCTTCGGGCAGCTCGCATGGCGGGCCGGCGCGCTGGGCGAAATCGTCCCAGCTTTCGCCGTCGCAGCCCTGCCGGTCGGCGGCGGCCTTGGCCATTTCGGCGATTTCGGCGGGATAGATCAGGATTTTCGGGTCCGAGCTCTGCAGCTGGACCGAAAGCTGGTCGATATAGCTTTCCTTGCCGCCGAAGGTCGTCGGCAAGGGCAGCGGGACCGGCCACGCGCCCATCAGCGTGCAGCCGCAGAACAATGCCGCGAACTCCGCGCTCGTCTCAGCGACCAGCGCGACGCGGTCTTCCTTGCGAATACCCATCGCCACCAGCCGGTACGCGGCCTGCAGCGCGTCCTGCTGCATCTGCGCATAGGGATAGACCAGTTCCAGCGTCCCGCGCATGTCGTGGAAGTTGAGGCCCTTGGCGCTTCGCGCAGCGTAATCGATAGCCTCGTTGAACGTCGCGAAGTCCGACCGGCGGCGTGGCAGGTCGCAGTCATTCGGCGTCGGCGTCAGTACGGCGTCGGTCATAATTTTCGGCGATACCCGTGAATAGCTGGGGCCTTTCGGCCATTCTCTTTGCGTGCTCTTTCGCGCTCATTGTAGGATGGGCGCGCTCTCCCACATTTCCCAATCTTAAAGGACTGTGGCAGGAATATGGCCCATGGATGATGAACGCACAACATCCGGTCGTGCTCGTCGCCGGGCAAAACCGCTTGATCGCATCCGGATGGAAGAGCTGGCGGTGTCCTACGTCGCCCGGTTTTCGACCAGCGCGGGCAAGCTGCGGACCTATCTCCAGCGCAAGCTGCGCGAACGCGGGTTCACCGAGGGGGAGGAGCCCGATCTCGACGGTTTGCTGCACAAGTTCGTCGCGCGGGGCTATGTCGACGACGAGGCCTATGGCCGCGCCAAGGCGGGTGACCTGGCAGCGCGCGGCTATGGCGCCCGGCGGGTCGAGCAGGCCTTGCGGGCGGCGGGAATCGAGGACGACTTGCGCCAGGCGCTCGAACCCGGCGAGGACCAGCGGCGCCGCGCGGCGCTGGTGCTGGCGCGCAAGCGCCGCTTCGGTCCCTATGCCCGCCCGGCAGAAGGCGACGCCGAGGCGCAGCGCAAGCTGCACGAGAAGCGACTTGCCGCGATGGTGCGCGCAGGCCATGATTTCGAAATTGCCCGGCGCGTGATCGAAGCGCGCGATGTCGAGGAGCTAGAGGAATGGGTCGCGGAAGCCGCCGAGGGGTACGAATGAAGGTGCTGGCCGCCATGGCGGGGATGGCGGCGCTGCTTGCGTGTTCGCCGCAGACACAGGCCGGGGCCTCCTCCGAGCCGGCCGGCGCGCAGGCGCAGGCCCCCGAAACCGCGGTCCACCCCGTTTCGGGCCTCGCGGTCGTTCCCCTGACCGTGACCAGCGGCGAAGACCGCCACCAGTTCGCGGTCGAAGTGGCCGACACGCGCGAAGCGCAGGCCCGCGGCCTCATGTTCCGCACCGAGCTCGGCGATTTCGAAGGGATGATCTTTCCTTATGACGGAACGCGCGCGCAAAGCTTCTGGATGAAGAACACGCCGTTGTCGCTCGACATCATCTATGTCGGGCCGGACAACCGGATCAGCAATATCGCCGCCGAGACCGAACCCTATTCGATCGACCCGGTCTACTCGGTGGGCCCGGTACTGGGCGTGCTCGAACTGCGCGGCGGACGCGCGGCGGAACTGGGGATCGAACCCGGCGACCGGGTCGAATGGTAAAGTCGCGCGGGCCCGCACGCGGGCGCTTGAGGCACGGCGAATAAACGGCTAACCGCGCGGACATGAACTTCCTCGGCAAGATCTTCACCTGGTGGAACGGTGCCACCATCGGCACGCATCTGTGGTCGGCCCGCAATGGCGAACACGTCGGCACCGATGCGCAGGGGAACAAGTACTACCGGTCGAAGAAGACCACCGGGGACGGGCGCGAACGCCGCTGGGTGATCTACGAAGGTGCCAACGATGCCAGCCGCGTGCCGAGCGAATGGCACGGCTGGCTGCACGGTTCCTTCGACGACGTACCCGAAAGCCATCTGCCGCCCGCCCGGATCTGGGAAACCGATTACACGCCCAATGCCACGGGTACGGCAACTGCCTATCGCCCCGCCGGAGCGCTCGAGCGCGGCGGGCAGCGGGCCCGCGCCACCGGCGATTACGAAGCCTGGTCGCCCGAGGCGTGACGATGCGCGGGGCGCTTGCCCTCCTGGCCATGGCGGCGATTGCCTCGGGCTGCGAGCAGCAGGCCGAAACGCCCGAAGAAGCCGTCGCCACCGACATTCCCGAAGAACTGCAGCAGGACGCGCTTCCGGTGCAGCCTGCCGCCGAGGCGGGAATCGGCACGCCGATGGCGGAGCGCGTCGCCACGCTCGGCCTGCTCAACAAGCGCAACAATGTCAGCCGCGATCTCGAATTGCAGCCCGGCGACCAGCAGCGCGTGGGCGACGTAATCGTCCGCCTGCAAGCCTGCGAGCGCACGGCGCCGTGGGAAATGCCGAGCGAAACCGGGGCCTTCGTCCAGTTGCTGGTCAAGGAACGCGGGACCGAGGACCAGTTCCGCAAGGTGTTCTCGGGCTGGCTGTTCAAGAACTCGCCGAGCCTGAACGTGGTCGAACACCCGATCTACGACGTGTGGGTCAAGGAATGCACGATGGCCTTCCCGGGCGAGGAAGATGTGCCGAACCCGGCCACCACTGCAGGGAGCGACGCCGCGGCCTGACCGCCGGCTTGGGCCACTGCCGCCATGTATTGCGCCTGCGGCAGCGGAACCGCGCCCATCCGGCCCAGATGCTCGGTCATGAACTGGCAGTCCAGCACGGCGTAGCCCGCCTCGCGCAATGCTGCGACCAGCCACGCCAGCGCCACCTTGCTGGCATCGGATGTGCGGCTGAACATGCTTTCCCCGCAGAACACGCGGTCGAACGCCACCCCGTACAGCCCGCCGACCAGCTCGCCGTCCTGCCAGCATTCGATCGAATGCGCGTGACCGGCCCTGTGCAGCGCGTTGTAGCTCGCTTCGACGCGGTGGCTGATCCAGCTTTCGGCATGCTCTTCGCGCGGCAGGGCGCATTGGGCGATCACGGCGGCGAAGGCGTGATCGCAGGTCACGCGGAAGCGGCCCTGCCGCAGCGTCTTTCGTAGGCTCTTCGACATGCGGAACCCGCCAAGCGGGATGATCGCGCGCTCGCGCGGCTCGACCCAGTAGACTTCGGGGTCGTCCCGGTGGTCGGCCATTGGGAACACCCCGCCGCGATAGGCGCGCAGCAGCAATTCGACCGGAATCAGCGAGAGGTTGGGGGCATGCATCGCGCTGCGCTCTACCACTTCCCGATTGCCAGCGATATCCGCCTTGCCAAGTAGGGATGGGCATACTAATGCGCGCCCTTCCTGCAGGGGTGTAGCTCATCTGGTAGAGCATCGGTCTCCAAAACCGAGGGCCACGGGTTCGAATCCTGTCACCCCTGCCATTTCCTTTTCGCGGTGACTTGTCGTTGGCTCGCGCGCGGCCTATCGGGCAGCGCATGACAGAAGACGAAAAGCGCCGGCGCGGCATCGAAGACCGCAAGTTTTACGCTGCCGAACAGGAAGCCCGGTTCGAGAAACAGGGCCTCGAATCGCACACTCCCCAGACCGAACATCCAAGCTACAAACTTGCGTTCCAGGACAAGGACTTCCTGCTGCGCGAGGAATTGCGCCCGGTGCGCTTCCAGCTCGAACTGCTCAAGCCCGAGATGGTCCTCGACGAGGCCGGGGTGGGCTCGACGCTGGTGATGTATGGCAGCGCGCGCATTCCGCCTCCCGAAGCGGCGGAAACCGCGCTCGAAGGCGCCAAGGACCTGCCCGAGGAAGAGCGCAAGGTCGTCGAGAGCCTGGTCGCCAAGTCGAAATATTACGAGGAAGCGCGCAAGCTGGCCAAGCTGGCGACCGAGAAGTCGATCATCGAGAACGGCAAGCGCCAGTTCGTCGTGTGCTCGGGCGGCGGTCCGTCGATCATGGAAGCGGCCAATCGCGGTGCCAGCGAGGCGGGCGGCGAATCGATCGGCCTCAACATCATCCTGCCGCACGAACAGGCGCCCAACCAGTATGTGACGCCCTACCTGTCGCTCAACTTCCATTATTTCGCGCTGCGCAAGATGCACTTCCTGCTGCGCGCGCGCGCGGTTGCGGTGTTCCCCGGCGGGTTCGGCACGTTCGACGAATTCTTCGAACTGCTGACCCTAATCCAGACGGGCAAGATGAAGCCCATCCCGATCCTGCTGTTCGGCAAGGATTTCTGGTCACGCGTCGTCAATTTCGAGGCGATTGCCGAGGAGGGCACGATCTCGAAGAAGGATCTCGAGCTGTTCCGCTGGTGCGAAACCGCGGACGAGGCGTGGGAATATCTGTGCGACTTCTACGATCTGGGCTGCTGATCGCGTTCGCCCCGGTTGCGGACCGCGTGATGGCCCAGCGGGCCTGACCCGTCGCCGAAACCGGGCGCATTCTCGATCGCGGCATAGGTGAACGCGCGGGCGATCCGGATCGCGTGGGTCAGTGGCTGCCGGTGCCCCAGCAGCGTGGCCAGCGCGGCCGACAGGGTGCAGCCGGTGCCATGCGTATGGCGCGTGTCGAGGCGGGTATGCGCGAAGCTGGCGAATTTCCCCGAAGGCGAGGCGATCCGGTCGACCACTTGCGTTTCGTCGCCGCCGTGGCCGCCCTTGGCCAGCACCTGGACGCCATGGCGTTCGGCCAGCGCGTGGGCCGCATCGAACATCTCGTCGTCGGCAAGCGGACCGCGACCGGCCAGTATCTCGAGTTCGGGCTTATTGGGGGTGACGATGGTGGCGATGTCCATCAACGCGGCGAACCCGGCGATCGTCTCGTCGTCGGCCAGCACCGATCCGCTGGTTGCCACCATGACGGGGTCGAACACGATCGGGCCGGCGAAGGTGTCGAGCCGCTCGGCCAGCAGCCGGGCAGTCTCGGGGGAACCGAGCATGCCGATCTTGATCGCATCGGCGCCGATGTCGGACAGGCAGCTTGCCACCTGATCGAGCACGAAGTGGGGCGGCAGCGGTTCGACACCCTGGACGCCGCGCGTATTCTGCGCGGTGATCGCGGTCAGCGCCGTCATCGCATAACCGCCCAGCATGGTGATGGTCTTGATATCCGCCTGGATACCCGCGCCGCCCGAACTGTCGGAGCCCGCGATGGACAGGATGCGGGGAGGCGGCGCGTCGCTCACGCGGCAGCCTTTCGCTTGGTGGCAGGCGGGAATTTTTCGTGCAGCTTCCTGGCCCGGGTCGGGCGGTCCATCAGTTCGCCACCGCAATTGGGGCACAGATCGTCCAGCTCGTTCGCGCAATCGGCGCAGAAAGTGCATTCGAAACTGCAGATGAAAGCGCCGGGATCCTGCGCCGGCAGGTCGGTTCCGCAACGCTCGCAATCGGGTCTCATGTCCAGCATGGCTTGCTCCGTTTCCGCCCCCGCAATGCGCAGCGGTTCAATTT
>PVBE012600431.1_pt1 | contig 12459 bp, 9 predicted proteins | sample 1631181 | NCBI WGS metagenome assembly PVBE01 (sample SAMN08397723, study PRJNA350692) | Marine metagenome, whole genome shotgun sequencing project. | isolation source: water | place: Pacific Ocean | collected 2012-04 | reverse complement strand
CACTGTGGTGATGGGTAGTGAGGCCCAAGGGCTGAGCGCCAATGGCAACAGTGCGCTCACGCTGACATTGACACTGAACTGCAGAAGCAACCAGCGACGTGCGAAGCGCTGTCCAGTTGTTTCTGTACGGAAGGTGTACAGGGCATGGCCTAGATAGCTGACCAATGAGGCGGCCAAGAAGCCACTGAGGTTGCTCAGCCAGAACGGTATGAGCTTTGCCATGAGCACCAGCACCGTTGCGTGTATGGCTGCAGCTGCTAGTCCGACTAGTCCATAGCGCCCTACCCGTGCAGCCAATGGCTGCAAACTCATGACAGCACAGTCTCAAGGACTGCATTCATTGTCTTGAGATGATCGAGTAGCAATAGACATGACATGGCAGAGCGATTCCTCATCAGGGACAACATCAAAGTGCAGCAACCGTAATGGCATGGCACTGATTGATCCTGCAAGATTGGTACGCTTCAGAGGATTGGATGCAGTCGCTACAAGATGCATCACTTGGAGTTTGCTCAGGGCCAGATTGAATGGGCATGTCTTGAGCCTGTATATCCCAGCCGCTCAATCCAGCTTCACTTGCTGATGGGATGATCCAGAGAATTGCAGTTGGTTTGAGGGTGAGACCCTTGATCTTGCTCTACTAAATACACCTTTGGAGCTTGTGGCTTTAGTGCCGCCTTGTTGATGCAAATCAGTTCAGCGGCGAGGTTGTTCCCTTAACCCTCTGCAATCGATGACTTCATGAAGCACCAGCTCTTTTGAATGTCCTTTCACCTTTAAAAGCTTTGTTTTCCCAATGGCGGTAGCCCTTGCGAGCGCACTGAGAGAAGGCATTAAGGCAGCCCACACGATGGCCGAGAACACTGGTTTCGTGAGCTCTTTCCTCAAAGGCGTGGTTGATCTTTCCAGTTATCGCAACCTGGTGGCTGCAATTGGGAAGGTCCTGTTTGTGGATGGCTCACGTGCCGCCAACGAGGTGGCAGCAACGAGGATGTGGTGGTCTGAGGGGCTTTGCAATCGTCAGATTTGATCAAACTGCGGCATAGTTCTGCATCGGTTAGTCCCCTCGCCCCTGTGCGTCGCGTCTTTTTTCTGGTTCCAGGGACTACGGATCGCTATCGCTGCGGTGGTCTTTCAGTGGCGCTCCATACCGCAAGGTTGGTGAACAGGCTTATGCCTACTGATTTGGTCACCTATCGGACCCGTCAGGACGATTATCTGTTTTTGGATGATCTTTTGCAGCAAGAACCAGCTCCAGGGGAAACACTTTGGGTGGTGAGCTGGGGGTTTGAAGTGCCGAAGTTATTGCGGCGTCTAAGGGGGCGGCATGTGATTTATCACGCCCATAGCAGCGGCTATGGATTTGATCTTCCATCAGGGGTCCCTGTCTTCGCTGTGAGCAGGAATACCCTTGGCTACTGGGGTGACCGGGCACCTCGCAATCCTCTTTTTTTGGTGCCTAATGCCTTAGAACCCCATTGGTTGGAGAGAGGTGCTCGTCTTGGAGCAGCTGTGGTTGAAGCTGGAGATCGCTCCATCGATGTCTTGGTGCAGGAGCGAAAGAGTAGCCGTTATGTGTTGGGGCAATTGGTTCCTGCCTTGAGAAAGCTAGGGCTGAAGGTTGTGGTTCAGAGTGGCTGGGTGGAGGATCTGGTCGCTCTGTTCAACGCTTCCAAGGTTTATATCTACGATTCGGCTGAGTATTGGCGGAGTAATGGCCTGAGTGAGGGCTTTGGCTTGCCCCCTCTAGAGGCGATGGCTTGTGGCTGCGTTGTGTTCAGCAGTTTCAACCATGCGCTCGCCGATACCCTTGAGCCGAGTGTGGTGGGCCATCAGATTGGTTGCGGCAGTCTCGCCTGGGATGTGCGACGGATTTGCGAATCTGTGCGAGAGCCAGCGGCTTGGCGTCCAACGCAGGAGCGGCTCAATCAGCTGTTAAGTGAACATACGGAAACGGCTTTGATGTCGCGTTGGAGATCGGCGCTGGCTGCTATTGAGACCATGCCGTCAGATGAAGTGCCCCTCAGGAGGTCTCCAACCTTTTTGTTGCGATTCAATCGAAAGGTTGGCCGAATATTGAGGCTTTTGAGACGGCTGATCTCTCGCCGCTAATTGTGGCTTCTGTCTTTCTGATGAGCTGCTGCATCGACTAGGGGACTTGGGGATGGTCAATCGGTTACCTGGCTGGCCGACCTGTTGCTGATTGTGGAGGTTGGCAACCGGTAACTTGCGCTTTAAGGATGCTTGCGTTTCGTCTGCCTCCGAGAAGAATTGTGCGGCGTGTCCATGCTCTTGCAAAGCCAGACCTGGAATGAACTAAGACAGCTGCTGCGTCAACTTCCTTCTAAGCGCATCAACCTTCTGATTCTTGTTTTGCTGGCCTCCTTTTTTCAGGGCTTGCTTGACATGCTGCTGGTTGGTCTGCTGGCCAGGTTGGTAGGGGTGATGTCGGGAGCGACGTTGCATGATCGTATTCCGGGCATCCGCTTTTTTGGCGGTGGCATTCTTGATCAAACCGGATGGTTGCTAGGACTCCTAATCGCGTCATTCTGGTTTACTTCAGCGATCCGTTTTGGTGTTTCGCTGATGCAAAGCATGCTCAGTGCAGAGATCTGGACAGATTTAGTTAATAAGGTCTATGCCAACTTGATGCTGCAACGCTATGAGTTTTTTACTCACAATCGAACTGCTCATCTTTCCGAGCGCTTTAACAGAATTCTGAACCGTGTTTCAACCACAGTTGTTACACCTCTGATCACAATTGTTGGTAACACACTTTCGGTTTTGGTTCTGCTGGTCGGAGTGGTTTTTGTGCTCGGCTGGAATGCTTTTCTGATTTTTGTCTTGATGTTGGCTGCATATTCGCTTGCATCCAAAATTATTACTCCTTATTTGCGCTTGGCGACAAAGCAAAAGGTTCGTTATTCGCGCAGGATCAATTTGTTGCTGATGGAGTCTTTGAGGTCAATGAGAGATGTACAAATCTATTCGGCGGATGAATTCTTTGTCGGGCGCTTCTCGCGCGATGGTGTAGTCGCCAAGCGTTATGACCGTCTCTCTAAGCTTTTGCCTGATGTGCCACGGTTCATCATTGAGCCTGCGGGTATCACCATCCTGTTTTTGGTTGGTCTGGCTCCGGCATTGCTGGCTGGTGATACAGAGAAAATTCGTGAAGCTGTGCCGATGTTGGCAGCAGTCTTGGTCACGTTGTTGCGTATCTCTGCTCCCCTGCAGTCGATGTTTCGCAGCATTAACAAGCTCAGAGGTGGCCTGCCTGAAATTAAGGATGCTTTGAAGTTGTTGAGCATGACCCCTGATCGACTCGTGTTGTCGTCCCCCGGGGTGCCCACTCCCGAGGGAGTCATGCCACGCAGATTTATTGAACTGGAGGGCGTGGGTTTTACTTATGGAGGCACTGAGAAAGAGGTGCTTCGAGATGTCAATCTGACGATTCCAGTGGGTTCAAGGATTGCTTTGGTTGGCCGCACAGGCAGCGGTAAGAGCACATTGGCTCATCTGTTGCTGGGGTTATTTCTTCCCACGCGAGGGGAGCTCTCTTTAGATGGTGTTCCGCTCAATGAAGAGGAGGTGCCGGCATGGCAGGCCAATTGCGCACTTGTGCCCCAGGATATTCGCCTTCTTGATGCAAGTATTCGCGAAAATATTGCCTTCGGCCAAGATCTTGAATCCATCAATGATGATGATGTTTGGGTTGCTTTGGAGGCTGCTCAGTTTGACGACTATGTGAGTCAGATGCCTTATGGATTATTTACCATGGTTGGTGAGAATGGTGTGAAACTTTCTGGCGGTCAGCGGCAAAGACTTTCTCTGGCTCGAGCTTTCTTTCGCAAGGCAAAAGTACTTGTGTTGGATGAAGCCACAAGTGCTCTCGATAACAAGACAGAACATGATGTTCTTCAGGCGCTTGATCTGATTGGTAGACGTTGCACCACTATCGTGATTGCCCATAGGCTAACCACTGTCAAAAAGTGTGATCGTATTTATGAATTGCAGGATGGTTGCATTAAGGCATCCGGTGATTATGAGACACTTTGCTCCTCATCTTCGACCTTTCGAGAGATGACTCGTTTCGAGACCGCCTGAACGGACTATGGCCGACTTTGTGGTTCTTTCCACTGCAGATTGGGATCATCCGCTATGGACTAATAAGCAGCATGTTGCTGTCTCCTTGGCTGCTGCCGGTCACCGAGTTTTGTATGTTGATTCTCTTGGTTTGCGTGCACCTCGTGTTGGGGCTGTCGATCGAGGCCGCATCCTGCGGCGTCTTGGTCGAGTGTTGCGTCCGCCTCGGCGTGTAGGCGAGGCCCTTTGGGTGTGGTCACCTCTTGTGTTGCCCGGCGGGACGGCTGGATTTGCTTTGATTCTGAATCGGCAATTATTAACTCTGGGGCTGCGTCTTGCCTTGCTTTGGCTGCGCTTCCAGCAACCAATCCTTTGGACTTACAACCCGCTGACCGGACGTTATTTGTCGCTAGGTAGTTTTGGTGGAAGCATTTATCACTGCGTTGATCGCATCCAGGCTCAACCAGGTATGCCGGCGGAAAGGATCAGCGCAAGCGAGCGGCAGCTTTGCCGAGCCGTGGATGTTGTCTTTGCCACTTCCCCGGATCTACAGGCTGACCTGGAAATGATTCATCCTCATACTCATTTTTTCGGCAACGTCGCTGATCAGCAACATTTTGGACAGGCATTGAGTGGAACATTGCCGTGTCCTCCTGCTCTCAATGATCTCCCTAGGCCTCGCTTGCTATTCATCGGCGCCATTGATGCCTACAAGCTGAATTTGCCGATGCTTGAGATCTTGGCGGCGCGCCACCCTGAGTGGACCTATGTCTTTGTTGGTCCTGTGGGGGAGGCAGATCCCGAAACGGATGTTTCCAATTTGCTCACGTTCTCCAATGTTCACTTTGTTGGAGCTCAGCCCTATAGCGATTTGCCTTCCTGGCTTGCTCACTGTGATGTCGCCTTGCTGCCATTGCGGCACAACAGCTACACCCGTCATATGTTCCCGATGAAGTTCTTCGAGTATTTGGCGTCTGGGAAACCAGTCGTTGCCACTGCGATTCCTGCTCTTCGTCCCCACGCTGTAGCGGCACATCTTTGTGAGTCTGAAGCGGACTCCTTTGAAGTGGCAATTGCCAATGCGCTTGCTTCTGAAGGACCGGCTTTGACGGAGCGACTTGCTGTAGCGGCAGAACACACCTATGAGGTGCGAACAGCAGCCATGTTGTCGGTGCTGAACGAGCTGGGAATTTTGCCTGACGCTCGAGCCAGTGGTGTTTCCTCTGGACGGGCCAGAGTCAGAGTGCGTCTTCTTCGTCACTATTGGCATGAATGGCTCCTGTCGCAGCTCGCGACTTCCTTGGCTGCTGGGCTGGATCGAATTGGTGCCCATCACAATGCCTTGGAGATGTTGCAAGCTTTTAGACACCGTTGGCCACTCAATCTGTCTGTACTACGTGCCTTGATTCCACGTTCAGTGCAAGCAGGTGATTTCAATTATGCGCTTGAAGTAATGGAAGATCTTTGGATTAATTACGGCCAGATTTCTTACTTACGCAAATTACTTTTTCGTCGGGGTTCGCGTCCTGAAGATCTACAACAGCAGATTGCTTTGTTCGAAACTTTAGCCAGAAGTGTTCGGCTGCCATTGACCTACGGATGTTATTCCCGAGTCGTGCTGGCCTATCGGATTGTTGAGAGTGGGGATCAAGTCAGAATGCTTGAATCAGCGGTTGCTTTGCAGTCGTTTGTTGTTCAACTTGAAAGTGATCCAGGCACAAGACTATGTCTGCGAGGAAATCGCTCGAATCGAGCAAAGTTATTGATTTCTTGCTATTCAACACTCACGCGCTTGTATTTAGCGCTTGGCGATCGAAAGTCACTGGCGGCTATTGGACAAAAAGCAGCGGAGTTTATGGATGGGTTCGATCTGAATGCGATTGATAGAGATACCTCCTTCCGTTTGACTCGCAATCTGATGCGATGCCTCACGATTGATGTCCTTGAAGCTTGGCGTTTGGGGGATCAATCCCTTTATCAGAGGGCGAGGCAAAGGCTTGTTCTGGTTGTGGATCATTGTCATCAATTTATCCATGATGGAAGCAATGCGCAAGAGGATCATCGAGGTTTTGCCAAGGCTCTTCTTGAAGAGGTTGATAGCCTGGAGCCAATGATCATTGGTCCCAGCCATGATCCGCAAAGGATTCACGAATTATTGCGATTAATGGTTAAGAATAAGGGATTATCACTTGATGGAGTGTTGCCCTTATTCCCTGAGTATCTAGATACTAAAGTGGCTGAGGTCTGTCAATGAAGGATGTGGTTGATGTCTCATCGCCACGAGTGCTTTTGTATGTTGACTCTTTGAAAATTGGGGGTGCGGAGAGGATCACTCTCACCCTTGCTCAGTGGTTGTATCAGGAAGGTTGGACTCCAGTTGTTTTAACCCGTCAGCCTTTGGGAAGGGATTTTTACCCCATTCCGGCTGGAGTTGAGAGGGCCGCTGAGCCTGTTGATCCAGATTGGCTCAAGAGGCTGCGTTGGTTTGGTTTCCCATGGCGGGTACAGCGTTTGCGGTGTTGGATTCGGCGTGAGCGGGTTGCCGTGGCTATTGGTATGACAACGTTGCCAGCCATCAAGCTGCTTCTCGCTACACGCCCTCTGGCTGTGCCATGCGTTGTTTCTGAGCGGAACTATCCACCGGCTAAGCGACTTGCTATGCCTTGGCGGTTGTTAAGACGCTTGACCTATCCATGGGCAGATCTCCATCTGGTGCAGACCCGATCAACGGGCAAGTGGCTTGCGAACAAGGTTGGAGCCAAGCATCAGCTGCTGTTGCCGAATCCCGTGCAGTGGCCACTGCCACGTTTTGATCCTGCCCCTGACCCAGAGTCGTGGCTTGCGGCTGCCGGGGTGGTTGCAGATGACCCTCTCATTTTGGCTGCTGGCACCAAGGCCTATCAAAAGGGTTTCGATCGCTTGGTGCAGACCTTTGCCTTATTGGCAGCTCGCTCGCCAAGGGTGCAGCTCGTGATTTTGGGCCTTGCGTCGACGACCTATCACGGCATGGATCAGCAGGCCAATTTGCGAGCTCTGCTTGCTCAACATGGTGACTTTCAGGCTCGACTTCACTTCCCGGGGCGCGTTGGCAACATGATGGATTGGTATCAACGTGCTGGGATTTATGTGCTTCCCTCGCGTTATGAGGGCTTCCCTAACGTGTTATTGGAGGCCATGGCGGCAGGCTGTGCTTGTGTTGCCTCTGATTGCCTCACTGGCCCAGCCGATTTGATTGAGAATGGTCGTAATGGGCTGTTAATGCCTGTGGATGCTTCTCCCATGGATTGGGCTGAGGCTTTGGCTGAACTTTTGGCCGATACAACGCGGCGCCGTTCATTAGCCAAACAAGCATTAGATGTTCACGAGCGCTTTGCTCAACAGGTTTTGCGTCAGAGTTTCTGTAAAGCTCTGGCAGGCTTGCAAATAGCAGATCATCAGGGCATTCGGAATGGCAAAGATGGATGATCTTTGGCTGGTGTTGCCTCATTTGGGGCCGGGTGGTGCGCAAAAGGTTGCTCTTCTCGCTGCTGATCACTTCGCGGCTCAGGGGCTAAGCCTGCGTGTTGTGACTTTGCTGCCAGGTCATTCCATTGCCCATTGCCTCCCTGATGGACTTGATCATTGTGATCTAGGGCCTGCGGTCGAAGCCGCTTGGCGCAGGGACTATTGGAACCGATCCCTGGCAGCGCGTGGTCGACGATTCGTGTTCGCTCAGCGGCGACGACTACATCGCATCGCCGCAAAACTTTTGCTGCTGCTGGTTTGGCCCTGGTTGAGTGGCGAGGCTAAGCCTGGCAGGAATGGCCTTGCATCAGGATTGCTCTGTTGGTGTGTACACGGGGTTGGTGGGCCTCAGGCACTGCTGCTTCAGGATTTGTTTCGCCAGCATCAACCTCAGCGGGTCCTGGCGTTTTTAAGTCGTACCAACATGTTGGTGTGCCAGGCCCTTTGGGATTCTTCGACCCACCTGGTGATTTCTGAGCGCAATGATTTATCGCGTCAGTCGTTGCCTTTCCCCTGGCAGCGGCTACGCGAGGTTCTTTACCAACGTGCCGATGTGGTCACGGCCAATACCGATGGCGTGCGCCAGTCTCTTGAGTGTTTGCCCAACTTGCAACGCCTAGAACTATTGCCCAACCCCCTGCCGAGAAAGGATGACTCCCTCCATGTTGCGAATGCTGCTGATGGGATACGGCCAGAAGCATTTGTCACCGTGGCCAGGTTGGTTCCTCAGAAGGGCATCGATGTCTTGATTCGTGCGCTTGCACTGATGACTGGCTCGGCCAGTCAATGGCCAGTTGTTCTGGTTGGCGATGGCCCGGAACGGCCGGCACTGGAGAGTCAGGCTGTAGCCGAGGGTGTCGCCCACCGTGTGCATTTTGAGGGCTCCCGCAGTGATCCAGAGGTACTGCTTGCTGCAGCGTCTGTATTTGTGCTGCCTTCAAGGTTTGAGGGTATGCCGAATGCTCTTTTGGAGGCGATGGCTGCCGGACTTGCTGTGATCGTTACTGATGCGTCGCCAGGGCCACTGGAGGTTGTCGAACATCGTCGTTCCGGCATTGTGGTTCCCAGCGAGGACCCCCATGCTCTCGCCAAGGCGATGTCGGAACTGGTTGAAGATGTGGACCTACGGAATCGTCTGGGATTGGCAGCACGTGATCGCCTTGCAGCCCTTGATTGGCCGCAAGTGGAGACACAGTGGCGCTCGGTGCTCGCTCTGCCATGAGCATGCGCTTGCTTGTTTTTGCGCCAACACGACGCGCGCCAACGGAAACCTTTGTGCGTGCCAATCTTCAGGGCCTTCCTTTTGAGATCATCGCCTATTTTGGTGATGAGCAACCTCTATCGGATCCAGGTCGCTTGGCCTATGGCCTCGCCATTCTTGTGAGTAAGGCGCTAACCAGGCTTGGCCTTTTGCGATTAGCCACGTTGCCAGGCTCATTGGTTGCTTGGTGTTTGATCCGTCGTCATCAACCTGATGTGTTGATGACTGAATTTGGTTTTCATGCAGTCCGTGTCATGGAGGCGGCTGCTTGGAGCGATACACCGCTGATTGTGCATTTCCGTGGTTCTGATGCTTCGGCACAGAACAGGCTGGGTCTCTTGAAGGATCGCTATCGCCGTTTGATGGTAATTGTCTCGGGGATCATCGTTAAAAGCCAACCGATGCGTCGCACATTGTTGGCTTTAGGGGCCCCAAATGATCACCTCATCGTGAGTCCATCAGGAGCTGATGAACGACTATTCCATGGAGCCGATCCTGGTAGATCCTCTCCTTTGCTTGTAGCCGTTGGACGTTTTGTTGCCAAAAAAGGTCCGCTGCAAACGATTCGCGCTTTCGCAGCGATGCGCCAGTCGTTGCCAGAGCCAGTTGCGCTCACCACCAAGTTGGTCATGCTTGGTGATGGGCCATTGTTGGCGGAAGCGCGTCAGTTGGTTGAAGCGCTTGCTTTAGGTTCCGCGGTGATCCTGCCTGGGTTGGCAGATCGCCAACGGGTTGCTGAGCTTTTACGTCAGGCTCGATGCTTCGTTCAGCATTCACAAGTGGCTCCAGATGGAGATCGGGAGGGTTCACCTGTGGCCGTGATGGAGGCCCAGTTGAGCGGTCTCCCAGTAGTTGCAACGCGTCATGAGGGGATACCTGAAGTTGTCGAGGATGGCGTCAGTGGTTTTTTGGTGGATGAGGGAGATTTGCAGGGGATGGCTGCTGCGATGGCGCGTCTGATCGTTGAACCGGATTTGGCTGCTCGCCTAGGTGCAGCTGGCAAGCGCAGGGCTGCTGCGAACTTCACCGCCCGCCATCATCTGGAGCAGATTGCTGCTCTGCTCAGGAAGGTGATTCAGGAGAGTCGTTGACTGATTTTGCTGCAGCCGGTCTGATTGCGCAGAGGGCTGTCGCTGCAAGAAGGCCAATGAGCACTTGATTGAATTGGTTTCGGTGGTGGATGGTTGTGGCTAGTGCATTGAATGCGAGGGCAAGGTTGAGACCCAGTGCCATCTCAACGAAGGTTGTGCCTTTTGGACCTAGTGGCAGAACTCTTTGCACTGATGCTTGCTGTCGAAGGAGTCCTTGAACCACAAGGATCAAAAGGATTAACAGGGCGATGATGCCTAGTAATCCGTGATGGCCACCTATTTGGGCAAAGGTGTTGTGAGCATGGCCGATGGATCCCAAAGAGCCTTTGAAATTAGGGATGTGGTGGCAGATCAAATTCAGTTTTTCATTGTTGAAGCCAACGCCGTAGAGAAATCGGTTGTGGCCTGTGAACATGGCTGACAGCCAGCAGCGCGCTGCTTCGAGACGGTGGCTGTCAGAGCCCAGGTTGATGGTTGAGCGTGGCCCGATCATGAACCACCACAAGCCAATCAGGCTCACCATCCCTGCAGTGATGGTGAGGGAAATGGCGAAGAACTTTTTGCTACGACCCTTGAGGCGCATCACCAACCATGCCAATAGTGCACTTAGAGGAAATGCCACAGTTGCCATTCTCGATCCGCTGCCGATACAAAGGAGATATCCGCTGACTGTTCCTATCAGTCCCAGCCCTTTGATAACGAAGTCACGGTTGAGGAGATAGGAATACCAGGATGTCATTGTCAGGATCATCAGCAGTGTGGCCACGCGGTTAATGCCTTGATGACCATCCAAGGTGGTGGAGAAGATGGTTTTGATTGAGCCAAGAACCAGAGGTAATTCGGCTGAGGTTGCTTCGTGCAGAAACAGGGTCAAGATTCCCAAATTGGCCAGTGAGATCCATGCGAGTGTGGGTTTCCACGCTCGTTGACTCAGCAGTGAGCCGACCATGACCCCAAGGGCGATGAGCAAGAACTGAGTGGGTCCTCGGATGTCATCGCGCTGGATAATCACACGGGCATTGACCAGCAATAAGCCAAGGAATAGTGCTAGTTGTGGCAGCAGTTTGCTCCTAAGAGCTTCGCTATGTTTATCTTTTAATAGTGGAATAAGAAGCCTCCAGGCCAACCAGATGACTAGTAATCCGAGGCTTACTTCCCTTGGGGTTTTATCCTTGATTGTGTGCAACGTGATGCTGATTGGCAGTAGAGCATCTACTGGCCTGATTTGGCTCATCCATTCGTCTAGTCGTCTTATAGAAGCTGAGTTTATTGGCATTTAGTATTGGATGAATAGAGCGAATAGGCTGGCCTTGTGAAAACTTGTTGCCTGTTGATCTTGGCTGAATTAATGGTGTCTATGGAGTGGGGGTCGTTGATAAGCTGCGTTGAGTTGTGTGATTGATGCCGTCAGGTAGTGATTGCAAAGGGGTCTCGAAATGCGGCAGGCTTGTTGTGGGGCTTGGCTTCTTTCGTGTTGTTGTGTCGCTCGTTGGCATTGGTAAAGCAGCGTTAGATTCCTTGTTGAGAATAGCTGTCATACAGGATAAGGCCCTTTGAGGGTTTAGGTAAGTGGCTATTGATTGCTCGTAAGCCATTGATATTGAAGTGATGACATTAACGTCTCTTGCCAATGGTTAGTTCTTCATAATTTTTGGCAACGTTTGCTCATGCACCGATTCAAAATATTTTTGATCTCGGTTTTTTGATGATGGTTCGTTTGTAAGCGTTTGGTTTGTGTGTGTTGTATTGCTGGTTCCAACTTGCGAAATGTTTTGCAGATGATTGGTTCAGTAGCAGGGCGCCCAGTTAGCCCCTGTTGGGGTGTATGGCCCTATGTCATGGGCTCTATTCATTGATGGCTCAGTTTTGGTGGGCTCCGTCAAGCTCGCGACTGTCTTGCTGCAGCGTCTGAGGGGCGACGTATTGGCTGTGGCCTGGCAACTGGCAAAGGACAGCAAAATGGGTGCAATCTTCAGCCTGCCATGGTTGACTCGGCGCTTGAGGCTGATTTGCTATGCACCACTGTCCTCAGAGGGGCTTTCGCTATGACAGTTCTTTGTCGAGTCATATGGCGACGAGGGGTTGGCCAATTGTGAGATCTAAAGCGTGAGTTTTCTTGCTGGCCTTAATGATGCTCAGCGCAAGGCTGTCGACCATCATCAGGGACCTCTGTTGGTGGTTGCAGGAGCTGGTAGTGGCAAGACGCGTGCACTGACGCATCGCATCGCTCACTTGATTGGAGCGCATGGTGCCGATCCGGCTCAGATTTTGGCTGTGACCTTTACCAACAAGGCCGCGCGCGAGATGAAGGATCGTTTGGAGCTGTTATTGGCTCAGCGGCTTGCTGAGAGTCAATACGGCCAACCATGGAGCACTCTGCCGCCGGTGGACCAGCGCCAGCTGCGGAGTCGAATTTTTCGAGAGGTGACCAAAGAGTTGTGGATTGGCACATTTCACGCTTTGTTCTCTCGCTTGCTGCGCTTTGACATCGATAAGTTCCGGGATGCAGAAGGGCTGAGT
>PVBE011570203.1_pt1 | contig 12461 bp, 13 predicted proteins | sample 1631181 | NCBI WGS metagenome assembly PVBE01 (sample SAMN08397723, study PRJNA350692) | Marine metagenome, whole genome shotgun sequencing project. | isolation source: water | place: Pacific Ocean | collected 2012-04 | reverse complement strand
TAATTGATAATTTATTAAGATTAATAATAAAATTTATATAATTTCCTGATTTGTTTTTAATTTCTATATCCATAGGGTTGGCCCATTCCTCCTTTTTCGCTGCCTCATTATATTTTTTAAACGACCTTGACAACTCAAATTTATTATTTTCAGATGTATAATTATCTAAATTTGCATATTTTAAGATAGGGTCGAAAGGTACGCATTTAACCTCTGGACAATTAATCATTGTAACCATTTGCCATGTCGATACAAATTCTTTCTCACTTCTATTACAACTGTTACAGGTTAGAATAATACCAAAAGTAATATACCCATCATTGTCTATGTGATACACGTGAGCACCAACTGGATTTTTGTCTGATGGATTTACAAGATTATGACCTTTTAATGTACATGGACAAAGAACATTTTCATAAGTATCATTCTTACGCAAGTCAATATTATGTTCATAATATTCTTTCCAACTTACTTTTGTTTTATGATGGCTTGTGCCTTCCAAGTGACCAATGTATTCAACCTTGCTGCTTGAACAACCCATAACAACAAGTCTTTAAAGTAAGTAATATTTTTTTCTAAGCCATAAAAAATTAAAAATTACATGGGAAACTTGCAGCTAAAATCTCGTAAGAATGATACTCTCTTTCAAGCATAACAACGTTTGTGTAAGCAACACATATTTTCTTCAACATTTTTTTGATATCCACGTTGGCAAGTAGTATATCATTTAAGTTTAGCTGCTCTTTTAACAGCATTTTGTATTGTTTTATATTACACACCTGTGCATTTAGTTTATCAAACACTATCATATTGTCACATAGTTCGTTGTATTTTTCCTCTTTGCGTTTGTTGTAATGTATGTACTTGTTTCGATATGCAATGCAAGCTTGGTTGTAGCAGACTTCATCAATCTTTTTTAGTTCCAATACAACTTGTTTTCGTTCTTCGTATACAATCAATGCACTTTCCATATCTTTTTTGTAAATTTCTATTTCTTTTTCTCTCATTTTGTTAGAATTTTGACAAAAATTGTTTTTTATTTCATTTAAAGCTTTTGCTTCATCTTCCCAGTTTTTCTCTTGTAAGTTGATAACCTCTTTCAATGAGCTTGTTATTTCTTTATGTAGGTCATTCAGCTCACAATTATTAAAACACACAACACTTTCTAAACACTCATCAACCCGATTTTTCCATAGTTCTTTTAGCTCATCCGATTGATATTGCTGTGTATAAAAATCAAATAATCCAGATACTTTTGCTCGTGCTTCGTTCATAATTTTTTTAGATTCTTCCATTAATTCCTTTAATGTTGGCATATACTGGTCAGGCAAAATACAAGCATTATTAACAGGTATTTCTTGTATAGTTTCTTCTTCATCGTTGTTAATAACAGTTACTTCATAGTCTTTGTCGGCAACCACACTTTCATCATTGTCACTTCGTCCGACTTCTTCTTGTTCATCTTGTTTATCTTGTTCTTCCAAGGTACTCGGAATTACAATATCATCATCTGAATACTTTCTTCGTTTAGTAGTTTCAGAATATTCTGTCATCATCAACACGCTTTTCACCATATCTTTGTGTTCTTCTTCCGTATAACCCAACAATGCAACAATAGACGGTACTCCATCTTTGTACATATCGTTGAGAACTTTGTCGTTCATAGGAAACAAACGTTCCAAGTCTTGACAGTCTTTTCTCATCACTTTATGATATTTCCCAACAACCATTAAACGCTCAATAACACCATTTATACCATAGTCACTCACTGCATAAATCAATGATTCCATACGTGATTTCCACGTGCATTCAATACCATAACCATAATCACGCAAGCTTACAACCATTTTATTTTATCAAAGAAATTAATCATTTTTATTTTTTAAATGTCTATCTTGAATTCTTTTTGCATAAAATGGATAATTTTTTCGTATTTTTAACGGAAATTGTTTAGTTTCATCCTCTATTACGGCAGTCTTATGTATCTTTCTTATAACGCTAAATATGCTCTGTTCGTGGCGGTTGTCTATGAAATAATCTTCTTGTTTATCATTGTAATAATCTGTAACAAGTAACCTATTTTCTTTGTATGTATCATATTCTAACTGCAAAATACGTAATGTTTCCTCATTATTTTTCATTATTCTTATGCCTCCAAGATATTGACCAGTTTCAGTTACTTCAACTACATCGGAAACACCAAAATGTTCAAAAATTTCTTTTGTAGTATAATGTTTTTCTTTGTATTCGGACATCTGAAACGATATCATACAATCGCTATTAAGCATTTCTATGTATTCATCAAAACGCTTTTTACCTAATCGATGGATAGTACAGCCTGCATCAAGGTAAACAAGAACATCATCAACGTTGATTTCACTTAGCCGCTTTAGTATAAAGTACGCCTTCCATATCCAGTAACCTGCACCTCTTTTGTGTTTTAAAATGTCTTCAAATTCGCATTTAAAGTCTTTTCCTAAATCGTTTTCACTATATCCAACAACGGTTTCAAACCAACCAGTTCTTAGTGCTTCATTTACAAGTCTATCTTTACTCTTGGTATAATGCTTATTTCCATAAGTTATAAGATGTATCATTCAAATATATAAATATAGTGTATAATTTTCAAAATAAATTTTTTTTCTATGTTATATGGAAAAAATAAAACTTGATTGTACTGCATTAATCAAAACATTTAACAGACCACCAGTACTGTTTCACTTACTTCAATCAATACGTAAATACTATCCTAGTTTACCTATCATCGTTATTGATGACAGTCTTGATGAGAAAAAAATAATCAACAAGAAGCACTGCGAAGAGTTCAATGCACATTGGCTTGAATTGCCTTTTGATACAGGATTATCAAAAGGAAGAAACATTGGACTATCTCTCATAAAAACAAAATTTACGCATATTTTTGATGACGATAACCTTTTACAAGACAATACACGGTTTCAGAAAATGCAATACATTTTGGAAAATACAGACATTGACCTCATAGGTACCGTAACACAAAATGACAAAATTTGTTCAACGTTTGCCCATAAATTCATTGAAGTAAATGCACAAGAAGACTCAGACTACACAAAGTACCTCTTAAAATGCTCTATAAATTTAAAAGACGAAGACAAAATACACAGCCCATTAAAAGAATTAAATTTATACAAATGTCATATTGTCCATAACAATTTTATGGCTTACACAGACAAGCTGTTACAAACCCAATGGAGACCATATTTGAAACTGCAAGAACACGAGCTGTTTTTTGTAGACTGGTACTTTAAAAACTTTACTGTAGCAACGTGTCCAGACCTGGTATTGAACGCTACCATTTACATTAAGAAAGATTACAGAGTATTCCGGAAAAGAAAGTTTCTTCGAGAAAAAGAACTTACTATGGTTTATTGCGATTAAAAATATGTAAACAATAATAAGTTAAATGCCAGAAGATATATCAATACAAAACGAAATAATCGATTATTTCAATCAGAAAAATATTTATATTTTTCCATTTTGTTTAAATGCTTGCGGAAAAGATAAAATTGAAGAAAAATTAAATGAAATAAATGAATTAAATGAAATAAATGAAATAAATAAAATAAATGAAAAAGTTATAATCTTTATTCTTGATGATTATGAATTTGAATTAAAAAGTTACAAAAATCAAATAATACTAAGGACAAGTGCAGACAAAAGCTTGTTAAAAGATAATGAATTTATACTTCCTTATTTATGGGATAATATAAAAGAGCCATTTGAACCATTGAAAAGAACAACAAAACCAATCATCGGATTTTGCGGTTGGCGTTCAAAACCACGATACGAAATTTTAAAGAAAATTCGTAATCATAATCAATTGCAAGCAAACTATATTTTGCGCGACAAATTTATGGGAGGCCATAGACTAAGCAAAAACACATTAAATGATTTTTACGAAAATATGAAACAAAGTCACTTTATCATTTGTAACCGAGGCACAGGTAATTTCAGTATGAGGTTTTATCAGACACTTGCAGCTGGAAGAATACCCCTTGTTGTAGACACAGATATGCAGTTACCATTAAACAATATAGCGCCATACCATAAAGTCATTATAATGGAAAAAACTGTAGAAAAAGTTATAGAAAAACTTTTATTTATATGGGAAAATGAAGATATTGAAAAAATTCAACAAGAATGTTCTAAATTTTATGAAAAATATTTAAACTATAACAGCTATGCTCCGTGGCTACATCAAGAAATAAAAAATAAAGCGGCAATATAATGTTCCTAAATAATAAAACAATATATATCAATGCCTCTAATTCATAGTACTTCCAGTGATTATAAAATAATCTATAAATATCTCATCGAAAGTACAAAACAAAGCAATCTAATAAAAGATGTTATGCTTGTTGGACCAGCTACGTCAGAAGAAATATTCAATTCCATAGACTATGACAATACTACGGTAGTATTTTTATGTACGGAAGTTATGGCTAGAAGAGATTTTGATAAACAACGAAAGTATATGCATAAAAGTCATATTATATTAACTGGTTCTCCAAACCACGAAGTTCCAGAAAATTTTACAGGTAAAGTAGTCGTAATACCTGCATTCTTTATGTGGATAGACTTTACAAATAACGAAATTATACATGCTATCAAGGGAAATGTATGTTATTCGTTAAAAGAAAGAAATGGAATATGCTTCATTGCTCGTGATGATGTTGGAAAAAACAGAAAACGTATGCTACGGTATTTTATAAATAACAACATTGATATTGACTGTCCATCGAAGATAGGACACAACTGCAGTACCATAGAAACAAGAAATATGACTAAGGCACAGTTTTTAGAAAACTATATTTTCAATTTATGTCCAGAAAACACTTACTCGGAAGGCTATGCAACGGAAAAAATTATTGATACGTGCATTTCAGGATGTATTCCATTGTATTTTGGAAACGGTATAAGTCATTTTGAAAAAATTATAAATATGAACAGAGTAATAATAACACATACTGGTTTTAAAACACATCAATATGGTGATATTCTTAAAAAAATAAATAATCTAAAAAATAAAGAAAATTTAGAAAAGTTTTTTTATCAACCAGTATTTCAAGAAAATGCTTATGAAGAAATAAAAAAACTTTTTAATAAAATCGAAGAAATAAAACAATACATATGTGAAATATAAATTTTATTTTAATATATTAAAATATTAAATGACTAAGTATTATTCAATAGGTTCCGATTGTCACCCATGTCACGTATTAACAGAGCTAAAACTACGTCATATGGCAGGACCATTTGACCATCTTTATACAGGTTCAGTATGTTCTTTGGAATATTTTTTAAATCTTTTAGACACATCTTTTACAAATTTTTTAAGTAATTTAAAAGTAAATAATAACAATCGTATTGTTTCTGAATATTACCCACATACTGAATTTGTTCACGATAAAGATTTAAGAAAAAATCCAGAAACAGTGAAAAAATACCAACGCAGAATACAACGATTTATGGAAGACTATACTACAAACAAATGTTTGCTACTTTACTGCATAGACCATAGTACAATTCAAACTGAAGAACAAGTAAACGAAGTTATAAGGTATATTGAAACACTGTTAAATACAAATTATTTTAAAGAAAATGAACATATTTTGTATATTTATTTAAGATATGATGAAAATATAACTGAAATTAATAACTTTTTTATATATAAACTACAAAAAATACAAAATAAAAATTTAATATTTCAAAAATATCAAAGAAATATAAATAAATACGGAATTTGGGGTGATACAACAAAGTACAATCAATATTTTATGCCTTTAATAAAGTATTTTTAAACCTCTTCAGGCTTTTTTGAAATATGCAAATGCAACATTTTTATCAATCTTTGTTCTTCGTGAATATTCTGACACGCTTTCACACGGACCAAGACGGTAATAAAATTGCTTCCAAAATGCACCAAACATATACGCTTCTGTTAAGTCTTCGCGATTTTCATCAAAATTAGCACGCCAAACAGGTCTTTCTGTAAAAACTCTGTTTTCAGAACCGTCTAGACTGTCTGCAATAGACAAACATTGTTCAAGGGTTGGAATATTCCTTTCCTTTACACCGAATTGTTTCATATGTTTTTGCAACAACGGCATATATACCGTGTAGCATTCAACTCGGTCTTTTAAATTTTCTGTTCCAGGCAAATAGGGAATATTTTCTCCCCATTTTAAACCCAATATGTGCATCATTGCTCTATCAGATTTTCTGATATTAATTTCTTCTTCTGTTAACTGTTTTACCATATACTAAGACATGGTAAAGTAATCAGTTTTACTGGGGAACCTGGAAAACCGTAGGTTGTCCAGAACCTTTCCCTCTTTCTCCTTTCCTCCTTTTCTTCTCCTCTCCAAAGTATTGAAAAAATTCAGAAAATATTTTGAATTTTATATAAAATTTTATGAAAAAGTACATTCCCCATTTTGACAAGCTTCACATAGTTCTGTTCTGTGATGAGGATTCTTACTCCGTTTTCGAGTTGTTGATAAATCATTATTTTCAACATTATTATTTTCGTTTATCCACATATATTTAGGATAAACATAAACTTCTGTGCATTCTTTACACGCTTGTTTGTATATAGAAATAGCGTGCGCACTGAACCATAGTTTATTACAAGTATTACAAATAAATATACCAAACGATTTTAATACGCCCATATTATCAGAATGACGTACCCATTTTCCTTTCAATCCGTTAAAAGGAGGTTTTAATTCAGAGAAAAATTTTTCTTCGTCACGCATAAAACTTTCTTGTGCTTCTTTTCTTCGTTCTTCACGGCGTTTTAAACGTTCTTCGAGCTTTTTCTTTCTTTCTTCTTCGAGTTCTTCAAGTTCTTCATCAGTCATACTTTGATTAATAAGTCTTAGTCTCATTAACTGTTCTTGTACTTCTTGTTTAATACGTAATCTTTCAGCTTTTATACGTTGGTGCTCTACCAAAAGCTGTTCATGAGCTATTCGTTTTTGTTCTTTAATAGCTTTTTCTTCGTCAGTAAGAATTTTTTGTACCATTTTATATTTTAAAATATAATATAAATCATTTTTTTAGGCAAATTTTAAGCTAAAATGATTTTATTGAGGGAATTCACCCTTCTCTCCCTTTAAAGTATTTTTGTGACTTTTGTCATCTTTTTTGTCTTTTTTAGTTAACTATTTTAAGTGGTTGTCTGTAATTTTTTTTCGGAGAAGGATTTTTGCAGTTTTTGTACTTTTTTTTGGGTTTATTTTCATTATTTTTCTTTCCTCCAGTATTTTCAATAAATCGACCACCTTTGACGAAATCAAATGTGAATTCTTTTCCGATTTTTATGTTGTTATACAACGATGGGTCTTCAACCCTTTTGTTCAGCATTATTTTGAACACATAGTCACCATCTTTGTGACTTACAGAAATGTTATTGATAGTATCGCTGTAATCTTCTTCGTTTTTGAATACTCCCAAGCCGGTTACAGCAATAACCAAGTCCATCCAGGCACATAATGCTTCTTCGCCGCATATATTTCTTCGTTTTATCCACCATAAATGTGAATTATTGGGGTTGTCCCAACACGGGCTTGTACCCTCACGTACAAGAAAGTGCATCACCAATTGTACATTCTTAATGTAATTCAACAATTTCCATAGATCGTAAACAGTAGTTATTTCGAAATGTTTTTCGAATGTCTCTTCAGACCAATTATCATCATCCATATCGTGTGACCAGTAGTACCAAGTATGTTGAAGTTCAAGTTCGTTGCCTTTCTTTTCGAGAATTTCTTCTTCGGTCATTGACAAAAAAACAGTATGGTCAATTTGTGACTTTTGACCTTCTTCGTTTTGTGTAGACATATAAATGGGTTGATAAACAAATGTATCGTCGTAGTATACCTTCATTTTCAATAATAGCGCAGATAAAAATTTTATTTAATTAAACGTAATCCAACATATAATCATAGCCCAATCAGTTTTCCTAGAGGCACCCTATAAAATCCGCGATGCTTTGAGAAGAAAAAGCATCGCGGTAAAATATTCATTATTTTATCTTTTCAAAAGTAAATGAAGCACTGTCATTTCTCTATTTTGTACAATGAACTTCCTTTTTTAAAGGTGAAGCTTCCCTTTTTGTATGAACATTTTCAACAGCTTATATTTTTTGATTTGAACATTACAAATAACACTATTTCAAATGATGGTTCTCACGAGTTCATAGCGTCTTATCCTGACCCAGAAAACAAAATAACTCTTATTGAAAATGTAAATTTGAAAGAAATAATAGAATATTGTGGTGAAAGTTTTGTAAAAAAACAAAAAATGTTTGCAGTTGGTTCACACCGCGTCAAAGACAATATGGACGTGTTTTGGTGTACAGATATGGATGAATTTTTTGACAAAAAGATGATAAAAGACGTCGAAGAAGCTCTTTCTGATTCACAAATACAATCAGTCAACATTGACCATATTATTTTCATAAAGGACGCAAACCATTACTTCGTCGAACAAAACAAAAACAACATACCTTTCTACTGCAGGGTAGCACGTCATAAAAAAGGAAATCTTTACGGACACTGCTCTTTGGGAAAACAATTCCTACCTTCTGCTACCATAGAAGATAATTACATAAGACATTATGCATACATTGGAAACAAACGTGTATTACACAAGCTATTTTTGTATTCACAAAAAGATCGATCTCTTAGAAGGAAATACATTAATTACATCAATAACGTATGGTTTAACAACAAAGAGTTAACTCATCCTTCACCTTATAACAACTGGAAAGTCAAATTCGACAACGCAATAACCCATCCTTCTTACATAGACTGTAATGCTTTGTGTAATGAATTAGACAACGTTGAATACGACGATAAATGGTTTAAACCATCAAAGTAATTTTATTTTTTATCTTTTATTTTTCACTTTTTCATATTTTTTTATTTTTTTATTTTTTTTATTTTTAAACAATCATTTCGGAATACATTTTCTGTAAATCTTCGTTCATCTTTTTTATGTCACCAAACACTTTCGAGAGCTCTTCGCGTACAATAGTTCGTATTTCTTCTGCAGAAACACATTTACAACAAGGTTCAACAACACTTGATGGTTTCAATGACTTCAAATCTTCGAGCATCACAGGGTGATACTTACCAAGCTGTTCCAATCGCTCACAAACCAAGTCCATACCCTCTGATGCAACAGCTCTTTGCAGTGCTCCAATGCGACCACGCTCAGTTTTATGCACTGAGTATCCATAGTCTCGCAAGCTGATACTTTCATCATCGTCGCCCTGCTCCTTGTCACCTTGCTCTTCGTCATCCTTGTCATCCTTGTCATCCTTGTCATCCTTGTCATCCTCGTCATCATCCGAATATTCTTCATTATCAATCTCTTCGTGCATGCGCCTTGCGGCCTCCTCTATCCATGCCATGTCTTGCATGACCTTTTTTCGATGACTGTGTGTCTCGATAACATAATCCATATCTTTTTTTATTTTTTCTGCAGTTTTTAAATCATTATCTTTCCATGCATCATACAACCGATTATCAACATTTCTCCATCCAATTTGGAAGACAGCGTTATCCAAAAACTTTGTATGGTCCGTGCTGTTATTAAAAACCTCATCATAGTCTTTCATAGTATTGTTGATTTCTCTGTCAGTTGAAGAACCAGCAAAATTGCACATATCTTTAAATATTATTTTACTTTCACTTTCTCTTGCCACTCTCAGCATATTTCGCAGTTGTTTATTGACCCAGTTGGCTCCCTTTTCACGGAAAGCCGAAGTTAATGCTTTTGCTCGTAGTACATCATTCTTTTTGGTTTGATAACCATAATCTCGTAATCTCATTTCACTCATATTTTTTACCTTGCATTATACGATTAGCCAATCAGTTTTTCTATAAACCATTATGAAAACAAACATCCTCCCCCTCCAGAACCCCTCCTTTTTCACTATCCTTATTTTAGGAAATTTTATTCCAAAAATATAAAATTACTACAAAAAATTTCTTAGATGTATATAAATGGAAAATAAAGTGTTTTGTTTGACTTTTCTAAGTAAAGACCAATTTAAGTCAAATAATGAATTTTATAATGCTTGTAAACGCTTGAAAAAGGTAGGTTTTTTATTTAATCAAAACTATATTTTTGGTTTAAATTTAAATGGTCATATAGACTTTAAAACAACTGATATTTCCTTTTGGGTAATGATTAATCCATATCTCTTCAAGCATATTAACCCTGATAATACAGTGTCTCAGTTACAGCAAAATTCTTCTTTGAATGTTGATAAAATAATAAAATATGAAGGAGGAAAGCTATACAGTGATGAAGCTAATATAACAGACATGTTAAATAATTTTACTCATCAAATCATACAGATAACAACAAAGGTTGACTTTTATGAAAGAGAAACATTGGACTTTGTTGAACAGTATTGGACCGATGACTTAAAATATTTTTCTTGGACACAACCTGATAAATTATACAATACAAGAAAATACTTTGATTCAAGTATAACAGTAGATACATTATTACAGTATCTTCACGACAACAAAAACTTTTCATACATTCGTTACAATGACGGAGAATGGTTTGCCATAAGAGGTTACTCAAATAATAATTCATCAGTTAATTGTGATGGTCAACGTTACGATACTGTTGGACCAGAACTATGGGACCAACTAAAATCAGAACACGTAAAAAAGCACTGTGATAGTGGAGACTTAATTATTGAATCCAATAGCATGATAGGCTATGGTTGGTCTACTTGGGAAACTTTTCTTGAAAAAATTCATATAAAATTCCAAAAAGTTAACTTTTTAGATGAAATATTATCAGAATGTCCCAATAAAATGATAAACTTTTTTGAAATATTAAAAAATAAACATATTATTTTGATAGGACCGTACTATTTGAAAAAAGTTAAACCATTAAATATTCAAAAATTCATTGAAGTTCCAACAACAAACTGTTACGATAAGATAGATGAACTTGAACAAACATTAATTGATTCTATTCCTTCTCATACAAACGCTGTTATATTAATTGCAGCAGGCATGGCAACAAATATTCTTGTAATACGCCTTTTAAATAAAAACATAACCCAACATACAATGATTGACGTTGGTAGTGGCTTTGATGTATTTGTAAAAGATGAAAGGTCACGTGCTTTTAGATTTGGATTAAAATCAAAAAGATACAGAAACAGTATCAGACCACATCTTCCAGATGAATATTTTGACTGGTAATATAATGCACCAAAGTATTTATAGCCCCTTCAGGCTCTTTATGCGACAGCAACTTTAAGTGGCAACCACGTTCGCATACCTTTCTCAAACGGTATAATATCGTCATATACTTTGACAATCTCCATCTTCAAGTATGTGTCATTTTCAGAATGAGTTCTTTCCTTACCGAGATTACAGCTATTATTATGCTGCTTGTTATCTGTTATGAAATCTGTTTTAACCACACACTTCATAACCAATCTTTTATCGCAACAAACATATGCAATATGTCCAACAGTCGGGCATTGTACCATATGCGCTCTTCCACGTGATTGCAAAATAAACTTTCTTTTGCCTTCTTTGAACTCTTTTACAGCTCTTTCATAATCATATAGCTTCTTGTTCCAAGAAACTTTCCAATACTTTTTGTTTTCAATCATTATCTTACCTGCCTCTCTCTACAAACCCAATCAATTTTACTGGGGAACCTAGGTTCCCCAGAACCCCTTCTCCAAAGTTAGGGAGTATTCTCTCAAAGTAATTTATGTCCCAAACGGGAGCAGTTTTTTGTATTTTTATAGTTCCATAGGTAGTTGGTTTAACAATAACCAATCCGAAACCTCTGTTTTCCCATTTATATCAGCAGTGTCCATTGCTTCAATAACGTCTCCTTCATCATGGTAGTAGTGCTGATACAACCACTGTATAACTTCCAAGTGACCACGATATGCAGCATAATTCATAGCATCCGAACTACATCCCTCTTTCCTATTTTCATGCAACCAAACAATCACATCCAGATGCCCACCAAGAGCAGCACCGTCCATAGCCCACATTGTACAACCTTCTTTCCGGTGCTCATGTAAGAACTTGATTATATTCAAATACCCACGCTCTGCTGCATGATCCATAGCTTTCGTTGTGCATCCCTCGTTCCGGTGCTCATGCAACCATTTCACAACTTCATAATGCCCGTTTTCTGCTGCTTCGTCCATAGCCATCTCTGTGCATCCTTCAGTTCTATGCTCGTGTAAAAACTTGATTACTTCCAATTGCCCCGATTCTGCTGCAGCATCCATTGTATTGGTTCCAAAACCTGGTGCATCGTGTTCATGTAGCCACTTTAAAATTTCCAATTGCCCCGATTCTGCTGCACAATCCACGGCACCAATATAAAAACCTTCAGGACTGTGTTCATAT
>PVBE010828914.1_pt1 | contig 12461 bp, 10 predicted proteins | sample 1631181 | NCBI WGS metagenome assembly PVBE01 (sample SAMN08397723, study PRJNA350692) | Marine metagenome, whole genome shotgun sequencing project. | isolation source: water | place: Pacific Ocean | collected 2012-04 | reverse complement strand
GTTGTCGGCCATGCGCGGCTGGCCGTCCCGAGCGTCGTGCGATTCTCGCCACAACCTGTCGCCTGTTGCGTTGCGCTGCCCAGAACCGACCCAGAGGGCGCGACGCTATTGAATATAGCCGAGCGCACGGAGTCGGCGGGCGAGCTCGCCGTCGATCACGGCATCCTCAGAATCCAGAATCGGCTTCTGCGTGGCGGCCATGGCGCGCAGCACGAGACGTAGGTAGCCGGCCGAGACGGGAGCCTGGTCGGAGAGGTTCAGCTGCTCCTCCGTGTCTTCCCTCCAACCGAACAACTGAGTTCCTCCATCCACGGCGGGCACCCCCCGATACCATTCCATAAGGTGGTGATCTTTGGTCAGCACGCTGTCCATTCGTACCTGGTCCAGGTCCAGATGAGCCAAGAGTCGGCGTCCCACGAAGTGCTCGTTCTCGCTGCCTGCCTGCACGCTCGAGATCGCCGGCACGAGGCTGTCGCCCCCGGCCCCCGGTGGCGGCGACACGTCAAGTAGGTCAAGGATCGTGGGCATGATATCGACGTGCTGGACGCGTGAGTTGACGCGCGTGCCAGCAGCCCATCCACCGGGGAACTTGATCACCAAGGGGACGAAGACCATTTCGGAATACAGCGTCTTGCCGTGCTCGAAGGCGCCGTGATCGTAGAACTCCTCGCCGTGATCGGAGACGAAGAGGACCAGCGTCGAATCGTAGAGTCCCGAGGCGCGCAGACGATCGAGTAGGTATCCAAAATGAGCGTCGTTGTACGCGATCTCCGCGTCGTACAGATCGCGTAGTCCAGTAACGGCATCCGCCACCGACAGATCCTCCATCTCCTCGAGCACCGGCCACAGGGCGCGCGCCCTGCCGAGAGTGGCCAATCGCGGATCGTGCAGGAAGCGCGAGCGGTACGGTTCACGTGGCGTGTAGGGGCCGTGGGGGTCGGTAGAGTGCAGATAGGCGAAGAAGGGCCTGTCCACGTCGCGTTGGGCAAGCCATTCGAAGAACTCAGCGTTCACCTGAGCCGACGACTGGTGAATGCCCTCGGTCTCCACCCGTTCTCCGATATAGACGAAGCTGTCGAAGCCGAAGCGACGTCCGACGTTCCCGTTCGTCACCACCGCGTACGTCTGGTAGCCCTGCTCGGACAGCAATCGCGTCAGCGTGATGGCCTCGTCCGAAAGTGTGTCGTCACGATCGAGCACCGCGTGCTCACGTGGCTGAAGCCTGGTGAGAATCGAAGCCACCGAAGTTCGGGTCCACCCTGACTGAGCCATGGCGTGGTCAAAGACGACGCCCTCCGAACCCATGGCGTCGAGGGACGGGCTCGTGGGGCGCGAGTACCCGTAGGTGCCTAGATGGTCGGCGCGCAGCGTATCGACCAGGTAGACGACGACGTTGGGTGCACGACCGGCCGGGAGGCTCGCGCTCAGTGCCGATTGGAGGTCCGAGGGTAGGCTGCCCGATTCTCCCCGGGTCGCCTCGGCGATGTCCGCGCCGGATTGCGGAGGGCCGCCTCGCCGGGGCGCGTCCGGCGCACCGTCGGCCGGTACGACCAGCTCCGGGAGCAACACACGAACCCCTGAGGCGCGCTCTGGGGTTCCGGCCCAGGGAGCGCCAGGAAAGAGACCCGTGCTCGACCGCCTGCCATCGTCCCGATGAACGGCGCCGACATCTCAGAGCCTGTGAGAAGTGCCATCGGGGTGGGTTCGGGACTGCCCTCGTAGAGGGCCTCGACCCGCAAGATCGGGGCCGTTTGTCCGGGGCTGACGCCCCACGACTGAGCCCCTTCCCATCGCAGCTTTGCTCCAGCGGCGACGTCGATGAAATAGTCGACTCGGGTATGGAACGGGATTTCCAGCGATTCCCCATCACTGGCGACCGACCCGTACGGGAACTCCGGCCCCATGCGGACACGCTGCCAGGCGACGGCCACTGCCGGGCGCCCGGCGTCCCTGGACGGTGCAACCCCGTCGCCAGCATGGCCGTAGCGAAGCTCCAACTCGTTGCGCCCCGCGAGGAGCCGTCGTGAGGGCACGCGCACCTGGTAGTTCTGGAACCCGCGGCGGAGGTCAACCGTAGCGATGCTGTGGCCATTGACCAGCACCTCGATGCTGGGCTCGACCAACGCCGCCTCAGGGCTACAACGGAATCTGATCACCGTCGAACGTGGCTCGAAGGTGTAGAACTCCAGCGTAGAAGAGGGCCAGATTCCCCAAACGAACGCCCAGTCGCCCGCCCACTTCTCGTCGTAGCTCCAACCGCGGATCATGTGAGGCCGCGCGGCTGGGAGTCCGATGTTGACGATCCGTGTCTCGCGGTGGGACGTAGCAAGGTCGAGGTTCGAAGCGAAGTCGAACCCGACGCGAAGATCACTCCCCCCGCAACAAAGGGTCGCCACTAATGCCGCGGCAACCGTGCACAGCGCTAGATGTCTGCGCGTCAGACGACCATTCACTCCTTGTCCTCCAGGCCCGACGGCGCCAGCGCCGACAACTTCACCGAGAGCCATGAGGGCTTCCGGTCGCGGATCTCTGCGCGCTCCTTGCGAGCCACCGCCTCGCGTACGAGGTGGGCACCGATGAAGCGAATCGGCTCGGGCGGAAACCCGGTCGTGGGGCGATCGACCAGCGGATGATCTGCCCACTCGTTGCGCGCCCGAAGCGCCAGTGCGGCAAGGACCTTACCTCCAACGACGCTCGGCCCCACACCGTTGCCGCTCCAGCCGACCCCATAGACGATGTGCTCGAGCCCTGCAAGGTGTCCCATCAGGGGAACGCTGTTGGGGGTTCGATCAATCGGCCCCGACCAGTCGTGTGTTATCGGCACGTGGTCGAGCGATGGGTAGTAGCGACGGAAATCCACTTCGACCTCACGAGCTCGCCGCGCGCTTCGATCAAACCTGGCGTCGATGTTACCACCGTAGGCAATGGTACAACCGCCCTTGCCGAACGCGACACGACCGTCTCGTGTGGTTCGATAGTAGTCGACCATGGTCTGGGAGTCGGTGATGGCCAGATCGCGCTCCCACCCGATACGATCCAGATCATCGGGGATCGGAGCGCTGGCAACCATGTCGCTGGACACTACGACGATCGCGCGTGAGAGCTCCGGGATGCGCGCCGCCCAGGCGTTGGTGGCAACGACCAGCGAATCGGCCCTGAGACTCCCTGCATTGCATTCGATCTTCACCGGTCGGCCGCGCGAGAAGCTGCGCATCTCCGTGTGCTCGAAGATTCGCACACCCATCCCCAAGGCGACGCGGCGCAGGCCCCGGGCCAGCGCTGCGGGCTGCACGATCGCGGCGGTGTTCTCGTAGACGCCCTCCCGATGCGCTGTCGAGCCGCTGCGGAGCCCTACATCATGCGCTTCGAGGCGTCGGAATGGGGCGACGCCGTGGCGGGCACATAGATCGAGCACTCCATCCCAAGCACCGCGCTGTGCATCACTGGTGGCAGTCCACAGCCACCCGCCCTGGCGATAATCGGCGTCGATGCCATGGGCGACGCAGAACTCACCGATCTCCGCTATGGCTTGCTCAGAGCGCCGCGCAACGCGGATCGCCTCTTCGCTCCCGACCAGCTTGGCCAGCGAGGCGAGCTTGGGCCACCACGAGAGTACGAAGCCCCCGTTGCGGCCGGAGGCGCCGCCACCGCAGATATCCTGCTCGAGAATGGCGACGTCGCATCCAGGCTCGGCTTGTTTGATCCGGATCGCCGTCCACAGCCCGACGTAGCCGCCGCCGACGATCGCGATATCGGTCGTTGCGGCGCGGTCGAGGGGCGGCGCGTCGGGTGCGTCGCCAGCTACCTCTTGAAGCCAGTACGAACGGTGTCGAGCTGACATCCCCACTCCAGCATCCGCTCGGTCCGCGTTGGCGCCGGCTCAGCTTGTGGGGTTACCCAGGTGCGCCGCAACGAGCCGGCCAACTTCCGCGGAACTAGCTTCGGTAAAGTGAACGTCGTCGTAGAAAGTCCCTGTGTCGCGTCGCAGGGCGGCGGCTAGGTCGATACATTCGATGCCGTGTCGGCGACACGTGTCAACGACGATGTCGTTATAGCGTTGCATACCGTCAGCCAACGCGTCGACCGAGTAGTAGGGCTTCCCCGGCACTTCCTGGTAGTTGCCGACACCACCGAGCCACAGTGGTTTCTGCTCGTCCACCACCGGTACTTGAGCTGCAGGACATGGTCGCGGCTGTTCTTGCCGGAAGCCCCGAGGTTGCCGACCCAGTGAGGGCCCCGTCCGGCGTCGTTCAGGATTTCCTGCACCAGATGCGGCCACGCCTCACTTTGATCCAGAAAGCTACTCTCTGTCGTGGAGCCGCCCACGGCTAGCACCCGGTAGACATCGTCGTTCTCGGGCATCTCGTCTGAGCGCAGCCCCAGGCTACTGGTGCGCAAGATCGACACGCCGTTGATTCCCGGCATCACGCCGGGAACCGGCTCGTAGGTGATCTCGATGTTCGGTGGCCAAACGTAGAATCGATCGCCCACCATCGAGGCGCGCCCGGCAATCTCGATACCGAACAAACACAAGGCGGTGCTGCCCAACGCCAGAGCCGGCCCCGCCAAGTAGGGGAGTTGGTGCCGTCTACGCAGTTTGGAGCGCATCGTGAGCCTGTAGCGGCGTGCCAGCTTGCATGCCTGAAGATGCCTCTTGAGAACGGTCAGTAATGTCCGGGACTCCAGAGCCTCGACGCTGAAGCCTTCCACGACGCTACGCTGTGCCACCACCCGGAGACGCCGGCACAAGCTGGCATCTCCCTGTACGAGCTGCAAAACGAGCCGGTCGTACCTCGCGACTGGAAGGACCAATCCGATCGGCTCTATACAGACCCCACTACAATTCAATAGGACCAAATAGCTTCAACTCTTCCTCGAAGGCCTGCCAAAACAATGGCTCATTTGGAACCACCCCTTCCAACGTCACTGGATACTTCTTCAGTGTCTCGAAACTAGGACTGATCCAAGTGCGTTTAAACTCCGGGCTAATGCTCACGAGCGCATGTCGTGTCTCAAATTCCGAGTACCCCGGAACGTCTCTATATACATTGTCGCACGAACTGAAATGAATATGGCCAATGTCATGCTCGAACGAACTAAGATACGTGTCCAACCCTGGTTCCCCCTCCAGGTACATTTCTCTAATGTGAGCCGTGTCCAGTGTGAGCTTCCACCCTTTTGTCCTATCGACTAGTTCCCGTATCTCCCAAAATCGATTATGGCTCCTACCATTCCTCCCCATCACTTCCGCGCAACAGTCCAGCTGTCCATCAAACTGACTTGGAATATCCCAATCCCCAATATCGTCTGAATGGATAGTGACGCTCTTAATGAGCTCTCGCTCCGCAAAGAATCGGACTACTGACACCCATCGCGCCATGAGATCTCTGCTCTCGCCAAAGGCTCGATCGCCATCACCACCGCAATGCAGCGTATTGTGACGGTACCGTTCAATCAAGGTCGCTATGCCGTCGAGGTCAGACTGAGATAGTGCCATTACTTCCTCAGGGCCCCATGTCAGCTCAAATCCACTAAACGGTACTGAAATGGAACGAGCCAGGTACTCCAAGTATTCACAATCGCTCTGTATATGGTCCAACAAGAACGAGCGGATACTCACAACTACCCTGCTTCTCGTCACCCCCCCTCCTCGGTCCTACTTCCTTGGAGCACCCTCTAGTTGACAGTCAGAAATCCAACAAACTTATCTAATTCGTCTTGCGGGTCTACATACTGACGACGGTGACAAGCGTAAAGAGACCTGCAGATATTGTCATAGGCCAATTGCGTCCACATCGCGCAGACCTGCCCCACATCCCACACATCCTCTTCCATCTCGTCAGCATACACACGTAAGAACGGACCGGTGTCCACGCTGAATATGTTTCTGATACTAAACACGAGCTTTGCCACGTCAGCAATACGAGGCACGAATGTCTGGGTCATCGTTTCTAAATCAAGAAAGACGACTTCCTTGTTGTGCCACCCCAGGTTGCCGAGGTGAAGGTCGCCGTGAATAACTTGAGACGGAAGACCATTTCCACGCAAGGACGGATCGAACTCCTCGACGAGTCTGACAAGGGCACCGCGGTTTCGTTGGACCCATTCTGATCGCTCAAATAGAGAGTCATAGGACCGCGTAAGGAGCACCTCTTTCAAGAAGCCCAGTCCGTGTTCAGCTTCTACTCTGACGCTAGACGATCTCCGTTCTATCTTTTCGGATAGAGGGCAGCGCGCCAAACACAAATGAAGCCTGGACAGGGCCTTGGCAAACGCCACACACTCGTCTGGGCTCCCTTTGACGGATTCGTACTCGATATACTCTGAGACTTTGATCTGAACGTGTTCATTCCCACAGACAAACGAATCGTAGTGTGGACCGGTTAGGGACGGGAGTCGTCGTGGGACCGGGACGCCCTCGTGTTGTAGGAATCGCCACAAGTCGTCTTCAAGCTGTAATGCCCTCAGATCTCCTTTAGGTTCAACTTTCACAAACAGCTGCTCGCTTGATACCTGAACTACGTAATAGCCACATACCGACTCGCTTCTGTTTACAGTCAGGCTCCTAATGACCACATCCGAGGTCACCGTCGACTGAAAGCGACGACACAATCTATGCCGCAAAGCACTCGCAAATTCGAAATCCAGGCTTTGGCGACAACGCATTGGAAGAGGATCTTCTCCGAAGGAGATTCGGGCTAACTTTGTGGCGCTTCGGAAGCTCTGGTGGTTAGTAGACCGCTGATCAGGGACTCTGGCCCCGCGTCCCGCGCCCCGCGCCCCGGGCGACGAGGCGGAAGTCTATCGCCTGTCGAACACGCTCACGGTTCCGGTTAACCGCGAGCGTTGTACTTCATACCACAGGTCCGCGGCCCTGATCGCTGCTCATGATCGCTAGCACTCTGATCGACCAATCCTCGCGCGTCTTCAGCGCACTCTCTCGCATAGGCTCGATCGCTCCCGGTCCCTCGTCAGTGATCCTGTTCGGATTCTCCAGCCGCGAGCACTTGCTGCCGGCTCGACCCCGACGACCTCGACCTGCTCTCTGCCAGTAGTCTGCCGGCACGGATCCTCGTCTCCGATCCAGCACGACTACATCCCTACGCCTCTCGCGACCTCCCGGCGACTCTCTTTCTAGGAGTCGCACTCAAGGTGTCCCCACTCAATTAACTGGTCAGGTTCCAGATCTACCTGAACTCTTCTATTTGCCATCTGCCGCCAGAACTCCGGCGTTATCTCACTACAAGGCCTCTTGAAGCTCACATTGGCGAGAGAGAGTCTCTCTCCCTTTCTTATCTCCGTGTTTGCGCACGGGCTCATACGTTCCAGCACAAACTGGGGCATATCCGTTTGATCGAGCCTCGCCTTCCCCCTGGCTAGCGACGCATTCCGACATTGCCGGATAACGTCTTTGAACTTGTCTATCTGAATGGAATACACGTATTCATTATCCCGGGTCTCGGGGTCTAACGAGATCGGCTTTTCTATCACGTTAGCGCCCAACGCAGCCGCGGCTATCATCATTTCGTCCCCGCGATAATGGCAAGTGAAGCCCACCGGGATATCGAAAATCTCCTTGTAGGATTGCATCACCAAGAAATGATGAAGCTCCGGAGGGGTCGGTCTCGGACCGATTGGATTGTGCATTAAGATCATCCCAGGCACAGATGCCCCTTCTGCCGTATAGACCGCTTGCGCAAGGGTATCTAGCAACGAATGATTCGTATCGAGAAACAGCGGCAATTCCAGTTTACCTGCCTCCTCAATAAGTGGGAGGTGTATGGCATTACATGACGCAATCTTTGCCGCCACAGCCCCGAATGACTTGATACGTCGCATCATTTCCAAATCATAAACTGTGGCGAAACATGGGAGGCCGATCTCTGCAGAATAGCGGAAAATCTCTTCATATTGGCTTAACGACATGACTTTTGTTCGAAGGTGAGTGAGGTAATCGCTCTCTGTCGGCCCATCGGCAGTGGCAAACGTTATCGTTGCCCGTGCCATCTCTTTCAGTCGGTAAACGTCTTCAGGTATGAAACACTCGAGTTTTGCCAGCTGCGCTCCCGCTTCACTTGCCTTTCTCAAGAGAAGTTTCGCCGTCTCGACGTCGCCGTCGTAGCATGTCCCCAATTCCGCAACGAAGAGGAGTTCCTGACCCTCACCAAGTTCCAACTTACCGACCTTGACGCTAATCATGATGACCTTCAACGATGGGATCTATTCGGAGTTGTTGCACGATGATACGGCGCAATTGTGCCTCAGCCTGAAGGAAGTCTTCTTGCGTGTCGATATCATAAGAGTACTCCTCTTCCATAACATAGGGGACCAAAGAAGGAAGGAAGCACGTTCGCTCGCGTATCAGAAGATCTGTCTGAATCCATGAGAATGCGCCATTGCCGAAATAGAATGCCGGAGCATGGTTGGATTGGATTTTCTTGGCGTTCCAGGTTCTCTTCAGGAAGCCGGAGTCAATCGTGTAGTGGTATCGCGGGTCGAATCGTGATCGTACAACTGTCTCTATAGCCGAGGCTCTGGTTCGTTCGAATAGTTCTTTAGCTTCCGTAAGATGGAACGGTCGTACCAAGGGGCAACAGGCATTAAGAATGCAAACCGAGTCAAACGTTACTGTGCCCCCGAGACGCTGGGCCAACTCAGCAGCGACCTCGGGTGCGGAAAAACCATCGCCACGTATGCTTTCAGGACGCAGGTCAACCATCACGCCCGTGATTGTCGCGGCGAGGTCAAGGATCTCCGTATGATCAGAGGACACATGGACTTCTTCGAAACAGTTTGATTCCAACGCCGCGCTGAGTGCGTAATAGAAAAGAGGTTGCCCCAGTAACTCCTTTTTGTGTTTCCCGGGGAGCCTGGTCGAATGGCCTTTTACAGGGATGATGCAAATGGCCTTCATTTAGAAAGTTCCCCTAACGGCCTTTTGTCAACACGAAGGAGTTCCCGGTCATTATCAACTCGCACAACGACGGAACTCCGGCCTCGTCGAAATCCGCAATGATACTCTGGAATTCGGGGAATTATTACACCTGAGCCGCGAGATCCATTACCCCCTCCCCCCTTGCGCTCTAGATTTTCTTGCGAGAATCAGCAGGAGGCAGCGCCTATCAGCGCGCCCGTTGCTTCTGCAGGCGTTGCGACCGGAGGAAGGCTGGAGGGCGTGAGATCGCCCGTCACAGATGGGTCTGGCTGGGGAATACAGAGGCCAGGGCAGTCGTTAGCTTTGCGGACGGGCGGGCTGAGAGAGGGGTTAGGCTTAAAAGGGGGTAGTTTCGCGTACTTCTTGGCCCCAATTTGGCCCCAGCCCCTATACGCACCCTGGGTGTCACGTAGGGTGCGGGCGTGAGGCACTTCCGGCTGATCTGCGCCGACGTGCTCGAGGGCCTCGCCCAGCTGCCCGACGAGTCGGTGCATTGCGTGGTGAGCTCGCCGCCCTACTGGGCGCTTCGAGACTACGGCACGAGGGGCCAACTCGGGCTCTAGTCCACGCGCCCACGCTCCGCTCTGACCGGCGGTTATAGTCCCCTTTACCATGAGCAACTCGGAACCAGAGCCCGGCATGAATGCACGCTTGGCGACCTCGCGCGAAGCCTCCGAGCGAACCAGATTCGTCGAACGAGTCGCGGAGAGGAGCGGAAGCGGCCTCCTGATAGCGCTCGGCGCGCTCGAGTTGGGAGTAGCAGTCACCTTAATTGCGGGCGGGACGATCACCCGCTACCACCTCTTGCCCTTCGCCGCCGTCTTGCTGGCCACCTGGCTGTACCGAGGCGAGGCGGCGGTCGATTCCGACCGGAGAGTCGGCGTCGGTGCGGCCGCATTGAGCTCGAGCCTGCTGGTGGTTTTCGCGTCCTTCGTACTCGCAGGCTCGACGCTCGACCTGTCGCCCGACGGTCAGACGGCTCATCTACTGCGGATCTCCCATCTCGCCAGCGGCTGGAACCCCGTCTACGACGCGGAGTTCACCGATCAGCCCGACGACCACATCCTGGCGGGAGCGGAGACCCGTTTTGTCGAGTCGGGACTGGGCCCATACATGGCCGCCGCCAGCGCTAGCGAGCTCCTCGGCGACATCGAGTACGGCAAAGGCATTAACCTGATCCTGATGGGCGCAGTCATGCTGCTCGCACTCGCAACAGCGCTCGGAGCACACCTCCGGCCTGGGATCGCAGTGGTGGTGGCACTGACCGCGGCCCTCAACCCCGTTTCCGTGGTGCAGTCACTGACGAACTATGTCGACGGTCAGATCGGGGCGCTGATCGCTTGTCTCGTGTTCCTCACCATGATCCTCGCGCGGCGGCCAGCGATATGGACCACCACAGCCTGGGTTGCGGCACTGGCGCTACTCATCAATGCCAAGGTCACGGGCATCGCCTTCGCCCTGATCATCGGGTCCGGCGCCCTGGCCTTTCTGCTGTGGCGAGGGTTCTCTCCCCGCCGGGGCGTCGCATCCTACTGCGCCGGGCTCGCTCTGGGCATCGGCGTGATCGGCTTCAACGCCTATGTACTCGTGCTTGTCCGTCACGGCAGGATATTTGGCGCCCGAGACTTGGACTTGTTGGTCAATCTCCGCCTGGTCGTCGTGACCGTAGCTCTCGCAACACTGGGCGGGGCTGTCTACTGGCTGCTCCGCCGGCGCGACATGCTTGAGCGCTTTCGTGGCCTCGCTGGGCCGCGGGTCGTTGCTCTGGGACTGGGCGCGGCCTTCATCGTTTCTCTTGTCCTGATCGGGGGACTCGCTGGTGAGGTCCCGAGTTTCATGAGGTTCGCCACCCTCGTGGAATCCGACGACCTGGGGCTACTGGTGCAGCCGTCTGGAAAGGTCGCTCAGGCGGTGGGCTCCATATTCTCCGAGTCTGCCGTAATGCCTGCGACGTACGACAACGTCAGCGGCCCTACGGGCTATAGGATCAAGATCCCGTTCGAGGTCCGGAGCGACGAGCTGTCGAGCTACCGCCACCTCAACCCCGATCACCGCGTCGGCGGATTCGGGCCGTGGATGAGCGGCGCCTTTCTGGTAGCCTGCTCGATCCTCCTCCTTATGTGGCTCCGGGGCTCCGAGTCACGCTCCGAGCTCGGATTCTGGCTAACCCTGATCCTGGCCACCGTCCTCCTGTTTCCAGAGCCGTGGTGGGCGCGGCACGTGCCACAGGCCTGGCTCGTTCCGGTTCTAGTGGCTGCTTACGGATGCCGGCCGACGAACCGACGGGCAACGCGGCGCCTCGCGCAGATCCTGCTCGTGATCTTGAGCATCAATGCCGGGATGGTCCTGTACGAACACGGGCGCGGCCAGGTCGCCTTCCAATCTGCCGTGCATCGGACAATGGTGGCGCTCCGGCGTCTCCCCCAGCCTGTGCCAGTCTACTTCTCGAACTTCCATTCAGCTGTCTTCCGGTTTCACGATTACGGAATTGCATTCGTCGACACGCCGGCATCGGATTGTCCGCGTTACCTGAAGATGCTGCGTTCGGGCGTCAGAGTCTGCGCGGAATCCCCCGAGGGCTCCGGTTGGCAGGAGGCTCTCGCGCAGGCCCAGGCAATCGACGCAGACCTCGCAGGAGCCGGAATCGAGGGCTTTCGGGTCGTTCCGCCTGATCCCCGTGATCGGATCGTGCTCCTCGAGTCGGACATCCAGAGCCTGGTCGAGAAGGGCGAGTTAATGGCGCAGCAGGGACGGGAGTTAGTCCGTAGCCTGAGGAGGACAGGCAGGTTTCTCGACCGGTTGGAAGATACGAAGGCAATGGAGAGCCTGGTTGTCTATGGCCAGAGTGTCCTGTCGCTGATGGACTCCGAGGCGCTATCCCCAGGGGCCGCATTTCGCCTGCTCGACAGCGCCAGCGCGACCGGCCTTCCGATCGACAATCCCTTCGCCGGCTTCTCCATCAGGATCGACGTCAGCGAATCGGGCCGCGGCTTGTTCGACGTAGACGGCGTTGGTGGCTTCACGGAGTCGACCGGTCCGGTGCATTTCGTTCTGATGCCGGGGCGACACAGGCTCACGCTGATAAGCAACCGCAGCCCGACGGAGGGATTCGACTTCACCGTGCGGGCAGACGGGACGCTCGAGTTCGACCCCTCCCTTGACCCGTTGGTGGGCGGGCGAGGCACAACGGTGATGGCGCTGCATGGGCTCACCGGGATCAGTATCGATGTCACCGAGTTGAGCTATGGGATGTTCGAGGTAGACGGCGTTGGTGGCTTCATGGGGTCGACCGATCCAGTGCATTTCGCTCTGAAGCCAGGGCCCCACAGACTCGGACTGCCAAACGGCCACAGCCCGGAGCCAGGACTCGACTTCACCGTACAGTCTGACGGGACGCTCCAGTTCGACTCCTCGCTTGACCACTTGGTGGGCGGGCGCGGCACCAAGGCGATGGCGCTGCACGGTACCCAGATCGATATCGATGTCAGCGAATTGAGCTACAGCAAGTACAACCTAGTCGGTGCAG
>PVBE010929415.1_pt1 | contig 12462 bp, 13 predicted proteins | sample 1631181 | NCBI WGS metagenome assembly PVBE01 (sample SAMN08397723, study PRJNA350692) | Marine metagenome, whole genome shotgun sequencing project. | isolation source: water | place: Pacific Ocean | collected 2012-04 | reverse complement strand
TTTCGCTGGCCTCAAATTGGCCCAGCCCATCCTTCGCGCCATCCAAGACGAAGGCTATACAACTCCTACACCCATCCAAAGTAAGTCCATCCCGTCATTGCTAGAGGGACGTGACCTTTTGGGCGTCGCCCAGACGGGTACCGGCAAGACGGCCGCCTTCGCGCTGCCACTGCTGCACCGTCTATCCAAAAACGGCAAAAAGCCGGAGAGCAGAAAACCCCGGGCGCTAATTCTAGCGCCGACCCGCGAACTGGCAGGACAGATTGGCGACAGTCTCTGGACCTATAGCCGCCATCAGCATTTGCGCTCCACCGTGGTCTATGGCGGCGCCTCCATCCGGCCGCAGATCCAGGCCATGTCCCGGGGCGTCCACGCGCTGGTCGCCACCCCGGGCCGACTGCTTGATCTGATGAACCAGGGGCACGTCAAACTGGATGCGGTAGAATACTTCATTCTCGATGAAGCCGATCGCATGCTTGACATGGGATTTATCCATGATGTCAAAAAGATCGTTGCCGCCGTCCCCCAACAACGCCAGACTTTGCTGTTTTCGGCCACCATGCCCAAGTCAGTCCAGGGTCTGGCCGACGGATTGTTGTCCGATCCGGTGAAGGTCGAGGTCGCGCCGGCGGCAACCACCGCCGAGAAGGTAGAACAGAAAGTTATGTTCGTCGCCAAAGACAAAAAGCGCGCGCTGCTCAGTAGTCTGCTGGAAGACCGGAATATCAAACGAGTGCTGATTTTCACCCGCACCAAACATGGCGCCGACCGAGTTACTAGGCATCTGCACCAAAACGGTGTTCAATCAGAAGCCATCCACGGCAACAAGTCCCAGAACGCCCGGCAACGGGCTCTCAAGAGTTTCCGCACCGGTAATATCCGGGCTTTGGTGGCGACCGACATTGCCGCCCGCGGTATCGATGTGGAAGACGTCACCCACGTCATTAATTTCGACCTGCCCAATGAACCAGGAAGCTATGTCCACCGGATCGGTCGCACGGCCCGCGCCGGCGCTGAAGGTATCGCTATTTCCTTCTGCGATCACGATGAACGGGCTTATCTGCTGGATATTGAGAAAATAATCCGCCAGAGCGTGCCCGTGGAAGAGGATCACCCCTACCACGCGGTAGACATCGCCAACGATACCAGCCCAGCCAAACACCCCCAGCGCAAACAGAAGCAGCCGCGGAACAAAAACCGTGGCCAGGGACAAGCTAAGGGCCAGGGCCTAAATCAAAACCAGCCGCGGAATCCCAACAAGAAAAGACGCCGCCGCAATTCCCAACGGCCCAAGCGCGCGGCTTAAACTTCTAGGCTGCGTTCTTGGCGAAGAAATTGAGGGTGGACCATTGGGAAAAGTTTCTAACGTCCTGACGGTCGCCCTCTAATTCTAAGGTTTCTGACCTAACAGCCTCTTTCAGGTTGCGGCGGATGGCCCACATCAAAAGCATCGGGTCCAATTCCTCTTCGCTGTATTCCTTCTTGAGCCATTTTTCCGCCCAGAATCCGTACATGTTGATGATGGGGCATAATTCTTCCCCAGCCTCTGCGAGTTAGTATTCTGCACCCTTGCCGCTGAGCGCGGGTTTTTTATAAATAACCCCGGCAGCCTCTAATTCCTTGAGTCGTGTCGACAGTAGCGACGGAGAAATCAGGGGCAAACCTTTTTGCAGATCGGTGAACCGATGGCTGCGCACCGCAGTTCACGAACCACCAGAGGCATCCACTTGATCGCCAAAACCTGTATCGTCATCGCGACCAGACAGAATTGACCACATTCGCTTTTCTGTTTCATCTTGAAATTATTACAAATGACTGAATTAAATTATACTACAGATTTTATAGTATTTTTTTTGTCGCCGTCGCCGCATGGTCCGGAAACTTTAATGATGGAGGTTTCAATGGACATGCACGTACCGACCCAGATACAGACCACGGACCTTCTAAAACTGGCCGATGAGATCGGCCCCGACTTCGCCCAAAGGGCGCTGCCCGCAACGAAAATGACGACTTCGTTTTCGACAATGTAGAAGATCTGAAACGTCTCAAATTTTATTCGGCCATGGTGCCGGCGGAACTGGGCGGCGGCGGCGACTTTCTGGTCAGCGAAAAAAAGGGCTTCGCCAGCGGCAGCCCGGCGGGTGACATGGTGATGACTTCAGCGCCCTACGAGGACCCGGACGACGGCTGGCAGGTGTGCCATTTCCCTGTTTCCAAGAACGCCAAGGGCGTTACGGTAATTGAGAACTGGCAGGCCATGGGATTGTGACCGTTAGAAACGAGGGAGCTGTAAATATCTTTGCTGATTAGTTGGCCACAAAAAAACCGGCGCCAAATGGAGCCGGTTTTTTTAATGGTGAATTCGCAAACTTTAGTGCGACGCTGACGCTCCGGCTGCGTGGGCTTGGGCGCGGGCGATGTCGAGTTCATTTTCAGCCGCCTCCTTGGCGTCGTCATCGGCGGCGTTGTAGGCTTCCTCGGCGGCGCTGAGCCGTGCCTTGGCGTCTTCGGCGGAAATATCAGTCACATCCGTGGCACCTTCGGCCAAAACCGTACAGCGTTCCGGGGTGGCTTCGGCGAAGCCGCCTTCGACGAACAGGGATCTGGTGACAGCGCGGTCATTGTGCACATTAATGACGCCGGGACGCACCGTTGTCGACAAAGGCGCATGACCGGGCAGTACACCAAAATCGCCGGCACTGCCAGGCACCACGACCATATCGACCTCTTCCGAGGTCAGCAGACCGACCGGCGTTACCAGTTCAAAGGCGACTTTATTTTCAGAGCTGTCGGCCATATCGAATTCCTAGCTGAGATCCCTTAGGCGGCTTCCTGAGCCATTTTCTGAGCTTTCTCGACGGCTTCCTCGATGGTACCGACCATGTAGAAAGCGGCTTCCGGCAGGTGATCATAATCACCGGCGCAGATACCCTTGAAGCCCTTGATGGTATCTTCCAGATTAACGAAGACACCGGGGGTACCGGTGAAAACCTCGGCGACGTGGAATGGCTGGCTGAGGAAGCGCTGGATTTTCCGGGCGCGGGCCACGGTCATTTTGTCTTCCTCGGACAATTCGTCCATACCCAGAATGGCGATAATATCCTGCAGGTTTTTATAGGTCTGCAGAATACGCTGAACCTCACGGGCAATCTCGTAATGTTCGTCACCAACCACAGAGGGATCGAGCACGCGAGACGTGGAATCGAGCGGATCCACCGCCGGGTAGATACCCAATTCCGCGATTTGGCGCGACAGCACCGTCGTGGCGTCCAGGTGGGCAAACGAAGTCGCGGGGGCCGGATCGGTCAAGTCATCAGCCGGCACGTAAATGGCCTGCACGGAGGTGATCGACCCTTTATTCGTGGAGGTTATCCGTTCCTGCATGGTGCCCATATCGGTGGCCAGAGTCGGCTGATAGCCCACCGCCGAAGGGATACGGCCCAACAGCGCCGACACTTCGGAACCAGCCTGAGTGAAGCGGAAAATGTTGTCGACGAAGAAGAGCACGTCCTGGCCTTCCTGGTCGCGGAAGTATTCGGCCACCGTCAGACCCGACAACGCAACGCGGGCGCGGGCTCCGGGAGGTTCATTCATCTGACCGTAAACGAGGGCCGCTTTGGAACCGGGTCCGTCGGGGACGATAACGCCGGATTCCATCATTTCGTGGTAAAGGTCGTTACCTTCACGGGTCCGCTCGCCGACACCGGCGAACACGGAATATCCGCCGTGGCCTTTAGCGATATTGTTGATTAGTTCCATGATGATAACGGTTTTGCCCACGCCGGCGCCGCCGAACAGGCCGATCTTGCCGTCTTTGGCGTAGGGCTCGATCAGATCGACGACCTTGATGCCGGTCACCAAAATTTCGGTTTCGGTGGATTGCTCCAGGAACCCCGGCGCCGAACGGTGGATAGGCATGGTGCCCGAAGTTACAATGGGACCACGCTCGTCGACGGGTTCGCCAATAACGTTGAGAATACGACCAAGCGTCTCCGGGCCAACCGGCATGGCGATGGGCGAACCCGAATCAACTGCTTCCTGACCGCGGACCAGACCGTCAGTGGTGTCCATGGCAATGGTGCGGACCTGGGATTCGCCCAAATGCTGGGCGACTTCGAGAACCAGGCGATTACCATTGTTATCGACTTCAAGGGCGTTGAGAATTTCGGGCAGATAGCCTTCGAACTTCACATCGACCACAGCGCCCATAACCTGGGAAATCGCACCAATATTTTTTTCGGCCATTGTTTACAACTCCTATTGAGCTAGAGCGCCTTAGCTACAGTGCTTCAGCGCCCGAAATAATTTCAATCAATTCACTGGTGATCTTGGCTTGGCGCGTCCGGTTGAAGGTCAACGTCAATCCGTCAATCATTTCACCGGCGTTGCGGGTGGCATTATCCATCGCAGACATGCGCGCGCCGTGTTCGGAGGCGCTGCTTTCCAGCAGAGCCCTAAATATTTGCACGTTTAAGTTGCTGGGCAATAAATCAGCGAGGATTTCCTCTTCCGACGGCTCATATTCATAGATGGCTTTAGGGCCGTCGGTATCCACTTGGGTTTCTTCGGCTTCGTCCTTATCGCCGGCATCAGACATTTTTACCGGGATAATCTGCTGCGGCGTCACCACCTGGGTGATGGCCGAAACGAATTTGTTATAGACCACGGTGCAGACATCGAACTCACCCTCGTCGAACATGGCGACGACACGGCCCGCCACTTCCTGCGCTTCTTCAAAAGCGACGCGGGCGCGGCCGATACCTTCATAGGTGTCAATGATCAAATCGCCAAACTCGGTCTTGAGCTGATCACGGCCTTTGCGACCGACGCACAGCAACTTGACAGTCTTTTTGTCTTCTTGAAGAGCCAGCACACGGTTACGCACCTCACGGACGATATTGGCGTTGAAACCACCGCACAGACCACGGTCAGACGTGACCACGATAATCAGCTGAGTCGTGTCATCGCCGGTCCCGGCCAGCAGTTTCGGCGCCCCATCAGTCGATCCCATGTTACCCAAGATTGAACTGATCATACGTTCCATGCGCTCGGCATAGGGACGTGCCGCTTCGGCGGCTTCCTGAGCCCGCCTCAACCGGCTCGCCGCCACCATTTTCATAGCCGACGTGATCTTCTGAGTCGATTTGACGCTGGCGATCCGGGTCTTGAGTTCCTTAAGATTGGCCATGTTGTAACGTCGTTATCCCGATTAAGTGAAAGATTTGGTGAAGTCTTCGAGGAAGGATTTCAATTTTCTTTCGCTTTCCTCTGACAACGCCTCATCGTCACGGATAGCTAAGAGAATATCGGCGCCTTTATCACGGACCATATCGAGCAATGCCTGTTCGTAGCGCACCACGTCCTTGATTTCGATGCCGTCGAGGTAACCGTTGACGCCGGCGTAAAGGGCAACCACTTGTTCTTCCATGGCGTAGGGTGAGAACTGACCTTGCTTCAGAACTTCGGTCAAACGGGCACCACGGGCCAGCAATTGCTGGGTTGAAGCATCAAGATCGGAGGCAAACTGCGCAAAGGCTTCCATTTCACGATACTGGGCCAATTCCAACTTGATCGAACCGGCGACCTGTTTCATGGCCTTCACCTGTGCGGCGGAACCCACACGGGACACCGACAGGCCGACATTCACCGCCGGACGGATGCCTTTGTAGAATAAATCCGTTTCCAGGAAGATCTGGCCGTCGGTAATGGAAATAACATTGGTCGGAATATAGGCCGACACGTCATTGGCCTGGGTTTCGATCACCGGCAAGGCAGTCAGAGAACCACCCTTGTTGTCATCGTTCATCTTGGCCGCACGTTCCAGCAGGCGGGAATGCAGGTAGAAAACGTCACCCGGATAGGCTTCGCGTCCCGGCGGGCGGCGCAGCAACAGTGACATCTGACGATAGGAAACCGCTTGTTTGGTCAAATCGTCATAAAAGATCACCGCATGCATACCATTGTCGCGGAAATATTCGCCCATGGTGCAGCCGGTGTACGGCGCTAGGAACTGCATCGGTGCGGGTTCCGAGGCCGTAGCGGCAACGACGATGGAATATTCCATACCGCCGTTCTCTTCCAGAACCTTAACCAGCCGCGCAACCGAAGAGCGCTTCTGGCCGACAGCGACATAGATGCAGAAAAGCTTTTCTTCATCACTGTTCGCCGCGTCGTTGATTTTCTTCTGGTTGAGAATGGTGTCCATGATGATGGCCGTCTTACCGGTCTGACGGTCACCAATGATCAATTCACGCTGGCCGCGGCCGATCGGAATCAGGCTGTCGATGGCCTTGATTCCGGTCTGCATGGGCTCATGCACGGATTTACGCGGGATAATGCCGGGCGCCTTGACCTCAATAAGGTCGCGCTGATCGGAATCAATGGGGCCCTTGCCATCGATGGGTTCGCCCAAGGCATCAACCACACGGCCTAGCAGCCCCTTGCCCACCGGCACGTCGACGATGTCGCCGGTCCGCTTGACCGTATCGCCTTCTTTAATGGTGTGGTCATCGCCGAAGATAACGACACCGACATTGTCTTCTTCCAAGTTGAGGGTCATACCCCGGATACCGCCCGGGAATTCCACCATTTCACCGGCCTGGACTTTATCGAGACCGTAGATACGGGCGATACCGTCACCAACCGACAAAACCTGACCGACCTCGGCGACTTCCGCTTCGGTACCAAAGTTTTCAATTTGCTCTTTAAGAATTGCGGAGATCTCCGCGGCGCGGATTTCCATTATCCAGCCCCTCTCATGGCGAGTTGTAAATGCTGTAATTTAGTACGCAGGGACGAGTCGACCATGCGTGACCCAAGTTTTACGACGAGACCACCGAGCAAATCGGGATCGACCGTCGATTTAATCGTAACCTTATCGCCACCGGGCTGGCCGATGGCTTCGTTGAGTGCTTTCGTAAGCTCCGCCTGTTGGACGTTGGTCAGGGCTTGCGCCGAGGTGACCTGGGCCATGACCTCGCCCCGTTTACCGGCCAAAATCGCCAGGTAATCAGTGATAATGTCCGGTAGAGCGAAAAGGCGTCGGTTCGTCGCCGCCACACCGACAAAACTGCGGGCAATGCCGGAAATTCCCGTTTTGTCCAGAACGGCCAGAATGGCTTTTGATTGTTGGCGGCGTGAAACAATCGGCGAGCGGATCATACGCTCAAAATCGTCGCTGCCGTCAATCATCTCGGCGATTGAACGCAAATCATCGGCAACCTGATCAAGCACTCCTTGGGATTCGGCCAAATCATAGAGGGCCGTGGCGTAGCGTCCGGATAGTCCGGAAACATTGGTCGTATCAGTTGACACCTGAGTTGATCCTCGGTTCTTTAAAATTACCTTGTGAATTCCATACCCGTGGGAAACGGAACGGAACAGTTGGAATTAACTAAAACCAAAAACACAGCAATCCGCCCCCACAATGCCAAATCAACTAGCCAATAAACCAGTGGTGATTTGTTTCTGCCTCGACGAAAAGCGACCGTTGTCTAACATACTGATCAGAACTGTGCAAGACGCTGAAACAGCCCTTTATGAAGTCTAATTTTCTTCTTTTTTTTCAATCGTCTAACCGGTTCTTTGTCAGAGAAAACTATACGGATCAATATCCAATTGCAGGCGCACCTTGCGGGGAATCTGCGTCGCCCGCAGCCAGGCGCGGATATGGGCCTGAATATTTACGTCGCGGCCCGCTTTGAGCAGGAAGCGCCGGCGGTGACGTCCGCGCAACAAAGCGAGCGGCGCCGGCGCCGGGCCGAGCGTTTGCACATCGCCGGTCCTAGGCGCGCTGCGGTTGAGATTGCGCGCCGCCTGATCCACCGCGCCTTCATCAGCACCGGACAGAATGACGCCGACCAGACGTCCGAACGGCGGCATGCCGTTTTGCTCCCGGTCCCGGGCCTCGGCAGCCAAAAATCCATCCCGATCACCTTCTGCCAAGGTTCGGATAACGGCGTGATCAGACATATGGGTCTGCACCGCGACCCGGCCCGGCCGCTGCTCCCGGCCGGCGCGGCCCGCCACCTGATAAAGCAACTGAAAGGTCCGCTCCGCTGCTCTCAAATCGCCGCCCGACAAGCCCAGATCAGCATCGACAACACCGACAAAGGTCAAAAAGGGAAAATGATATCCTTTGGCGACGATTTGAGTGCCGATTATCAGGTCGATCTCCCGCTCCTCGATTTGGCGCACCAGTTTTTTGGCCTGGGAAGCAGAATATATGGTGTCGCTGGCGGCAACACGGCAGGTGATGGCGGGAAACAACTCCGCCACTTCTTCGGCCAGCCGCTCGACGCCGGGGCCGCAGGCATGAAAGCTTTCCGTCGCTTCGCAGCTGGGACAGGTCTCGGGCAAACGGGCGCTATGGCCACAATGGTGACATTGCAATTTGCCCAGCAACCGGTGCTCGACCAGCCAGGCCGTGCATTGAGGACATTGCAGCCGGTGCCCGCAGGTCCGGCACAGGGTCAAGGGCGCATAACCCCGGCGATTGAGAAAGAGAAGCGCCTGTTCACCGGCAGCAAAGGTCTGAGTGAGCCCGGCGATCATGGGCGGCGACAACCAGTGGCCGGCCGTCGGTTTTTCCACCCGCATATCGATAATAGAGACATCCGGCAAAGCGGCGCCAGCATGTCGGTTGGGTAAATTGTAGCGCTCATAGCGCGCCAGATCGGCATTGCGAACGGTCTCCAGGGACGGCGTCGCCGACACCAAGACAATCGGTATTTCACCCAATTTCGCCCTCACTACAGCCATATCGCGGGCGTTATAGAAGACGCCGTCATCCTGCTTGAAGGACGGATCATGTTCCTCGTCGATGATAATGACACCGAGGCAGGGAAAGGGCAGAAACAGGGCCGAACGCGCTCCGACCACAACCTTGACTTCGCCGGTGGCCACCGCCCGCCAAGTTTTGCACCGGGTGGCACCGGCAAGGTCGGAATGCCATTGGGCCGGCGCACAGCCGAAGCGGGCGCGGAATCTCTCCAGCCATTGCGCCCCTAGCGCGATTTCCGGCAATAGCACCAATGCCTGCTTGCCTTCTTTCAAAGCTTCAGACACCGCTTCCAGATAGACCTCCGTCTTACCCGATCCCGGCACGCCTTCAAGAACGGTGGCGGCGTAACCGCCAGCGGCGACCTGTTGGCGAAGGACCGCCGCAACCTCTGCCTGCTCGGCGGACAATTCCGGACCCGCCTTGCGCCAATCGGGCGGATCGAAGGAAGTTGGCGGCGGCAAATCGATGGCCACCAAGGCACCGGCTTTGGCGAGACCTTTCACCACCGATGACCCGACGCCAACGGCGCGGGCCAGTTCCACCGCCGGCCGGGGCGGCCCGTCAGCCACTTCATCAAGCACCCGTTGCCGGCTCGCGGTAATTCTCAAGGCTTTCAAAGTTTCCGGCGATTCGCTGTTTTTAGCATAGGCAACGACCGGTTTCGGCGGTTTGAGGGCGTCCGGAACGCTTATAGCCATTTTGAGAACGGCACCTGTCGACGCCATATTATAGGATGCCACCCATTCAATGAAACGGCGGGTGACATTGGCCATTGGCGGCACGTCCAATGGCCCAATGAGGCTTTTTAGTTTTTCAGGCGGCACCTCGTCAGGCGCAGAATTCCAGACCACTCCGGCCACTTGGCGAACCCCAAGAGGCACGACAACGAAATCGCCCGGCGTGACATCCATATCTTCGGGAACGGCATAAGTATAGGTGCGTCCGAGCGGTAGCGGCAGCAATACCCCGACCTGTCGGTCGGGCAATTCACCTGTTTTCGGGTCCGGTCTTCTGGTGCTCGGTTTGGCCATGAGGTACACTCTACCCGCTCGAGAGACGCCGTCAAACCGACGGTAAAGCTTTCCTTGGGGAGAGTAAAAAAAATCAATATGAAGGACCACCGATGAAGTTTTTTGTTGATACCGCCGATGTCGGTAAAATTAAGGATCTTGCCGAAACCGGCATGGTGGACGGGGTCACCACCAACCCGTCGCTGGTTGCCAAAACCGGCCGCGATTTTTCCGAGGTGATTGCTGAAATCTGTTCTATTGTCAGTGGCCCGGTCAGCGCCGAAGTCGCCGCCACCGATGCGCCCACCATGATCGCGGAAGGCCGTAAACTGCATAACATCGCCGAAAACGTCACCGTTAAAGTGCCATTGACGGTCGACGGCCTCAAAGCCTGCCGGACGCTTTCCGACGAAGGAACCATGGTCAATGTGACGCTATGCTTTTCGTCGGCACAGGCCATTCTAGCGGCCAAAGCCGGCGCCACTTTCGTCTCTCCCTTCGTCGGCAGGCTCGACGATATCGGCAGCAACGGCATGGAACTGATCAGGGATATTTGCGAGATTTACGCCAACCATACCGCCTTCAAAACGGAAATTCTGGTGGCTTCGGTGCGCCACCCCATGCATGTGGTCGAAAGCGCCCGCCTGGGTGCCGACGTGGTCACGATTCCGCCGTCAGCCATTCGTCAACTTTATAATCATCCGCTGACCGACAAAGGGCTGGATGCATTCCTAAAAGATTGGGCCGGCACCGGCCAATCAATTTTATGAGGCCGAATTATGAACGAAAGTGGTTCAATCGATGAAGATGAAATCGCCGCCTATCTGCGCGATAACCCCGACTTCTTGAGAGACAACCCCAACCTTATGGATATGCTGAACCCACCATCCCGCTGGAAAGGAGACGGCAATGTGGTCGATATGCAGTCCGTCATGCTGGACCGTCTGCGCAACGAATCGGAGAATTTGAAAGACGCGGCCAATCTGCTAATCAGCACGACGCGCTCCAATATGCTGATCCAAACCCGCACCCACGCTTCGGTGATCGCCATTTTGGGTGCCGACAGCTTCGAAAAGCTGGTGCACGTGGTCTGCTACGATATGCCGATTCTACTAGACGTGAACGCTGTGTCGCTTTGTTTCGAGACCGGCGAAAAAGGCCATCCTGATTTGGGCGAGAACGATATTAAGTGGCTGGCCCCAGGATCAGTGGACAAAATGCTCGGCGGCCCGGGCGAATTTGCCAAACTTCTGGAACATACCAGCGACGACAGCAAGGTCTTCGGTGAATCCGCCGGGCTGGTGAAATCGGCGGCCTTGGCTCGCCTGCAGATCGGCGAGCGTCTTGATAACGCGGGCAGTTTCGGGCTGATGGCGTTCGGCGCCCGAAACCGAGGCAGTTTTCATGGCGGACAGGGTACTGATTTGCTGCTGTTTATATCAAGGGTACTGGAGATATCCCTCTTAAGATGGCTGCCGACCAATCAGGCATGACGGAAAGGAAAAGCGGTAAGGCGGAAATTCTGTTTTCTGCCGAGCCGTCTGTTTTGGCCTCAATTGAGGCGTGGCGGCGCTGGTTGTCGGTAGAACGCAATTGCTCGAACCATACGCAGGATGCCTATGCCAGGGACTTGGCCGCCTTTTTCGCCTATCTCAACGAACATTTGGGCTTTCCCCCGGGATTGGGAGACCTGGAAAGTCTGATGGCAGCTGATTTCCGGGGATATCTTGCTAAACGTCACAACGAAGGCCTGACCCGGTCATCGACGGCGCGGGCGGTGTCGACCCTGCGTAATTTTTTTAAATATCTCGACCGCTACGACAAGGTCCATAACGCTGCCATTAAGGCCGTCAAAACGCCCAAGCTGCCCCGCTCAGTTCCCAAGCCGCTATCAGAGACGGAAGCCAGGGAGGCTTTGTCAGCCTTCGGTGACATGCACGACACCCCCTGGATTGCCGACCGTGATATTGCTCTGATGACACTGCTATACGGCGGCGGCCTTCGGATCAGCGAGGCTCTTAATCTCAATCGGGAAGACATTTCCGAAGGTGATACGATGGTGATAACGGGTAAAGGCAACAAACAGCGGCTGGTACCAGTCCTGCCTGTTGTGGTGCAAGCCATCAAAGCTTATCTGGATTCTTGTCCGTTCAAATTAAAAAAGGACAGCCCGCTTTTTGTCGGCGCCCGGGGCAAGCGGTTGAACCCAGGAGTGGTGCAACGCCAAATGCGAAAAGTCCGGGCACTGCTTAGCCTGCCCGCCACGGCCACCCCCCACGCGCTGCGCCATAGTTTTGCTACTCATTTGCTGGCGGACGGTGGTGATCTCCGCACCATCCAGGAACTGCTCGGCCATGCGTCTCTATCGACCACGCAACGCTACACCGAAGTCGACGCCGCGCGCCTGATTGAAGTGTACCGGGACAGCCATCCCAGGGCTCGAAAGTAAGGACACGGAATAAAAAAAAAGACAGGAGAAAAATCTGCCTCCGGAACAACCGCTGACAATTTAAAGTAAGGGATTGTACTAGATAACTAACTCAAATTACCTTTAACCTACTTTCTTAATTGAGCTGACGGGTCACTGTTGTTAAAACGCCACTCACAGTTCTTCAAAAATAGTCCAAAATGCTCCTTTGGAACACCGTTAAACTTGCGCATATGACGCTT